>FJWA01004095.1_pt1 | contig 13089 bp, 9 predicted proteins | sample 1011891 | NCBI WGS metagenome assembly FJWA01 (sample SAMEA3912450, study PRJEB9761) | metagenome | biome: forest; material: soil | place: USA | collected 2011-06-22 | depth 0.1 m
ACGCCCTCCCAACCCCACCCCCCGTCCGTTTCCCGAAAATGACAAGCAGATGCAAACGATATCCAGCCACCCTGTTGGCAGGAATGGATCCCCAAACGCCCTCATCTATCCCATATTACCTTACCTCCCCCTTCAGCCGAAAAAGAAAAAAAGAACAAGGACAAAGGAGCACGACGTTTCGAGTTTGGCTCCGCGATGTGCTGTAAAACCATCGGGCATGCGTGTGTGTGTGTGTGTGTAGTGTGGGATTCCCCACAGAAACCTGGGGGCATGCAGCCTCAGGAGATGGTCATGCCCGCGCTCAGCAGCGCATAGTTGGATAGTTTCAGCGAAATGGCCTTGGACGTCGACGTCGGAAAGTCGGGGGTAAAAGTCATCCGGCCGTCCTTGCGGAACCCGACCTCGCCAAAGGACTCGGACAGCTCTTCGAAACGGGCGTTGGGCCGGGCGCGGTTCATCTCGGCGATGATGGCGTCGCTCCAGACGCCCGAGCACCACCCGTTGCGGAAGACGAAGTGGGGGTTGAGCGGCGGGAACGGCGAGTCTACGATTCACGGGCAGGTAGGGTTAGTCGTTGTGTGAGATAAGGCAAAGAAAAGAAAAAGAGAAAGAAGCAACAGGATGGCAAGGCTTACCGAGATCCACGTAGCGGATCCTGAGGTGCTCGACCGACTTGAGTCTTCCCAGGGCCCGGATGCCGGCAATGACCAGCTCCTCGAAGGCGTTGATAAAGTTCATGTCTGTGATGCCGGACCCGGACTCGTTCCAGTGCGCCACCTGCCGGCAGCAGTTCTTGACGGTGAGGTCGATCGACTTGAGCCGGCTCTGTCTCGGGTCCTTGTGCTTGACCATCAGATCGAAGAAGAACTGCTTGCAGACTCGGCCCGTGTACGCGATGTGCTCCATCGACGGGGACGCCGCGCCGTGGGCCAACCGCGAGCAAAAGTGGACCCTGTTGGATACCTTGAGGAAATAAGGGGGGAACGACAGCTCGCGACGGTAGTCTCCCTCGATGCAGAGGTCGAGGCTGGTCAGGCGCATGGGCTTCGCAAGGACGTTGGCCATGGTGATGTAGCTCTTGGACTTGGGCTTGCTGTACGAGCCGTGCCATTCCTGCAGGCTGGGCAGGGCCGACATGATGGTCTCAAAGTCCTCCACTCCCCTGATCAGATTCCACTGCCCCTTGCAGATGAGCGTGTGGACAGAGTGCACCTTGGGCATCACCCTGAGCCTCTGCGGCTGGCCGGAATCCCGAACCCAGTGTCTCACTTTCGGCGCCTTCTTGCGCTCGCCACCTTCCAGCGTCAAGACACAGACCTCGGGGAGGGATTCTGCCACAAAATAAAACGCCTCCTCGAGGGAACAGTTGTCCATGGGCAGCACGTACGACGCAGTCGTCAAGCCGTCGGGGGTGACCGTCGGGAGCGTGTTGGCGTTGGACAGCGCCAGCGGCCTGTACTTGGGATGGAACACGGGGAACCATATCTCGAGGTGTTTGACATAGGATCGCAGGTGGGGCCGGGCGGCGAAGTAGGCGATGGAGCCTCGCAGGGACTCGACCGACGCCTTCAGCTTGATGTGCCGGTACAGACGCTCCTGGATCAGTATCCTCCACCCTGCGCTCACCAGGGACAGCTCGGAGAGTTCTTTTCGTCGCGGGTGCCGGAGGGCGGTGCCCCAGCGGGTTATCGAGCTCTTGGAGGTGGTCGACACTCGGAACCCAAACAGGTGATCGAGCACGCATTCGTGGATCTCGGTGGGCAGGTCATTGAGGCTCATGTCATGGCCCGTCCCGGCCGATTGTATTGTCGGCAGCCCGGCGGGGTCCGGGGTGATGGAATTCATGAAGCGGCTGGTTGGGCAGCTGATGCAGCGTAGCTCGGTGCTGCGAGGCTCGGGCTGTGGAAATGGGGTGCTGCTCGGTCGGGTGGGCGGGACGAAGTCTTGGGGCCGCGCCTGGTCGAGCGGCGGACTCGGCGGCCCTGGCGACACCGGGTTGGATGCCGCCGTCATTATCGAGACCAACTCGACGGCCGCGTTCCCGTCATCTTCGTGTATGGATTGGGCCCTCTCGGCCCGGGGAACTTGGGTGTCGATTGTGAGCGAGTCGGCACGGCTGCCCTCGTGGTCGAGCGAGGCTGGCGTGCAGGGCGGATCCATTCTTTCGGGCCCGGAAGGGGTGTGTATCGCTATTCAGTCGTTCGGTGGTTCTTGGAGGACCATGGCAGAGCAGCCGGGCCGTTCGAACCTCAGGTAGGTCGGGCTCGGAGCGAGAGGACACGAATCGGAGAGGATGGGGGGACAGGAAGAGGGCGGCGCACGCGCGGATGCGGGTGCGGATGCGGGTTGGTCGGGTATTTCCTGACCGGTGGGATAATTGGCGTCGCAAGGTGCAGCGGGCGTCCTCCCGCGGTGGCGCACGATGATTCGATGGTGGAAGACTTTTTTCTTTTTTCAAACGCTGTTCTGATTTGTGTTGTAACCGCAGCCAGTTTGGTCGAATGGTCGCGTGGATGGGCGCGGGGCTCCTGGAGGGGGGGTTGTTGGGGGTTTGAGGCGGTTCCAGAACCTGGGATCAGGCCGTGCGGACGTTGTGCTGCGCCCAAGCAATGCTCTGACACCCGCCGCCCGCCGCCGCCCAGCCGCAACGGAAATTCTGCCTCAGCTGTTGAGTGAAACGAAAACGCTATCGTTACCGTTATTATCGTATTCCCAAACCTGCGCTTCGGTACCGTACAAATCTGCCATCCCAATACCGGGCAAATATCAATCACATCATCAATTCTCGTGATCCTGTCCTTGATTTGTTCTTTGTTTTCTGGTTGTTTTTCTCTTCGGACATCTCTACTATGTAACCACGGCAAAACCGCCATGCAACGACTCACCGCCTTGTAATCCGTACTGTGTAACTCATACATGGCAGAAGAATGATCCACAATCGCCCCACTCACGGACCGACCAGCCTCTTCGCCAACACCCAAGCGTCACCTCCAACCTAGGGAGCCTAGGTACTAAGTATAATCGGAATTTCCACTGGCGTCATGGCGTGGTAATGAGGCCGGTCCTCGAGCGGACATCTCGCTCAGCCTTCAATTTAAACCACTCTGCGCGCTCGTACGCTCCCGACTCAGGCTTCTGGTCTCGAGTCGCCATTTCGCCTCCGCCAAGTGTGCTCGGATGCGGAGAGGGCGACTTGGCATCTGATGTTGTGTTCTCGTTCCGGTGGACGAGTCTGCAACTAGTCCTGGTATTGAACTCTTGAAGAAAATCCGGTGCTGCTTGAGGTATTGTAGAGGGCCGAAGCAGAAGAGCGTTTAGCTTTCGGTCAGGTATCATTCTCCTCGGAACAAGATACCTGACTTGCAGGTTGCCAGCTCACCGAGGGCACGGTTGCCCGGTCAGTGCATGTACCCGCACCCCTTGGGAAAAAGCAAGCCGTCGACGCACCCCAACCACGCAGTCCGTTGCTTCTTCAACCGTGGTGGTGCAGGATGCCCAAATCCCAACCTCGATCAGAGAGTCAACCTTGAAGTTGGCCACGAGTGTTCTTTGACCACAAGATATGGATCTTGTTGGTCGGGTTGCTGCGAGGACACGAGGTCCAGATATGGAAAGAAAGGTGAGAAGTTCCGCCAAAGGAGAACGCAAAGGGAAAGACAAGAGATACCGGTGGAACAAGACTACCTGGAGGCACACGAGAAATACGAGAACTCCATTCCAGTTTCTATTATACAACGGCTGCCAGCAACCCCATGTCCTCGTCATGTTGAGGCAAACTCAAGACTCCTCTGGACCTGCTCGGCCTCCAGCGAGCGGCAGCGAACTGCCAAAGACCTCTGTACATTACTCTTGGTGATTACAACAAGCCCGATTCCCAGCCCTTGTGGAACGAATGGCGTTCGAGTGCCGGTCCTCTTCCCGCGGCGCTGGCGCTTATGAGCGGAACCGGAAGTACATTATTGGGCGAGGCTGCACAGTAACATCAATGAAGATCCGAGGGAATCGTTCATAAGCGCGAGCCTGAGTTAGTTGTACATAAACCGATGCGAAGCATTCCATTCCTAATGCCAAAGAGTTGATCATGATTGATTGCCCGGGGCTCCGGCCGGTCCTGTGGAACTCTCGCCGGTTGGTGGGTCGGCCGGGCCCTGGCCGGATCTTCCGTGTCGGCCCCACCTGATCGGACGCCGTCGGGCTTGTGGCGACCTTCCCTCACAGTCGTTGTGTGGGGGCCATATCCCTTCCTTTCCCGTGCGCCGTGTCGAGCACCCTGGGAGTCAATCTCGGCCGTCATGCATTGCCCCGAGCAGAGAAGGCTTTGCATAATCTGAGATGAGATGGGTTATTTCCAGGGATTTCCGTCATCCCACTGACACTGCCACAGCTCAATGCTACCGTAGAAGAAGACTCTCTCGCCTTCCAGCTCGGATCGAAATGGCCATGGGCCCTTGGACTTGTTTGTTTCGGTGCGCTCCGTCAAAAGTTGCTTCAGGCAGCCTCGTCGACTGCATTCGGCCACCACAGCCGAACGCCACTGGGAAATATCCGACGTGGTGGTAGCATTCGGGTGCATCAAAACTTGGCGCTTGCGGGGACCGCGGGAAAACATCCATGGCGTTTCAGATGCTCAGACTCTGTGGTCGCAGCGGGCGCTCTCGTGTGTTGAAACCGCAGGAGGGACGCCGCTCGCGGGGGGATCCCTCTTGGTCATGGCGCGACAGCAGCAGCCCCTGGTTGCGTACCACGGTGCGTGGGCTTCCTGCACCAAACAGGTGCCTTGGCATCTCAAGACGACAGACGTTTCCGAGCTGCCATCCTGGGAAAGGCGAGGAGCATCCGATCGGGCCAATATGGTGTGGTGTTTGGGGGTCTGGGGTTTTGGTGGAATTGGAATCGATTCCTTTGTCCGACGTTGATGGATGTCAGTTAGACAGAGTACAGGTGCCTGATTCATGCGTGAGGCTCGGGCTTTCTATGAAAGTTGAAAAATGTTAATCGTAACTAGTGTTACCTCGTGCTTGCCTATCTGCCAATAACAACACGGCAATCACCCCAGCTTCTTCGAATTTAATCTGCAACCGCCAGCATTAGGTTGGAACCACGACATCCTCGCGCTTCTGTGCACCCAGGTTGACAGTCACATCACCCCTTCGCGAACGGATTGCCAAGCTGTCCCCCGGACGCCACCGGCCCTGAGCCTCAACGGACCCGCCCCCCCTTACTGTTCTCGTCACTGGACTCTCAACAGCCCTCGATTGGGCCAGACGTCTTCAACACCTGATTGCAAGGGACCCAACGGCCCATCTCACACACCCAATGGCCGTCTGCGCACCCAATGATGGTCTGCGCCGCAACCCCCCGCCAACGCGTCACCTCGCCGGCGTCAAAGGATCTCTGGTTCGGCACCCAACCCGCATGAGGAGGCGCCGTGGCGGATTTGAGATGCAATGGCAGGCCAACTCTCAACAGCCGTGCCCTGGGCCTGTCCATCAAAGGCGATCTTTCATGCGCCGGATCTATTATTTTAGTTTGCGGTGTACGGTTTGCGGTTTGTGCCGCGACAGCCACTCGGTGAAGCCAAGTCCGAGGCTGGTGTCGAGCGGCCCGGCTCGTGGAAGAGCACTTCTGTCAGCATGATCGCTACGGAGCATCACAGCCGCCGACCTGGGGGGCGCTGGCACCGCCGGTTAATCAAGCAGGCCAGCCAGGTAGCCCCGTGGATGTGGAGGCGAGGCCATTCAGTCCGTCCGAGTTTTGGTTTGCTCCTTTTGGACTGGTGATGAGCAGCAGGCCGGTTCTGGCGGCCGAGCCTGGTGGGGCCCCGAGCCCGCGGTCGGCCATACATCACCACAACGGGAGGGACCCCAGCCAGCTGGGTGCATCTCGAGCCATCTGCAGTGTTTGAGGTCAATGGGGGTGTTCTCGCATGCAACTCGTCGAAACCTCGAGACAGGCTCCGACTGGAGGAAATGGCCCCGGTCGTCCAGGGCCCTCCCCGTTTGACTTGGCATCCACATTTCAGGGGCCAGTCCTTTGTCATACCCTGTCTCTCTGTAACCCCCCTGGACGTTGTACACGCACCACAACACTGATCCCAGCCATGCTGCTTGGGATCCTCGTTCCCAAAACGGGGTCCCATGGGCCACCAGCTTCATGCGCTCTTCCTCAGTTAAATAGCAGCCGGTCTGCTTCCTCTGTTCGAGCATAATTCTGGCCGTGAACCTGTTGTCGATTGCTTGGCTTTCTTTCTTGTCTCCCACCGTCTCATTCGTCCTCTTCTTCTTCTTCTCTTCTGTGCTGTGCATCTTATATCCTTCTTTCCCTGGTGGCCATCATACTTGCTCTTGCTCTTCTCTTCTCTCTCGCTCAGCCCTACCCGGCCCAAAGTGTTGTTGTCGACAGACATCGTTGATCCCAACGCCGCCTCCTTTTCGGTCACTCCTTCGCCTTCACTCATAAAAACAAACACCATCATCCGCAGCCATGGCCGGTCGACTCCTCCTGTGCTTCACCGCCGCCCTTGCTGCGTTGGGCGTGTCGGGTCTGCCCCAGTCCTCCAGCAAGGCCGAGGGCTTTTATATCGGGGTGCCTGTCGTCAACCCTGATGTTGCAAACCCCATCGCGCACAAGTTCATTGTCGTCTACAACAGCACGTTCACCGGCGATCAAATCCAAGCCCACCAGACCAGCGTCATCAAGACAGTTTCCAAACGCAACATTGGGAAGCGAAGCCCCATGACCGGAAAACTCTTGTCGACCACCGTCGATACCTACCAGATCAACAACTGGCGCGCCATGTCCCTCGAGGCTGACGACCTGCTGATCAACGAGATCAACGCGGCCGACGAGGTCAGCTACATCCAGCAGGACGCCGTCATCAAGATCAATGCCAGGCAAATCCAGGCCCAAGGCACCAGCGGCCTGGGTCGGATCAGCCATGCCAAGGCTGGCAGCAACCTCTACGTTTTCGACAGCAGCGCCGGTCAGGGTATCACCGCCTACGTGGTGGACACGGGGATCCGGGTCACGCACGACGAGTTTGAGGGCCGGGCCGTCTTCGGCGCCAACTTTGTCAACAATAATGTACGTCCAACACTTGGTGATTTTCAAATGTGTCAAGGAAAACAGCTGCTTACACTCGGCCTAGAACACGGATGAGAACGGCCACGGCAGCCACGTCTCGGGCACCATCGGTGGCAAGACTTTCGGCGTTGCCAAGAAGGTCAACCTCGTCGCCGTCAAGGTCTTGGATGCCGATGGGTCGGGCTCGTCCTCGGGCGTCATCGCGGGAATGCAGTTCGGTAAGACATGCCCTACGCTACTACCCACCCCGAAAGAGAGTCTCGTGCTGACACCAACAAAGTCGCCACCAACGCCACCGCAGCCAAGCTCGGCGGCAAGGCCGTCATGAACATGTCCCTCGGCGGCGGACTCGACCAGGCCATCAACGCGGCCATCAACCAAGTCGAAGCCTCCGGCGTAGTTCCCGTCGTAGCAGCCGGCAACGAGGCGCAGGACACGGCCAAGACCTCGCCCGGCTCCGCCGCCGCCGCCGTCACCGTTGGCGCCATCGACCAGCGCACCGACCAAATCGCCAGCTTCTCCAACTTCGGTGCGGGCGTCGACGTCTTCGCCCCCGGCGTCCAAGTACAGAGCGTCGGCATCACGTCCGACAGCGCGACCGCCGTGCTGAGCGGCACCAGCATGGCGTCCCCCCACGTCGCCGGCCTCGCCGCCTACCTGATGGCCCTCGAGAACATCACGGGCGTGGAGGCCGTGAGCAACCGCATCAAGGAGCTTGCGGGCCAGACCGGCGCGGCGGTGAAGGGCGGCCCGAGGAGCACGACGACCCTCATTGCCAACAACGGCTTTGAGTAAAGAGAGAACCTGATCGGGGGTGGTTTTTGGGTTATGAGCAATTCGGTTTTTTGGCAGCAGGTTCTGTATATACAACAACCCTTCTAGCTGCGTGGCGATCTGGGCGCATTTTTGATTTGTACATACACACATAAACAAAGCCCATCTGTCTTCCAGGAGGTTGTTGTACCTCCTCTGGCACGGATGGTTGTTCGGGGCGTGGGAGCGCCTGTTTACATTGGTTACATCGATACAGGAGGCAAGCAAACAAGAGAAATTCTCAAGGATTCAGAAGCAATGATACTGTCACTCCATTCTGACCACAACAACATGTTCGACGCACTGTGTACTGCAGCAAACTGAGTGGATGTCTTGAAAATTCCACAACCACCGTCAACCCTGTAGCGGCCAAGCAGGGATCGATCCATTAGCCTGAGAGCCTGAGTCGACGCGGCACCGTTTCAGCCAACGTCCGGTTTCAGACGGGCGCCGTCACCGACACGTGGATGGAGACAGAGCCCGGAGTGCCAGGACAGGCGGTGTCAACAACAAACACACACCAGTCAGTCAGTCAGTCCATCCACTCAGTACCCTTCGCAGCCGGCAGAGCGAAACCTCCCCCCCCCGAGTGCAGCCCAAACAGCGGCAACCGGCAAGAAAAGAACTCATTCGACAGGACAACCCCGTTCTCGAGACAGACAAGGTCCCCGTCCTTGCACTGACAGAGTACGCGGCCAACAAGTCAAGCCTTTGTTCGACTCCGTCTCAGGATCCCTCTCGGGATTGCCAAGCCGAAACAACTCTGGCGCCAAGCAGAAACAACAACACAACAGCAGACGACACAGACGGCAGACATCATCGCGCCGCCCTTCCTTGCAGCACCATTTCATCCAAACCGTCCGCCCGTCTCATCAACTTGCTTGCCGGTGCATGTACCTACCTGCCTGTCCGCAAGGAAGGCAAAACCCATCCGCCTCCCTCCGCCGTCTCATCACCACTGCAGGGAGCAGCAACCCACGGCACACACCCTGTACATACTATGCTGTACAGGAGACACATGCACATGCACATGCAGAGATGAAATGAAGTGAAAAGAATGTCCGCAATCCGCCGCATCAGCGAGTCCTCCCGTCAGGAGAGAGAAAAGACCCAGCCAAAGGACGTGCCCGGATACCAGGCTACTTGCCCAAGGGGTTTCATATCAGCACATCTTCGGCACAACCACAGCCATCAAGCCCTTGTCCCCTCTCTCTCCGGGAAGGAGGGAGAGGGGAGGCGACTGAATTGTAATTTGACATCCGTGCTTTCTTCTTCTTCGTCGTCGTCTTCCTGTTTCCGGCCAGCCAGGTGGCCAGCGTGCCTGCCGATGTAGAGTGTAAATGGAGAGGGGGGGACCTGAAAAGCAAACCAAGCCATGTGTGTATTATGTTAGCATTAGATGATTGCACCCGGCCCTCCTTCTCTGACGCCTGGATTCGATATCCGCCCCAGATCCCGCGCGCCCCGCTCGTAATCGTTGTGTACATGACCACTGTGTATCAGAGGGTATGTGTCATTAAGGAAGGTATATAGAACGCGTGAACGCAAATTGTTTTGGTCGTCTTCTCCGGCCTGTCCTGTCAGTCGAACAACAAATCCGCTCACAGCTCGTCGCGGCCGGGGATCGGTACGGCAGCGATTGTCGTGGACCTGACGCTGCCGCCCAGCGCATCGTCGAGATCTTTCCAAACGTTTTCCATTCTCGCGCCCATGAACCAAGCAATTCCGACCTGTGGAGGAAGGGTGTCAGTTCGAAATCTTTTTTTCGGGCTCCACTGCGGAGCGGAGAATCGTATCTCCAGCCGTCAGGGGTTGGGGGGGAACTCACCATGAGAAGCCCGATGAGGACCAGAGTGGAGAGTGCAGAGAGCACCAGCATGATGGCCTCCCCGGTATCCATCCCTGGCATCTCGTTGTTGGCGTTTGCTACCGCTTGCCCTGCGGCGATCTTCTTGGGATCTTGGGTGGGGAAGATGGACTCGATGAATTGCTCGATCTGTTTGTTCACACCTTGTCAGGCTGCCGGGCTTCGCAAACTGGAGGAGGGAGAGACACATACCTTGCCACACTGGGCGCTGATGGCCAAGTAGTTTGGATCCCGCGGGTCGTTCTTCTTGTGTATCCTCCTCGCGTACCTCCGGAACACATCGCACACGATGCGCAGGTTTTGGGTCGACTCCATCATGAGCTGGCAGGCGTCGCCCTTGGTGATCTTGACATTCTTCTCAAAGATGGCCGGGTTGCGGAAGATGAGCTCCAGGGTCGCGATGGCCATGCTCTGGGGGATGGCCACGAAGTTAAAGACGCTCTGGTCGCGGATGCCGGCCATGTAGAACAGGCACTCCTCGCCGTGCTTGAGGGCGTTCAGCACCATATCGGAGCTGCACTGGAGCGCCTTCTCGCGGTTCTGGAGGGCGAACAGGTCGTCCCAGTTGTCGACGTACTTGCTCCAGATCTCCTTGGGCCAGAAGCGGCGCTTGTCCAGCCAGTCCTCGTGCACGTCGCGGATGATGTTCGTCTTCTGCAGGAACTGGCCCATGCTCTCGGTGAGGTCCGCGCGCACCAGCAGTTGCGGGTTAGCCAGCTCGCTCTCGACGAAGAGACGGGTCAGGCCCTCGCCCACCAAGCCGGCCACGTAGTGGCAGTACAGCTCGTACTCGGCGATGGTGTTGACGCCGTTGGTGTTGTGCTCGGCGTTGACGGCGTAGTCGGCCATGCCGTTGCCCATCTTGGTGGTGATGTCCTTGATGATCTCGTAGTAGGGCTTCTTGACCTTCTTCAGCTCCGCAATGACGTCGTCAAAGTGCACGAGGAGTTCGCGGTCCTTCTCGTCCGGCCCGTTCTTGTCGAATGTCCACCCGTCCTGCTCCATGAGCTCGTCGAACTTCCGCAGCAGCGGCTCCTTCTCCTTGATGTCGATGGTCATGTCATCCTCGATCGTGTCCAGACCGCGCAGTACCAGGTAGAAGAGGCAGATGGGCATCAGCAGTTCGGGGTTGAGCTCTTGGATGACGGCGGCGAACGACCGCGACGTCAGGTTGAGGTGTTGGAAGCAAGCCTTCTCGGTCGGCGTCTCCTTGGAGGCATCGCGCCTATGGACGGGCTCGTGCCATACCTTCCTGCAACACACATGAAGATCAGTAAGCGGGCCCGGGCAGGAACCGGCGGAGCTGTGCGCACCATTGAATGATGGACCGGAGCTGGTTCGGGTGGAAGAGGAAATAGATGGCTTTCTGAGCGGCCCCCATTTTCAGTCTTGCAGCCAACACAAGTCGGCAAGGCAAGGATGGAGATGGATGTGTCTGAGGCTTTCCGATAGGGGGTGGCTGTCGGAGGTGAGACACGCGGCGGTGACTCGGACGGGGAAATCGTGGTCGTGGATGCGTTTTCCAAGAATCGAGATTCCGTGCTGCCGGAAGGACTCGTCTCTTTTTGGGGTTGACGGTTCACTGGGTATGATCCGGACACGCGCGCTGACCAGATTCGACGGCGAGGGTGCGGAGAGAAAGGGTTGTGTCTGGGTCCAGGCTCCACGGGGAAATTGTCTTCTCCATCCGCCATCAGGCTGGGGCGGAAAAATAATCCTGGTCCCTGGCACCAACCCCAAACGGCAGTTTTGGGCCCCCACTGTCCCCCAGCTCGGGTCCAACTCCCTCGCGCGATTGGCCAATTGTTGACAGGTTTGGACCCTCGAATTCTGCAGCCAGTTTGGGGTGCGCTTCTCCTTTCTTGTCGCCTGCAACACTCGGGTCCATCGACCAATCCGCAAGTCTTTTGTGCCTTGGGCCTGTGTACTACTAGTATGTAGTCGTAGATTCAACACTGGGTTGATCGATGCACTGCCGCCGTTCTACCACATACACGGTACGTACGTCGTACGCAACCATCCCAATGATGCGACGAACGGGGGTTCCAGCGGGCCACAATCGACGGCCGGCTCCAACGGGGTCGGACACTTTGATGGCTGCCCGCTCGGGGCTTGGCAGCTGTGGGTTGAGCGGTTGGCGGGTATTGTTCCCAGTGGCCAACCGGGTCCTCCGTGCAACATAGTACCTTTCGGTCTCTGAGGAAACGATCAAGCGCAGCTCCCTTTCAGGTCCTGTGCTGAGAGTACTGTGCATGGTCCCTGGTGAGACATGAAGTTTGACAGTCGAGCAGGTCTCATATACTCTGTCCGCCCCGCGGTTGATCCCCACACGCCCACCGCAACGGTCGCCCACGTACGTACCACAGCATCCCAATCTGGAACCGCGGAGCTGGGCAGCGCCGTTGCATCCAGACGACGCCAAAGTAGGCAACTGACGCCTACTTAGCCCGCGCTTCAATGGGCAGCTCGCGCGAGCGATTGGTGCAGGCAGACGGANGACNTGCTCGGNCCAGCTCCTTCTTATTACCACGGTAGCCACTACTGCAGTCGGCGCCACTCGACAGGATTATGTTGACCTACTCGCCATATTCCGGCTTCTCAAGCCGTGATGTGCATTTCCATCATGCTTTCTCACTTGCCTGTCTTCTCACCTCCCTCTCCAACACGTTGGATACCCGAGAAACAGTCTTGAGGTGTTTGCTCATTCAGTGCTGAGGCATCACCATCAATACAAACCAGCCGGCCCCCAGAAGACGACAAAAAGCACCTACCCGTGATAAACCACCTTGATCCCCCCGATAGACGCGAGCGTGGCGGCAGCAACGAACACAATGGCAACAAACGGGTCGACGGTGGAGGGAAGAAGCAAAGTTCCAGGCCATGAGATCTTCCTGGTCTGGGGCGCCGCGGGCTGGATTGCTGGACACCTTGTCAACCTGCTCAAGGGAGATAGCAGGGAGGTGTTCACGAGCACAGTCCGGATGGAAGAGCGCGAGCAGGTCCGCGAGGAGCTCGACCGGGTCGGTCCGACACACGTCCTCGTCGCAGCCGGCTGCACCGGGCGNCCCAATGTCGACTGGTGCGAGGACCACAAGCTGGAAACGGTCAGATCCAACGTGATCGGCACGCTGAATGTCGTGGATGTCTGCGCCATGAGGGGCATTCACTGCACCGTGTTCGCCACCGGGTGTATCTACCAGTACGACGAGGAGCACCCGTGGGACGGGCCGGGCTTCGTCGAGACGGACCCGCCCAACTTCTTTGGCAGCTTCTATTCCCTGACGAAGGCGCATCTGGAAGAGGTAACCATTTCCCTTCCCTTCACC
>FJWA01000279.1_pt1 | contig 13057 bp, 7 predicted proteins | sample 1011891 | NCBI WGS metagenome assembly FJWA01 (sample SAMEA3912450, study PRJEB9761) | metagenome | biome: forest; material: soil | place: USA | collected 2011-06-22 | depth 0.1 m
CTATCAAGCCGCCGACGTTGCCGAGGACCTGGCTGCCTCCAGGGAAGATGGCTGGACGCCACCGTGACACAGCGCAAAACGGGGCGTACCAGCATAGCCCAGCATCCCACGGTGCAACACTTGCAGCAGTCGCAGCACGCTTGGCAACGACCGGGAAGAGGAAGGGAGACGTGAGGAGCGCATCCGGCCCATCCTTCGATGACACCAACCGATCACGCCCCACCAGGCCATCTGTCTGCCGCATCGCCCTGCCATCGCCCCATACCCGCCCGGCTGTGACCAGGTACGGGATCACGATCCTGCTTCGGCCGTGATACTGCATCTGCATGGCTTGTCGATGCAGAATTGCACGTCGTGTGCAGCCGCGTTCATCCGCAGTCTCCCGGGCATCTTGTCGCATCTGAGAGACTCTGCGTGCTCCTACTGGAAAAGAGTCATGGAGATTGGAGCAAGATCGGTTTATTGGCAAGCCCGGGCTCCTGAGACGTAAGCCCACAGTCAATATTGCATCCCCGCTTGTAGTGCCGCTATCCGGCATGCATTGATAGTTTTCGCTGAGCGGCTCTCTTGTGTCACCACTGACTGACAACGGCGAAGGTGTGAAAGATCTTGTTCATCACGGTTGTGCCGTACCCCGCATAATAATGGTTAATATATCCCTCCCATGGATTGAGGTTGGGCAGTGTCAGGTCAGTGACATGCGATGCTGTGAGAACTGGACCTGGGACCAAATGGTTGAGCTTGCGAGGCCGCCCCAACCCCAAGTGTCAATTCCTTGACATTGTTTGTACAGTGCCTATCCAACGTGGAGTGCTGAGAAGTACATTTGACTCACATCCTTCTGTTGCTCCATCCCAGAACCATTTACTCCACCAATTCCTTCCCATAGTCCCATCCTGCCCACGGCCGTGCCAAATCCTTTCCCGACCACACGACTCCACAAGATCTGAGACTCGGGGCTCTCGGACAAGACAAACAATGGTGGATCGGCACGGGGCCCCGCATCGTCCGATCGGATCGGTGTTAAGGACAAGATGCCGGTATCCTTCTTCAGGCGGTCGTGGTCTATATGGCAACACCAAACTCGCATGGCCTGCGTGGCACATGACATTACATTCTCGCGATGTGCCGTCCCACACCAACATCACCCGTAAACCCGTATCCTGACACCAACCTATCAGTCATGATGAGGGAGTTGTGGGAGCAACTTGAGATGACGACGAGAAACAAATACACAAGCATGAGGCAGAAAGGGAAAGTAAAGGAGAGTTCAAAGCATCAACTCAACCCTTGTGCCCTCCTCACACTGAACTCAAACATGTCATTGGTCTAGCAGAGTTCAACTAGTAAGGCCGAACTTACCTCGCATTTAAGATCTCAGTTTAGAATACAATATTCAAATCTTGAGAGTAGGGCAGACAAGGCACAAAAGGCCAGGTGGCGGGCAGTGGTAAGAACGAGTAACTATTCACTGAATGCTTTGCTTTTCCATAGACTACCACCGTCTTTGCAACAGCCTCAATGAAACCGAGGCATTGCAATATAGTATCGTGAGAAAGAGGCCGCCCCCATACGGCGCCGTCTACTAGCAACTACTAGCTAATACTTGTAACGTTAGCAAAGAAAGAAAGTTTGAAACCTGGCCCATGTCAAACAGAAAATGTAAATCCAACACAAAGCGAACCCATCATCTTGACACCCCGGTCCCCCCTTTGCCTGTTATTGCCCCGAACCAGGCCAAGTTGCCGAAGCCCCGCCCTCAAACCGTATACACAAAATCGGGCCTCTGGTCCCCGAGCCTCTCGATCTCCTTCTCGGTCAGGCCCTGCACGCGATGATCCCGCTCCCCCCTCCGGCGCTTGGAATTCTCCCTCCGCAACAGGAACGACATGAGCACCGAGCCGCCAAAAAGAAACACGGCCAGGTAGGCCATGATGACGCCGTGGCCCTCTGGGTAACGCGGCCCGTTGAAGTAGACGTTGCTGCTGACGACGCCGTTGAGGTTGCCCCAGCCGATGACGAACCCCAGCACCACGCCGCGCTTGTACACGCCCTCGACGTTGTTTGCCACCCAACTGATGGTGTTGGAGATGCACGGGTAGATGCCCAGCGCAGCGAGGAAGGTGCCGGCGTACTGCACGGCCGGTTTGTCGGTTCCCAGCAGCATGGCAAATCCCGCAACGCCGAGGACTGAGACTATAATGTTGCAGAGGCCCCGGGCGCGTGTGCGGTCGGCAATGAAGCCAACGGCTACGGTCAGGATGGCTGCTACCACGTACGGCGGCACTGACATGAGCTGCGACCGCACCACGCTCGTGTTCCAGCCCAGGTTGGAGACGATTGTCGGCAGGAAAAGCGAGAACGCGTACAGCGGCATGTCGCAGCCCATGTATATGACCATGCCGAGCCACATCTTCCAGTCGCGCAGGGCGTCCCAGAGATAGCTCATCTGGAACGACTCATGCTCGGCCGACGATTGTTNGTCGAGCTTGAGNCGGCGGATCACACGCGCGCGGTCGGCGTCGGACAGGAACCGCGCCTCGTCGGGGAAGTCGTGGACCATCCAGAAGGAGGCGATGCCGACGAGGATAGTCAGGAGACCCTCGAGGATGAAAATCCACGCCCAACCGGAGATGCCCGAGATCCCGTCCATGTTCTCAATGGCCGCGGCGAGGAGGCCCCCAAAGGAGCCCGAGATGGCGGCGGCCGAGAAGAAGATGGCGGCACGCAGCCCAAACTCGGACCGCTTGTACCAGCACGAGAGGTAGTAGTTGACACCCGGGAAGAGGCCCGCTTCCGTTAGCCCCAGGAACCACCGGGCTGCCATGAGCCCCGACCAGCTGTTGACGAAGCCCATACCGAGCATGCTGGCGCCCCACAGGATCCTGACTCATTGACTGATGGTAAGCACACACGTTCTCTCTCTGTTGGCAGACCAGGGACCAATCGTAGAGAGGAGGCCGCTNACATGATGANGGGAATGAAGATGGACGGGCGGAGCTTCTTGAGCAGGATGTTGGTGAGCGGCTCAAAGACGGCGTACGAGACGAAGAAGATGGTCAGCGTCGCATTGTATGAATGCGTGCTGAGGCCCAACTCGGTTGACAGGCCGGCGATCTTGGCATTCCCAATGTTTGTGCGGTCGAGGAAGGCCAACAAGTAGAGGAAGCAGAGCTACCCAGGTGTCAGCGGCGTGGGGAGACTGTGAGAGTTCTGAAGTGCTAAGTCATTACCCATGGTATGAGAATCCAGTCCAACCTCCAAACAAGGCGGCGGTCCTAAGATGGCACGTGTCGTGTCAGCTTGTGCCATGATCGTACGGGCTTCACGTGTCGTTATGAGACAGGAGGCCTAGAAAGCAAGGGGGCTGACTCGATCGACTTACCACCTCGGCTTTCTCCTCTGGCGAGAGGTGGGCGTCTGGGTCGGCGGGAATGTCTACCGGGTAGTAGTCGTGGCTGCGATTAGCATCGCTGGATGCCTTCTCCTTGTCGCTATTCACGTTGGCCATTTCCGAGTCGAACGCCTCCTTGGAGTTCAATATATTGAATGCTTGTTGGGCGGTAATGAAGCGCGTCAGCTGCCGGGTGAAGAGATGAATGCTGTGTGCGGAGCATCTGCCGGCCCAAAGAAACGGGAGCGGGGATATTCACGGCGGGGGAGATGTGGAAGGAAGGCGCGGCAGCACGCGTGAAGATTTCAGTGGGCAACCAAGGCAGGCAGGTGCACTGACTTTTGTGTGTGCACGCGAGAACGAAATATTACCAAGAGACCAAGAGCAGGGGAGAGATGAGTCTGGTCCCGATAGCGGGATTCTCGACCATCCAACTTACCCATCGCCATTNGGTCCAGGTCGACTCTCGACAACACCCGACGGTCACCGGACGGTCACCGGGACAGCGACGTCAACGCCGAACGGTTTATCCCCCTGCTGCGGGCGCAGGGGAACGCGCAGCAAGCAGGCGCTCGCTGAATGAGGGAATGCCACCGACGTACTTATGCGGGGAATTATGGGAAGATCTAACCCGGGAAATCAATCCTTTGGAACTAACTCTCGGAAGCCGCCAATCCCAGAGTGGCCGTTGTCGGGGTGTGGTGCCGTTGTGGTGTTGAGCAGGACGATCGCCAACACGCAATTGGATGAGAGGACAGTTTGACGACGACCCCGGGCTGCAGCACGGTGGTAGGAAAGCCGGCGAAAACCAGCGCGGGGATGCAAAATGCGGAGGAAGCTAATCCTGCTGAGGCAGGTTATAAGCATGACGCTGCAGCCCGCATGCCCGTGGGCGGACCGTATCACCCTCCCACCACTGCCGCCTGTGTTTCTCCTGCGAGCGCCACCGCAGGGATCCCGCAAACATTGGGCATGGGCATGGGCATGGGCATGAGCATGGTCATGGGGAGTTCCAAATCATAGCACCTCCATGTGCTTCCGCCAGAGCATGCAGGGTTTATGTATCATTAGGCCGGGATGCGTCTCCAAAGGGCCGGCGCTGCCAAAAGCTAGGGTAGCCTGGGCATCTCTTGACACTTCGTCGCAACCACAAGCAGGGATATGAAGGGTTGGAGAGTCGTTAGAACCTGCGTCATGGGGGGCGACAGGCAGAATGATAGGGATTAGGTTGCACCGGGTGCTTGTGGTGGGCCCCCTGACGGCCGGCCATCTCGCTTCGACATTGTGCCGTCGCCCCGAAGCCGTCGAGAACGTAGATGCACATAANTACTGTGTACTATGTAGTGAAGGGGAGCATCCACCCGTGACATTCCGCAGCGCATCCCGAGTGTGCAAGCATCAGCGGGAATGGCCGGGGTGAATTCTAAAGATACCTCCTCAGTGACGATTGCGGCTATCGGGTCCTCTCTTCCCCGCCCGACGTCTGGCGTCACTGTGTCTCAATCCTCCCATCGGATACTGAGGTCTGTTAGCCACCAGTGGTGTCAGAGAGCGAGCATTTCTGGTGCGATTACGGCCTTACACAACGGAGCACCAGACATGTGCTGGTCGCCCGTCGGAGGTAAAGTGGCGACAGTGGAAAAAGAAACCTTGTGCCNTGGTGCCAGGACCCAGCGGTACACCTGTCCGCCAGAGCAGGAACAGATTACCAACGGGATGGAGTCGGCACCAGCAGCCGGTCAGGTTAAGGTTTGGCAGCCCGCAGTGGCATGCAGTTGGATGGATGCATTTGCCATTNGTGTCGTACCTNGGTGATGGGCGAGGATTGTCGGAGCCTCCAACACTGTTGGGAGGTCTTCCGCAAGCAATCATGNCGCCCCGTTGCACAACCGGTTCAATAGGAGACGCCACTCACGGCGACTCCGAACAGACTTCAGCCGCCTCGAGGCATTTGTTCCGGGGACGTGGTGCTGCCTCATACTTCGGATGGTTCTCGAGGGCGTGCTTGACGGTGTCGTAGAGCCCCACTAACCGTCCACCGCTGCACACAACAGCATGGCCCCCTCACCCCCGGACTTTGTCTCATCGTGTGTGTGGTCGCCGGATATCGCCTGTAGCACCGGGACGGGTGCTTCGTGGCAGCCACCGACTGCGGCTGGCACAAGGAAACCCGAAAGGAGGGGCGCCCGAGGCGTCAATCCCATGCCCGCGCGGTGTCAAGGCTGCGAGGGGGTGCCGGATCTCTGTTTCGCAGACAGGGTCAACTTGGAGGGACTGACAAGCCAAAACACCAACTGGCAGCCATAGGGGTAGCGGCATCGGGAAGCTGGTGGGCAGGGTGGCACACATAATCCTGCGGTTATCCGTCTTCGCCCGAGTAACTGTTGGCCTTCATCCTCCACGGCGTCTTGCTTTTCCAATCGATCAAGAAGGACACGGGCCAGGTTTGCTGTTTGCCCAACAACTGCGACCGAGGAGGCACTCGAGTCGTCCCTGGGCTGCCGAATGGAGAATGCGGTACAGGGTCCGGTACAGGGTCGAGAAAGTTGGGATGATACCGGTAATATCCTCGCTAGATCGAACAACGACAACATCAACGGCGGCGACGGCCCGGTTCATGTCGCCCATCTTCAGCCGTAGTAGATTCGGCTGAGGTTGAAGAATCCGTCGGTCGCGGTCGGCACAGCCGTCCGCCGCCAAGAAGGGGAGTCAACCCGGTCTCGCCAAGGTCCGGGTTGGCACGGCAAAGGNCCCAAAGGGGACGTCGAGTCTCGAGCAGCTGAGTATCAAGCAGCCGAGCTAAACGCGCCCCGGACGTGGGCCAGTGATATTTCTGTGGTTTGCATCAACGTGCTGCAGACAATTCGGAGAATTTTGGAATTGCAGCAAGAGGCTGCGGGCACCCGGTGCGATCCTTNGGAAGTTGCATGAAGACCCCTCAGGCGTCGAGGCATGCGCTTCCCCAAAAAGAATCCGCAAGGGTGCTTTCAGGGGCTGAAGATCTTCACCGCTAAGCGACGGGTGCCATGGACTCGGATATTCCGAATATTCACGGCAGGCGGGTCCCCTTCTGCGTCTGCAGTGTTCCAGTGGCGTCATGTATCGGCTCAAGTGCGGGAATTTGACCGAGGGCCGCATCGCGCACTGTACGCCTCTCCTCGTCGGGGCAGGAAAAGGATTCCCGCCTAAATCCAAGACGACGGACCTGCGACTTGCAGATCAGCACAGATTGGGACGGCCTCGTGGTCTCAGGGTCTGGTGCGAGCCCTCTTCGCGTGGCTGCAACGCTTCCCAGCTCCAGGCTGGCCCACTCAGTTGGGTGACGGCAGAGAAGACAAGAAGCACGTGGATCTGTGGTTCTAGAGCGCTGTTTCATGCGCTGTGCAAGTGTGAGGGGGGGACACTGGGAGTTGTGGCCGTTGGCGATGTTGATGAGCGAGCGATGCAGAAGCCTGAAGGGAGGTTCCGGGCTGAACGGAAGGCCTGGACAGGGGAAGGACCCACTGCTGTCAACCCCGGCAAATCGGAGCTTCTTCCGCGCCTCGGGCATTCCGTCTCCTCATCATCCCCGAAAAACCGGCCAAATGAAATCCGATCCGTGACTCCAAACCCGGGACCATCAGGCTGCGGGAACTTTGTACCCAGACAATCACGCTTACTTGGAGTATGGGAGGTTGTCCTTGGCCTTCTCTTCTTGGACGGTCCCGTGCTGCCTTCTCCCGCCCTTTCCCCTCTCCCCCCTCTTCTCCTTGCTCCCTCTCCGCCCGGTAGCTGTTGCCCACCCTGTTCCGGCCCCGCCTTCGACCGGCCATCCGACCCCGGCCCCGGTCCCGGAGAGGCAACGCTGGGTTGCACTCTGCCCTCGGGGCGAAACAGCACATATCCGCCGCTATGCCCAAGAGGGTCTGCATCGTCGGTGAGAAGCCCTCTCACGTCTTGACCTCACCCGATCAGCCCCCGGCTAACTGGAACCAGGTGCCGGGCCTTCCGGGCTCGTTGCTGCCAAGTCATTGCTCCACGATGCGCCCAGGGGCAGCTTTGATGTGACCTTGTTCGACTCTCAGGCTCGGATCGGTGGCCTCTGGCCTTCGCACAAGGAGGATGGCACAGGTCTCGTCCACCCCCGCATGGTCGCAAACCAGAGCAAACACACGGTCCGGTTCAGCGACCTCGCCTGGTCCGACGACGACCCTCAGCTGCCTCGCGCTTGGCAGGTTGGCCGGTACCTTGCCCGGTATTACCAAGCATATTGTTCTGATGCTGCCCTCTGCCTCGGAACCAGTGTCGTCAAGGCAGAGCCTCTGGGAGCTTCCTCCGCCGATGGCGTGCAGTCGGGCTGGCGGGTGCAGACCCGCTCTCCGCAAGGGGACGTGAAAGAAGACTCATTTGACTACCTATTGGTAGCGTCTGGCTTCTTCGGAAAGCCATACCTGCCCCCTGTGGCCCAGGGGGGCCACCAAGTTCCTGTTGTCCACAGCAGTCAGTACCGCCATCTGCAAAGTCTCCTCGGGAATACCAACGGGACGGGAGGCAAAATACTTGTCGTCGGTGGTCAAATGTCGGGCGTCGAAGTTGCAGGCACAATCGCTTCGCACCTCTCATCTGCGTTGCATTCACCAGAGTCCAGCCCAATATCGAATCCAGACAAGTACACCATCCAGCACGTCACCCAACAGCCTGTGTGGGTGTTTCCTTTGCACACTTCTCCAAAGGTACGTACTGGTAGGCGCACCGAGTCCAGCTTCACACACTCACGAGACACAGCCAACCGCATCTGCTCCTCCGTTTCTACCGCTCGACTTGACGTCTTACAACCTCGCCAACAGGGAACAACCCCTGACCAACTCCCAGGGACACGTCTCGCCGGAAACCGCCCAGAGAGTACATTCCGTCTACCAAACCGCTCTTGGGACCGACCAGTGCATTTTCTCCCCATCGGTTACAGTTTCGGCCTCGGATACTAATAGCCCGCCGTACATTGCTATCAGTGATAACTACATGGGCTTTGTTCGCTCGGGCCTCATCACTGTGTCTCATGGCAAGCTTGACGGCCTCTCGGGTCGCGTGGCGACAGTGTTGCCATCAAAAGAGGAAATCGGCGATGTTGCTGCTGTGATTTTTGCAACCGGCTTCGAGGCGTCCTCTTCCATCTCGTTTCTTCCAGCATCGATTCAGGAGACACTGTCTCTGAGTCCGTCCGACTTGAACAACACTGTCGCGCTAGGATTTCACGGCACTTACCATCCCAATGTCCCAAACCTTGGCTTTGTTGGATTCTACCGGGCGCCGCATTGGGGGGTCATGGAGATGCAGGCTCGCTTTCTCGCGGCCCTTTGGGCGGCTGGCGGCCGCTCTTCACCATCTCTGTCTCCGGAATTAAAGGGCGCTCTGAGCAAAGATACCTCTGTCGAACGGACAATCGCCCTTCGCACCGACCCACAAGCGTCGCAATTCCCGATGGGCGACTACGCTTGGCTCATGCAAGAGTTTTCCGAGGCGCTCGGGCTGGACCGCTCTCTGCCTCTGGAGAAAATGCCCAAGCTGCCGCCCGCAGATAAGGAAATGGACATTCTGACACCCGCGCGGTACGCAAGGGTAGCATCACTTACCGAGTTCCAACAAAGTGAAGTCACCAAATCCCTCAAACAGACCGAATCGACGCTCTGGGCTGGCCTGAGCTCAGCCAAGTTTGTCNCNAGAGCGGTCTTCCGCTCTCTTTTGGGCGAGTGGAAGCTCGAGCGAGATCTGATCAGCACACTCCCCAGCCANCCAAGCGGGCACTTCAGCGGGACGGCCAAGTTCTTCCTCCGAGACGGGACACGAGACGGCCGCGAGTCCGAGTTTGACGCCCTCCGCGAGGATGGCGACCCGGGCCTCGAGTATCTGTACGTTGAGGAGGGGGACTTCCGGGCGTCCAACGGCCTGACCTTNCGCGCCACGCGGCGGTACGTGTGGCGCTATAACGAGAAGAAGGACAAGCTGAGCGTGTGGTTCGTAAAGACTGACGACCAGAAGCGGGCTGATTACCTCTTCCATGAGGTCGAGTTTGTCGTGCCCAAGGAAGATGGGCAGGGTGGAGAGGCCGGCAGGGGTTGGGAGGCGACGGCCGGCCATTTGTGCATCGANGACTTTTACAATGTCCTGTATCAGTTCAACTTCCGCGCCGTCAACTTGCAGAGCTGGCGATTGGCGTACACGGTCAAGGGTCCGAAGAAGGATTACACGATTGACGGGGCATACAGTCGGTAGCAATGTGGAAGTTGTTCCACGGTCGATGTCTCGTGATGAACACTTTTCCTCGTGCTGTGTCCCCTTTCCCCAGCCATGCTGTCAGGCGGTGCTGGTACACTTGTAGTCGATACCGAAGATCGACGAAATAATCTTGTTCCCTATGTGCTCGCAGATGCGTACAGGATGTAATAGGCTTTTCAAGTGAAGCCTGTCAGGCGGGATCGATTGTGGACAACAATCCATGAGCCCGGGTACCTATTTACCTGCAAGGTATCAAATTCAAACCACTCCAACAGTGGCAACGTATCAGGATTGCTCAGTCAGATACTTGGACGTCGGCCTAAGCGGCAGGCCTGCCTTCAGATACGCCGAGTCAATCATCCTCATCTGCACCACAGAGTCCTCGGCGTCCACCCACAGTCCGCTGCCCTGTCTCCCGCGGATCCGGTTGACAAACTCCTCCAGCTGGTACCGATAGGTCAGCCACCACTCCTCGCCGGGCTTGTCGTCGCCACCCTCCCGGAACGTGTACACCTTCTTCGCCTCCTTCGTCTGCCAGCGCTTCACGACCGCTCCGCCTTCAGTTTTGCGCACCACCCACTCGTCCTCGATGTCGATCCTGTGCCACAGCGTCGGGAGCATAAAATTCACGAGGGTCACCGTTCGCACGCGCGCCTTNTCTTGCCCCTCAGGCAACGCCGGGTCGTCAACGCGAACCTCCTTGTGCTTGACCACTACGCGCCCGATGCCAAACTTCCACAGCGGGGTCGTCAGGTCGCCCTCGACCTCGCCCACGCCACCATTGGGGAAGCGGAATTTGGCCGAGAAGGACGCATCGCAGCGCTCATTGGGCGGCGGGCATTTCTTGGCCGTGCACTCGAGACACTCCTCCGGGGCGTCGCCGAAAATTCCGCGCAGCGTGGACATGGGGTACGTGCCGAGGTCCATCATAGCGCCCCCGGCTAGGTCGTACTGGAACCGGATATCGTCCTTGGAAAATATGATCCCGGGGGCGAAGGCGGTACTGCGGGCGTGCGAGACGTTCACGGGATCGATAAGAGTCAGGAAGTGCCGCCAGGCCGGGTGGAAGCGGTAGTGGAAGGCCTCGAGGAGGACGGGGGCTTGGGGCTGGTTGAGCAAAGGAGTGTGAAACAACGCTTCGGCCTCGGCGGCGTTGGAAACCGAGGGTTTCTCCAGGAGGACGTGTTTGCCCTTTGCGAGGGCCTTGAGAGCCCATTCGTAGTGCAGACCGTTTGGCAGGGGGATATACACAGCATCAATGGATGGGTCGTCAATCAGGGCTGCAGCAGTTGTCAGTGAGCTTCGATGCCGGTGAGACTGGAGTGCTGAGAAAACAAGTCTGTAATTATTACATACCTTGATAGCTGTCTAGAGCTTGCGGGATGCCATGCTTCTTCGCGTACGCTTCGGCCTTTTCCTTGCTCCTGGCAGCCACGGCCTGAATGACGACTTCGGGATGGCTCTTTGCGGGGCCGATCAGGGCTGCTGGGCTGCGATAGAGATTAGCTGCGCATATCCAGGTCGTACAAGATGTGGTACGCAAGCATTACTGACGCGATGTCGGCAGCACCCAGAATGCCAAACTTGAGCGCGCCGGGCGATTTCGGGGGACACGGTGGATTCGCGATCTGCCGAGCCCGACTAAAAAATCCAACGATTGACGCCATTGCTTGCGATGTGCGCTCTCACAAACCCAAGTACGCGAAGAGAATGAAACAGCAAAGGGTAGGTTGGTATTGATGCATATGTCACTGACAAGAAGATGAGCGTCGGAGCTGGAGTTGCCCCGAAACTCAAAAAGGCTGGTTTCGGCTCCGCATCTCTCGGAGAGGGGCTCATTTGCAGCCGAAGGAGCTGGAGAGCCAAACGTCAAACTGCCAAGACTTTTGTTTCCCGGTTTGGTAACATCGCCGGGAATATCACCAACGCTGCCGTTGGTTGCGAGCGCCGAGGTAACTGGCAGTTTACGAGATTACCTTAAGATATGACGTTGTTTGGGTGATGTGTACTCCTTGGGGGCATGTCATGAACCACGAACCCAACACTATTACCTAGCCTAGTGTTCAAGGGTCCAACTGAGGTACTGTCAATAATTCAGTAGAGCGAAACGGCCTCCTAAACGAGGGTAGGGCGGTAAACCAGGCATGGTCCCACTAATAACACCAAATTATGCAATTGTTGACATTTGAAGTCAGGGGGACTTCTGAGAGTGGCACAACATCTCCTCTGTAGNGAGGGCTTCGCGGACCGGTAACCTGATTCTCGAGCTTGGTTCAGGGGTGCTCTCCGCGACTTACTCTCTACGACGGTCCTGAAAACGTCGCGTTGTTTTGCTATTAATCTGGATGATCAAGCACCTGGTGAGGAGCGTCCAGGTCAGGTCGACTTTAATTCCTGATTATTAATTACCTAGTACACGTATTCCTCGCGATGATCAAGGTAAGACGAAGGAGCTTGGCAAGCCCAGCAACCTCCAGCTACGGCTTTCCGCTCCACCCATAAATGGGATAGTTCCAAGTCATGTCCCTGTGAAATAGATGTCGGGTCTGTGTCAGATTTGGAGCCACCACTCGCAGAATCTCTCAGCATCGTCGGCCAGGATGNGAATATCGGCGCCTAATGCCGGCCCAAGATTGACGAGTTGGCGGCTTGTCGGCTTGTCAAACACNAAATGCATTGTTCCTGTCCATCATGGTCCACAGTTCTGGGGGATCTCGGTCCAACTTCCAAGGGGCATCCGAGCCCTCCTCCGGGTATGGTTGTCAAGACCACGACAGCTCCACGGACCGTCAGCAGTGAGCAGGAGCAGACACAACGTCGCACGACCTCGCTTGCCTGCCTCAAGGAAGCGGAACATCGCAGGTAATGGACTGGATCTCGAGCCAAACACATGATTCAGATGCCTCTCACCGTCTCCGAGGACCTGCCTGCCGTGCCCAACACCGCCCTCGGCGCAGTGCGGGAGGTTGCTTTCAATAGACCGAAATGGCGTCGAGTACGTACCAGTCAAGAGAGATGCGGCAGGACATGAGCTGCGCTGCACACCGTGTTACACATTTTGTCAGGCCGGCCCAATAGTCGAGTCCCATGGTCGCCACGTCTGCAGACACCCACGCAAGCAGCCGACCTGAAAGGATTCCACTTGGGCTCGGGTGCTTCCGGCACAGATCCCAACAAATCCGCAGGGCTTGTCGCTAGATTTGTCTCTCTATATTGTGTGGGTTTCAGAGGCCCATTCTTTCGCATTTCAGTGGCGCCTTGGATCGGGGAAGTGCCCCGGGCCGTCTGCCCAATAACATGGAGTCTTTACACATAGTAGCCGCTGCTCTTTGTTTGCGTGAACAAGGTTGAAAGTCCTCGAGCAGGCATGGGGCTGCCCGGCTTTCCACTGCCTTCGGCTGCCTGCTACTT
>FJWA01009256.1_pt1 | contig 13045 bp, 13 predicted proteins | sample 1011891 | NCBI WGS metagenome assembly FJWA01 (sample SAMEA3912450, study PRJEB9761) | metagenome | biome: forest; material: soil | place: USA | collected 2011-06-22 | depth 0.1 m
AGACAGGCCCCATCGTGTCCACCGCCGTGGCCATCCAACCGGACCTCGGCTGGCGATGGACCCTCTACCTCGCCGGCATCCTACAACTATCAGTCCTCCTCGTCGCCGTCGTCTTCATCGACGAGAGCTATCCGCCCAAGCTGCTCGTCTACAAGGCCCGCCGCCTGCGCATCGAGAGCGGCAACTGGGCGCTGCACGCCAAGTTCGAGGAGTGGGACGTCAGCGTCGCCGAGCTGGCCCGCAAGTTCCTGGTGCGGCCCATCCAGCTGCTGTGCACCCCGATCTGCCTCCTCGTCGCCCTCTACGCCAGCTTCTGCTACGGCATCCTGTACATGCAGCTCGGCTCCATCCCCATCATCTTCGCCGAGGGCCGCGGCTGGCCGCCCCTCGTCGCCACCCTGCCCTTCCTGTGCATCTTCATCGGCGCCGTCCTCGGCTGCGCCGCCAACGTCTACAACCAGGTGCTGTACAACAAGGCCTACCGCGCCGCCGGCAACCGCGCCGTGCCCGAGAGCCGCCTGCCGCCCATGATGCTCGGCTCCGTGCTGTTCGCCGGCGGCCAGTTCATGACCGGCTGGACCGCCGGCCCGCAGTTCCACTGGATCGTGCCGTGCGTCGGCCTGGTCCTGCTCGGCACGGGCTTCTTCACCATCTTCCAGGCCGCNCTCAACTACCTGGTCGACACCTTCACCAAGTACGCCGCGTCCGCCGTCGCCGCCAACACCTTTTTGCGCTCGTGCTTCGCCTGCGCGTTCCCGCTCGTCGTCGGGCCCATGTACGGCAACCTCGGCGTCGGCCCGGGGTCGTCCATCCCCGCCGGCCTGGCCGTGCTGCTGATCCCCGTGCCGTTTGTGTTTTTCGCCTATGGGAAGCGCATCCGCGCCGGGTCCAAGTGGTCGCGCGCGTCGGTGTACGAGGGGGCCAAGGAGAAGGGAGGCGCTTGAATTAGATACGTTGGTGTTAGAGATACCCATGAGTCATATTTAATACAATAAAATCCAGAAAAGCAGGAGCCGAGAGGTCGTTAAGAAGAATGTCTGTTCCCTCTCCAGCCACATTGGCGAGTATGTTATGCAGATGTTGGGGCAGCAGCTATTATCATTATGTCGCTGGTATTGTACATGCGCAAGAGCTCGACCCTGAACTCGGCGAAGACACCGGACAAAGACGACGAGCACAGCGGTACGCTGCGTCGTCTTCTTCCTCTAGGACCGCTCAGGAGCCTCGAAAAAGATGGGAAACGGTTTAATTGCCGATGAACCCCTACACAGAAAACAACAGAGGACTCATAACCTGTGGGGTGAGACAGACTGGCAAAGTGGTGATGTTGTCTGTCTAAACTAACGGTAGGTGTGGAAAATACTGCAGGTGGGTGGATAAGGGGACGCCTGGAGTGCACGGGCCAGGTGGGCGCACAGTCCCACGCCACACAGAGGCAATGTTTTTTGACCCCTCTCCTCGAATGCTGTTTCATGTTCTTTCCCCGCAAGATCTGCCCCTGTTTGAGCCCGACGACAACATCGTGACTCATCACATACGACCATACCTGCCGGAAAACTTGGGATCCCGACCGCTCTCCTTTCAATTAGCTGGTAAGGGCCAGACCAGCAGTTGGGTCTGACTGACGAAGACCAGCGAATCCCTAGTGTTGTATGGCATGGGCGATTCCAACCTTACGCAGTCACAGTTTCCAACCCAACGTCACTCGTCCAGACCAGCCCGCACTCTCTCGCCATGGCATTGTCGGATGATCAAGCCCTGGGCCAAGCCTCATACTGGGATGCGCGCTATTCACAATCCGACGGCTCCGGCCCAACACACGAATGGTTCCGGTCCTTCCCCGACCTGGAACCCTTCTTCGACCGCAACCTCCTAAGCGCACCCAGCTTCACACCCACCGACAACCCGTTTGTGCTGCATCTCGGATCCGGAGATAGTGTATATTTTACCCCATTTTTCATCTTCTTGACTTTTGCCGCCTTCCTCCCCCTGCCTGCTTATCCTCCGCCAGTGTCTTCCAGTGACTGGGAGTTTCTAACACACCCCGTAGGACGTTCCCATCGAGCTTGCGGTGCGCGGCTACGAGCGCCAGCTCTGTGTCGATTTCTCCTCGGCCGTTGTGAGCCTCATGCGGGACCGCCACGCTGAGACGGCGGGCATCGAGTGGCGCCTGATGGACGTGCGCGACATGAAGGGGCTGAACGACGCCTCGATTGACGTGGCCTTCGACAAGGGCACGTTCGATGCCATGATCTACGGGAGCCCGTGGAGTCCGCCGCAGGAGGTGAGGGACAACACGGCGGCTTATCTTCGCGAGGTGCGCTATCCCCTTTCCTGTTTTGTTTTCTTTCCTTGTTTTCTTTCCTTTCCTTTCCTTTTCCTTCTTCCCTTTTTTCCTTTGTATGTCTATATGTGTTCTTCGTTCTATTCTAGTCTCCTCTACGCTCCGCTCCTAACACTGGCTGCTTGCGTGATTAAAGGTCCACAGGGTCCTCAAAGACACCGGCCGATTTCTGTATGTGACATTTCGGCAACCGCATTTCATGAAGCCATTGTTGAATCCGGAAGGATTGTGGGACATGGACATGCAGGTCCTTAGCGACGTAGGCTCTTTCGACTACTACGGCTACTTGATCCGCAAGGCGGCGGTGACAAAGCCAGCAGGAAACGGCCTAGCTACAAAGGCCGGCTGAGGAGTCGATCTTGTCTTTGTATTTTCGGTAGTTACTTGTTGCGAGTTTGGTTGGCTGTAGCTTCGTCAAACTTGTCTAGATCAGTCCGTCTGGAGAGGCCGTACGCACGTTTTGATAGAATCATGGCCTGATTCGACCACTGCAGTTGATGTTAAACCATGCTCGTATTTGTGTCGAATAGATCAAACAGCCCATTCTCTCTTCAACTGCAGAAACGTGTTCCTCAGATAGCTCAGTATTCGCGCCTGCGTTTTGAACTTCGTCTAAGGATAATTCCAGGCTTTGTCGAACTCCTCTTCTACTGGGGATGAAGACTACATATCTCTAGACGTGAAATATGCCAGCTCTCGTGATCGTAACGTTGTTAGAAAAGGGAGAGGGTAGAAGGCTGCTTTTCCTATTGCTAGCCTTTAATTCCTCTCTATCAGCCTTTTCAGTATCCTAGTCTAAACCAGCTTCCTCGTCAAAGTCGAAATGGAGTTGGGTAACGTTATAGCATTTTATCTACCTCTGCTTGATTTCAAGCGCGACGTTGCTGTATAAATAGAAGACACAAAGCTAAAGGTAGACGTCTAGGAATGCTGCTTTAATAGCCTTGCGCCACTCGTTATGCAAGTACGTTAATGAATACTTCTGGTGTTGATACTGTATAGTGCTGCTGGAGTAACTAGTTGAAGTCTACCTCGTGTTCGCCATACAAAAGACCGAAGAGAATAGGCATCGAAGTCCGCTCTAGGGTTGTCACCACTCCACTCACAAGAGGGATTTGATAGTGTTGTACGTAGCGTCGAGTTAGATACAGGAAGGTGACCTCTTCCACGCTCTAAGGTTTCTTAATATTAGCAAGTGACCTGCTGGAAGCGTGTTTGGTCTTGATCCTCTTAATCAGTCAGAAAAAGAGGCCGTTGGGACGTCCCGAAAGGCTGCGTACGAAGTGCTAGATTGGAAGATAACCATCCCTCGTGTATTGATTGACACTTTAACAGAGGGAATAGAAGTCTTGCAGACGGTAGAGGACATCCGACCGCTGTTGTTACAACTGCTTGTAGATAGACCGAGTGATGATAGTCTAGTCCGTACACAAACCGACTGCGAATTCCAGTTGCTCCTGTGTCAGATGACGAAGAACCCTATGCCCTTGTTGGCTACTAGATGGTCAATGGCCTTCACGACGACCTTCCGCTAACCATCCAGTCCGCTGTCCCCTGTTTCTCACAAGATCTTGCAGAATAATCGGGAAAGGACAGTGCAATTGAAGACGCGAACGCGACGCAGCCCAATCTAAGGGTATCAGATGCCGGGCAACGGGCTATTTTACAAGGTCTGGGCGATGCCCGCGACTGGAGAACAAGGACATGATCATCACCCTCTTCAGTTAATACTTTCGCCCTACTCCCACACAATCTGCAGTTTCTACAAACTGCCAAAACAGCCTCCGTAAGCGCCTCCGATCCTGAAACTGTGAAATCGTGGCTGTTGGACTTCCCACACGATGCGGCCGCGACGCGGTTTATATCGCCTGGTAGCCAATCAAATCTGCATCAGGGTTAGGCGTTGCTGGGTGCGTGGGAATTTCAATTCTCATTAGAAGTAGTGACCCCCCTAGAGTAGAAAAAAAAGGAAATATTCATCCAACGAAAGCCCCTTAGAGATACTGGATGGAGACCGCTAGCGGAAGCAACGAGCACAAGACCGCCAGCATCTGTTGCCGCAGTTTTTCGTTCTCCCACGTATCCATGCCCTTGCGCAGAAATGGTCTTCCACTCTTGTCGTCAACGTCTACGACCTGCCAGATGTCTGCCCCACCCTCGCGAACAAGAACTCTCAACAGTTTCGTGTAGCCCCCGCGGACAGCGCTGCACAGAGGTCCGAAGCCCTCGTCGTCATGTTGACCAGTTGCGTCAGCCTTCCCTTCCTGCATGAGAATCGTGGCCAATTTGATGACCGTCTCCTCCCATTTGACGTTGCCGAAAATAAGCACAACCAGTGGCGTGTCGTGCTGCTTGTTCCGGATGTCGACTCCCTCAGGCCAGTGCTGGATCAGCGTTCGGAGGACCCCCTCGTTGAGCCGCCTCACCGCGTGGTGGAAAGCCGTGTTGCCCCCCTGGTTAATGTATCGCAGGTGTGACTCCAGCCCGGGCTGCTCGCACAGAAAGCGGACAATGTCAGCGTGGCCCTCGTATGCGGCCTCGCCGATGGATTGGTGCTGGCCAAGGGACCCGCCCCCCCGGGTGAGTTCGTCGTCTGGCTCCACGAGGGCCAGCTGTAGCGCCGCGTCGTACTTGGCCGCGGCGAATAGCTGCTGGATCAGCGTGATGCACCCGCTCCTCGCTGCCCGCCGGAGCAAGTCATTGCCGCAGTTAATGAGATCCTCGCGCAGGTTGCTAATCAGGAACGAGAATATCTCTTCCCACTCCCTCGTGGACGAGGCGGGGCTTTGCGGCGCTTCTGACTGTCGCCATGCGGCTATCACTGTGTATAATAATTTGCAGCAGCAAAGAGTTGACTGGAGGGCTTTGTCATGGACGAGACCTTTGATGGTCGAGATGTCGCCACGATTCATCAGGTGGTTGACGGCCGTCCATGCCGAGTCTTGGGTGAGGATTGAAAAGTCAAGTCCCATTCGGAGCAGATCCGTGACCGATGCTGCAGGGCCGAATATGGCCGCGATTACGAGAGGGTCAAGATTCGACATGGCCTCGGGGTAATCGTGTTCGGGAATGTAGGAACAGTAGGGCCGGCGCCATTGCTCGACCCAGTTCTCCAGTCGCTGGGAACCCTTGCGACACAGCTCACTAAGTTGTTGCGCATCAGGTCGTCCTTCGGAAGACACATCGGAGAAGTGGCTCGTCCAGTACGCGGCAGCATACGCAAAGAAGCTCCCGAAACCGAGGCCAGATGGGTCAAAGTCGGAAGGCCGCCTTGAGATGGGCGTCGCCGGGGTTTGCGGTTCGACCTCGTCGTCAAATACGTCCCCAACAGCGAGAAGCTCGGACTCACCGGCATCGTGGTCGGAACGGGGGAAGAGGCTCCTCTCCCCGAATTCGTCGAAGAGAAGGTATCTGATGCAACGCTGGAGTAGATTTGCGTCCAGCTCCGCCGCACGCTCGCCTTGCTCCCGTTTGGCCATCGCTGCCGCAGAGAACCACTCCGCCGGTGGGGCTGTGAGGATAAGCTCCTTGAGAGACTGGTGCACAAGGCGCAGCTTTGTGTTCTTGCCACCGTCTCCCTCGGCAGCGCTGATGAAGGGACGGATGAGTTTGCCCAGGCCGAAGTTGTGAGCAAGGCTGTCTAGCTCTCCGAGTGTCGCAGCTTCCTTGCCTACCGGATTGATGACAAAGACGGCGTACGCGAGCTCCTCCAGGGTGAGAGGGCGTCGAGCTGACGCAAGTATCTCCAGCGAATGTTGCAGTAGCGTCTGCTTGTGTTGGCATTCGTCGCAGATCTTGCTGAAGAGTTTCCCATACAGCTGGGTAAGGCGTTTGTCCGAAGGGAGTCCGTCGAGAGCCATCTCCAGTCCCATATCGTTGGCGATGTCCAATGCCGCCATGTATTCAACAGCAAGTCGCAGCCAGATGGCCGAGCCGCGAGCCCTTACAGCGAGCTCTTCCACCACCTTTGTGTGAAACTCGGTGGGTAGGTCAGTCTCGCCGACAAGATACGCGGCGATGGCGCGGTCTCTCTCTTGGGACGAGCGTAGCTCTATCCTCGTACCCCCTGGCGGTAGACCAGCCTCGATGTCGCTGTTGTACCGTGAAGAAATAAACACTTTCAGGCAGGCCGTCTTGCTTTGGAATAGGTCCTGAAACAGGGAAAAGAGTTCCTTTCGAGGGTGGGTCTTGCATTCGTCCAGCGCGTCCAGCACGATGAAGACGGGTTTTTTTGATGATGAGATGATGTCGTAAAGCAGCTCGCGCAACCTGTCATCGGCGCGCGTTGGGTTCCCGGAAACCAGTGGACTCGTTCGTTGGTACCAGCTCCAGAAGTATAGCTTGAGTTCGGGTTGCTGGTGGAGGAACTGCACTAGGATGTTGCGGTAGATGTTCCCGAGCTTAGCCGACTCGTGCTCGTCCTTGCAGTAATAAGCACACAATGCGCGACCCTGCTTTGCCAGGGTGTCTGCAACATGCGCCGTGGTCATTGTCTTGCCACAGCCCATGTCACCAAACAGGGCCAGGAGATTGGCGCCCGAATTCCATACCCAGTAAGTGAATAAGGCGCTGGATGTGAGCCAAATACAGGCGTTGTCGGTCCGTCGTCGGAGTTCGTTGTAAAACTTGTCTTCTCTGTTGCGCTCGAGGGTGTCACGGACTGGCAAGCGTGTCAGCGGCTGTGCTCGTCCATGTTCCTGTCATTCTCCCGACCGGGGACATACTCAGGGTCTCCACCTTCTCCAATTGCATCTCCTGCACCGCGACTTTGATCTCCTGCACCCCGACTTTAAGCTCCTGCACCCTGACGTTGATCACGTCCACTCCGACTTTGGTCTCCTGGGTCGCGGCAAAGATTTCGGCTTCCAGAAGCGTGGAAAGAAGGTCCGCATGCGTTTTGAAGGCCGAGACAATGCCGGCGATTTCGGGCTTGAGGAACTCCAGCGCGACGCCCAGGACGAATCGTGACCGCTCAAACAATGTCACAGTCTTGAGATAGAAGCGCAGTAGATCCGTGTACATGTCAACCAGTACCTGCAGAGAGGTGAGTCGAGTGTTGCTGCACATATGCCCAAGCACGGGAGACTTGCATTGTATATCTCGGGCACTTGCCTGCCGCCCTTGACGACGCTGGAGCATCGATCGATGGCCGGGACACACTTGAGCAATTCTGCGATGTCTTTTGTGATGTCGTCAAAGTATCCACATACAGCAAGTGCAATCTGCACATCAGTCAGCTTGGCTAGGGTGCGATGGCAGGGCGGAGAATCGATGGTTACGGAGGAGTGAGACGATACGTACTGAGACGGAACTCTTCACGAGTCCGAGTGCCGTTCCTGCCACTGGCTCCACGCTGGCGAAGGGGCTTATAAAGTCAATTGTGGCGTTCAGTCCTACGAGGTAGGGCTGTACCGCCTTCATTCCCTTGAGGAGCAGCGATTGTTCCCGGTGGAGTTGATCTGCCTCATTGACTTGCTGGAAGAGATCCCTTATGGTCTCCTGCTCATCCAGTTTTTTTCTTTGCTCCTCGCTGAATGAGGCTAGAGCCCTCCGATACGCGGACTCAGGAAGGCCTAGGCCGTCCTTCGCGCAGTTGGTGGCGGCGATGACGGAGGCAGCTGCTCCCTCCTCGGGAGCCTGCTGTTCCCGTATGTCAGCCCCGTGATGGTCGCCGTGCCCAACATGTTAAGGAACACTATAAACCGTCCTTACCGGCTCGTTGGGTTCGTCGGATGTGACATTGTGCCTCTCAGTAGGAGGTACCGTGTATGGGACAGACTCGTGTGGTCCCCGGTCGCCATTCGTGGCCAGAGACAGCGATTGGTTAGCAGAAAAGGCTTTTGCATTGTTGGCTCGCGATTTGCTTGGAGAGGGCGAGGGTGATCTCGACCGCGAGAACAATCCGAGAAGCCGGTCTCTTCGGCGCGGGGGCTGGATGACAAGGTTCGAGTTAGCCAGCACTTGCTTGGGGAACACGGTGAGGTTGAAGAGCCCGACCCGGCCCACCTTTAAAAACGCCTCAGCGTGGGAAGTCATTATAGGACGATAAACATGTGGCTTGTTGAAAGAAGTTGGACGGTGAGACACGGCGAGGAGCAGGTCGGAATTTTGGTCACACTTCAGGGAGCTTTGGTAGTGGGAATCTGCGATGAAAGTGCATTGCAGAAAGAAAGAAAAGAGAAAGCTGGAGAGCGAGGTCAATTTCCAAATGAGAAACCCCCCAGGCCCCCCCTCTCTTCTCTGACCCCGCCGTCCCCGCACGAGCCACCGGGGCCGCAGCTTGGCTGCATGCTGCAGTATTCCGTACAGTACATAGGTACGGAATACATCCAACCCCCACCTCGAACTCTCGCTTCCCAGCGGGGCCCCGTCAGCGGCGCATCCGTCGCGAACAAGCAGCCCCGACACCATCACCATCTCGTTGGTGCCCTGCTTTCCGGGTACTGTGCCCATTGCCATTTTCCCGCACCGGCACGCAGCACACATATCGGCGCCGTAGCCTTGGAACCCAGCGTACAATGCCCCTAGGAACGGTAGCAACTTGGAGAAAGGGCAGCCATACAAGTGTCGATTTCTGGCCGGTTTCGGTGAGGTCGTGGACTGCCGCTGGGGATGAAATGGGATGTGGGAGAGTAGCAGGATGGAGACGGCTGGTTGGTTTCAGATCCTTGCGGCCTCAAATGGCGGCCGGAGCGAAGCATTCCCCGCCAGATATTGCCCAGAATGCTGGTGTCACAGAGGTTACCGCCATCAGAGAATTTGCAAGTATGATCAAGTGGCTGTCCGTCGCCCCGCAGCGCTGTTCTCTCAGTCACCTGAGCATGGAAGAAGTCACGAAGTTCTTGAATGTCCTTCAGCCGGTACTCCGCGATGATATCTTTGATGACACATTTTCCTGCGTCAGTAAGAAGGCTCGTTACCTAGCTCCCACGCTACGTAAACAGAAAGGTTGGAAGAAGCCATGGAGATTCTGAACAACTTCTGCTGCCCATGCGCGAAGGTACACGTTCCTGACCAGCACAGACGAAGCAGCGCTTCCCCAGGCCAGGTGGGGTGGGTTAGCGTCTTGGCAGACATCGACGCGGCACGGCACGCGCCGTGAATCCCCGCCGTTTTACAAATGTGGGTCTTGCCACCCGCAGCCATCCATTCCTCGCACGTCACTCCATCTCGAGACCTTCTTCCCAGACACATGGCCATGGCGGCTCGGTTCACTCGGTCACGTTGACATCGTTATCCACGACACTATACGTGGCCGTGGTGTTATGTATGAGTGCAAATCACTCGCCAATGACCTTTGGGTTCTCGTACTTGACCCTCTGGTAGGCATATCTGCGCGTAGAACGCGTGCGGAGCTCTGGTTTGCGTTTGACAATATCCATCCTCATGTCTCCAAGTAAAGCGAGGGTGACAATGTTGGTCAGTAGAAGAAGCTCGAGTCTGGCGTCCAACGGTTTAGAGGCTGTCAAGACGGTGCGCGGCAAGCCGGCCGCCTACGATATCGTGCTGATAGACATCAACATAGTCGGGATTTATAAAATAGACTAGAGCCAGGCCACCATCGATTGGAGATAGAGAATGGATGATACTTTCCTTCAAGTTACGCAGGAATCTTATACATACTACACAATCTCATCTTTTTGCATTGGCCCGCATTTGTTGTACAAGGAAACGTTCTCTTCTCTCTAATATCGGCGGCCTTTGTGTCGTGGGCCTGGATGGATGCAAGGGACTTGGGATGACACGAACCATGTTAGCCACGTGCGGGAACCCCTTGGTAGTCAAGAATCTCCATGTACCTAGTGCACAATGGGTCAGCAAGAGGCACATACTATATGGCCTTGGCACGAACATTAAGACCTTCCATGTTTCTACAGGAAGGTTAGCGTCGTTGTAGCTCTAACCAAACTTGTTGTCGGCGACGGGTTCGTCAGTCGGGTCGTGGTAGAGAGCTAAGCATTCGTGGGCTAGGGCCTCGGTGGCCGTTATCCGCTTCTTGGGGTCGAAGACGAGCATGCGCTCTAAAGGTCAACCGCTAGCACGGGTCAGCATCGTCGGCAGGGCAAGGAAGTGACAAAAGACATACCTGTCGGGTCGGCGTTCTTGAACTTGTTCTTGAATGGCTGTCTCTCGTGCTGTGGGAGGGACTTGACGAATCGCAGGGTCTGTACATCAGATTAGCCCTCGGCTTCTTAGGGAACGAGACAGGTGATAGACATTCTCGCTCGCGATGGTGTTGATCACATCGTCTGGGGGCGTCCCGAGGAGTTCCGTGATGATGGAGAACTGGTTGACGTGGTCCTTGCCTGGGAAGAGCGGCTTGCCCTCGAGCATCTCGGCGAAGATGCAACCGGCACTCCAGACGTCGACCTCGACGTCATACTTCTGCCAGGTGAGCATGATCTCGGGTGCACGATAGTACCTCGTAGAGACGTAGCCGGTCATCTGAGGATCTTGAATTCGGGCGAGGCCGAAGTCGCAGATCTTCAGGTCGCAGTTCTCGTTGACCAGGATGTTGCTGGGTTTCAGGTCTCTGTGGACGACGCCGGCGGAGTGGACGTATTTCAGGCCGCGCTGGGCACGTGTCAGCTCCGGCTCGGGTGCTACATGGGGTGTTGATTTGCAGGAACGCACCATGATCTGGTAGAGAAAGTACTGGATGAACTGCTTCTCCAGCGGCCTCGATGTGAGTAACCTGTGGAGATCGGTGCCGAGCAGCTCTGTGACGAAGTAGCTGCCGAGACGTCAGCCAGACTGGCAGGATTTGCCGTGGTGTGAGCCATCACCTACATGTCCTCGAGGGGCGAAAGGAAGATATCGCTGAGCGAGATGACCTGCGCAACGGCGTCAGCAGTTGTTCGTTTTGGCGGGCTTCGGGCTGTTCCCGGTGCTGGGGTGGCAGAGTGACTGACATTCTCGTGTTTCAGGTGCTTCAGCAGCTTCAGTTCGCGGTATGTCCTCTTGGCGAGCACCGGAGTGCTGAAGGGCTTCATGATCTTCTTGATGGCGACATTCTGGTTGGTGAGCTGGTCTTTGGCCGAGCTGCGTGGCAATTCGCCGGTTAGCATCCACCGCAACACCCCCGCGCAGCCATCTTGGGGACCAATCCACGTACCACACGAGGCCGAATGCGCCCATGCCAACGGGCTGGAGGTCGGAGTATCTCGACGTGATCTCAAAGGTGGTCCCAAAGATCTGGGCGCGCACGAATTGGGCCATGGCGGGCGATGTCTGTGTATTGTGCGATTCTTCGAAGAGAGGATGCGAAGGGAACAGCCGATGTTTGTTGTAAGAAGCGAGGCGCGGGGCACTGCACACTCAGCAACAATTTGACAATTCGAATGTGGGGAATGCTGTCGAGGTTGAGATTGAGAGATTGAGAAGTCGAAACTCAAAAAGGGCGTGAGTTGAGCTGCTCCTCGACGACGGAACGATCGTATCGGGCGGACGACGGACAAGGCGTCGAGATGGTCGACAGAATGTCGTCGAGATCAACCAAGGAAAAGAAAAAAGACGGATTGACGGTTCAATGTGCCCTGTTTATTGCCCCCGTGGCGCTGGGATGCGTGAGAAAGCGGGGCCTTCTCGGTCGTGCTGCTCTGGGGCCGCAGCGGTTCTTGGTGGGCAGGTGGAGTGCTGCGATGTGCTGCGGTGCTGTGGTGCTGCGGTTGCTGCGATGCTGCGACGTGCGGGCAAAAGTCCGCGTTTTTGTCCTTGGCTTCCTGCTTCTGCTGCAAACCCTCGAAGCCCGTCGAAGACCGAAACCTCGGCACCTTGATTCGTGTCGGAGATGTCCAAATCGACTGTGGTGCAGGCCAAGGGCGAACGTGTCAGAGGCCAACTCTCCTCGTGTTGCAGGACCGGGAGCTCGTGTCACGGGCGAAGACTGACTTACCCGCACAGGGACACACGGACGCAGCGCAGAGGGTCAGAGGGAGGCACCACACAGGCGTACGGCGGCCACTTTGCTGGCGATTTTGCTTTGCTTTGCGAGAGTGATGGAAAGGGAAGAGGAGGACGGCCGGGGCAGGATCAGCAGCCGGCGCTGTTATTATGTCTGGACGCGCCAGGGGGGCAGACAAGGCGCAGATTCAAGGATTCCGGGGGAGCTCGAGCTGGGATGGACCGGCTGGCGTGATGGGGTCCGGGATCTGATGCGGGCCAGGTTGGAACATTCGGGTTGCACAAACAAACAGCATGTCACAAAACCAAATCCGCATCCACTCCTGCTTTCCCGTCCCTGCCCGACTGCCACAATGCCAATTGGCGACTAGGCCCTCCGTCTCAATCCGCGACCGCCACCTAGTGGCCCCGCAGCCATCGCGGCCTCTTGTGCGCCTGCGAGCACCGTCTCCCTGACCTGACCCGAGTCTCGAGCATTCAGTGGTCAACCTGCAAGAGCCCGAGTCTGCTCCGGGCGCCCCCAGCAAAGCGTGGAACCAGTCTCGAGCCGGTCTCCAGTCTCGGGGTCCTCCCAGTCCATGGCGGGGGCTCACCTTGCCGCTGCAGCGCGATGACGTAGGCAGCATGGTGGGGGCATCAGATCCCTGCGGCTGTACCCCACTCGCAGCAAGCCGCCAGCCAATCGCCAGCGCCCTTTTCTACCCGCATCCAGCATCGGTGTTTGTTTGGTGAGACACAAAGCACTCGCCTCAGACACTTTGTATGTAGTTCGCCGTCCAGGGGAGGGTATTCATGCCA
>FJWA01003759.1_pt1 | contig 13021 bp, 9 predicted proteins | sample 1011891 | NCBI WGS metagenome assembly FJWA01 (sample SAMEA3912450, study PRJEB9761) | metagenome | biome: forest; material: soil | place: USA | collected 2011-06-22 | depth 0.1 m
GGTTTGTCGTTTTGTTGGGTGGGTTGTTGACTGACGTGTGATATAGAGGAGTTTGCGGGGCTGATTGGGCATTGGGATCCGAAGAATGCCGAGGTTGAGATCATGGATCCGGTGGACTGGAATCGGGATGGGAAGTACGCCGAGGTGGTGGACGCCGTGAGGGAGGCGGGGCAGGGTAATGATGTGAGGGTGTACCGGGTTGCGAGGGAGGGCGTCCAGGCCGAGTATTGGGTGGTGACGACGGAGGGGAAGGGGAAGGGGGCCAAGCTGGTGGGCGTCAAGGCGCTGTCTGTGGAGAGTTAGGCGGTTTTTTGAGAGAGCGGATCGGAGAGTATTATCTCTGAGAATATGGCCTTGATCGTCGGTGCTGATCTACAAAGTATTCCGTCTCATGATGCCGTTCGGTGTGGTTTGGCCGTGTTGGGTGCAAGCTGTTTCCGGGCTGTGTGCAACAAAGGGAACAAAGGCAACGTCTTCTGGACTCGAAGAGTGCTGCTGAATGTCTCAGGCATTCGACACGCCACCAGCCCCCAATGCCCAGGTCAAGAGGGACTCCATGTTGGCACTCAGATGGCTTGTAAAGTCGGGATACGCAGCAAGGCAGATTTGAACAAAACCTGCATGGACGTCAAATTCATATATTTCTAGGATTGTGTAAACCGAGTTCTTGATGAGGCCTGCAGCGGTTATCTGTCGTACTGCTCTGCAGAGCGCAGGGCTGCGGATTGCGTTCGGACTCCTTACGATTCCCCAAACAAACATCAACTTGCCCCGCAGTTCTGGGAACATCTTATGATCTAACCCAACGCTAATCACCACCAAAGCTTCAGAGTTTCAAAATCCCGAGTCCAAAGTTCAAGCCCGACCCCGGCACACAAAGAAAGAGCCGATCGACATTTCCATTGTTTGCGGCACATCTCTGACGTCACCGTGGCCGTTACACTCACTGCACCGCAGTCTCTTGACGCTCCCTGAAGAAACCAAAACAACAGCCGGAACATGTCTGCGCCTTCTGGTGGGCCTCCTCCGCCCGGGCTGTCGACCCCATTGAGCAAATCTACACATATGGGGTCACTGGCGGGAAGGGCCCAGGGCCACCAATCTCCAGCAGCATCGTCGTCGGCGACCAACAACCACCAATTCACTCCGCAGATGCGAGACCGCCAGGCGCGTGGGAAGAACCCATACCGCACCGGCAACAGTTCCGATGCCAGCGCCAGCGATGGCGAGTCGAGACCCTCGAGCAAACTGCGGTTGGGGAAGGGCCGGTGAGTGGCTACCCTGTTGAGGAATCAGGGCGCTCGTCACACTAACACCACGAACCCAAGTGTTGAAAGGGAGGACTTTGCCCAAACCGAACGCCGCCAACAGGCCGCTGCTTTTCTGGACAATCCTGAGCTGCTCATGATGTATGCTCAATCCACAGGAGACGTGAGTAGCTTCACCCCTCGCGCCCAAACCCCGGCTGGGTCGCATGCCAACTCCCAGACCTACTAGACCATACCAGCCGCACGACTCCATTTCATGAAGATGCTGTGTGGTTACGACTAAGAAGAGGCCAGAGTATACACGCGGCGCTGCACACTCTGTATTGCCTCGCACTCTCGCCGCCGGCGGCCCCTGCCCACGCTGCAGATGTACGGAGGAGAGGAAGAAAGCCGCGGTTCTGAACTTTCTGCGCGTGCCTTGACGCCACGCAGTACATGCCGACCAGCCTCGATGGGTGGTGGATGGAAGATGACCTTTGATACATTCTACTGGCTTGCGCCAGGAGAAAAGTACGACGAGTTCAATCGCCAGAGAGCCCAGTAACTCCCGCTGTTCGTGTTGAGGCCGGATGGCCAAACTTGGCGGAAAAACGAAGAGAGGGGTTCGGTGCCGGTAGGAGAAAAGGACACACGCAAACCGCACATCGATTAGAAGTCGTCATAGTGAATGTCATCTCGACCGATGTGTTGCAACGACATACACCAAAAGCAAACACACCGATGTGTGTGCTGACCCGTGTCCAGACCCAAACAGCACAGAAGGCATCGGATGTCCTCAACTCAAACATATGTCATTCATCATTCAGGATATATACCCATAACAGGAGGATACATACGACGCAAAAAGGGAGATACCACAGGACAGTAAGTACCAAAAACATGAAATCCACACCTCCAAAAATGACGAGCGTTCCCCGCCCGATTCCAACCCAACAAAAAACGCCAGCTATGCAAGTGCTGTATCTCAACGAGACGTCTATAACCCCCTTCCTCCCAAGAACCCCCCAAAAAACACAAGCTGGGTATGTATGTAGCGCTGTAAGCATCACCCGTCATCAAGCATACCTAAAACTCGTTGTTCGCGTCGGCGCCCACCTCCCACCCTGCTGCTGTGGCGGAGGAGGAGGATACGAGCCCATCGGCGGCGACGGCGCCGGGGCGTATGAAGGGCTCGGCCCCATGGGCGGGGGCCCACCCCCTCCGCCGGGACCACTACGACCACGGCCGGCACCGCCGGCACCACCAGCACCATAATACGGGTTCCCACCCCACCCGCGCGGAGGCGGAGGGGGTACCGCCCTGCGCCGCCTCCCGCGGCGAGTGAAGCAGTTCCAGCAGCAGCTGATGAGGGCGAGGAGCAGCAGCCCGCCGACGACACAAAAGACGGGGATGGAGATCTGCTTATTGTTGGTGATCCACTCGATGATCTGCTGGGTGAGGGAGGAGCCCTGGCAGTTGCCGTTGGAGCAGCGGCCGCCGCCCTCGCAGGGCGTGCCGTCGAGGAAGTACTGCTGGAGGACGTAGCACTGCTCCGGGCCGAGCTTGGGCGAGTGGCACGACAGCACGCAGCCCGACGACGAGCACGACGTGGTAGCGTCGGCGCCCATGAACGTCTTGCACTGCTGGTCGCGCGAGGTGCAGCGGCCCGAGGCGCACGCGAGCCCGTCGCCGCACGACTGGCCGTCCGGCGCGCCCTTGTCGGCGGGGCAGCCGGCCGTGGCGCCGGAGCACACCTCCTGCGGGTCGCAGGAGCCCGTGCTGGCGCGGCAGACGGTGCCGTTGCCCATGAAGCCGCATTGCGGGGTGCAGCATTCCTCGTTGGCGGGGTCGCACACGCTGCCCGTGGTGTACTTGCACGTCTTGGGGTTGCAGCAGGGGTTGCTCACGCAGCCGCCCTCTCCGCCGCAGTCGCAGTCCTCGCCCGTCTCGACGATTCCGTTGCCGCATTGGCTGCCGGTAAAGGTCGTCACGCCCCTATTGCTGGTCAGGCAGGTGACCTGGCTCGACCTGCGGTCGAGGAAGCTGCAGACGTTGCCGATGGTACAGGGTGAGAACTTTGTGATTCCGTTGCCCGTCGAAGGGTTCATGATGAACTGCGATTTGGCATCGCAAGTGCTGGCGCTCAAGGGGCAGCATTCCTGTTTCGTGACGGTCCCGTCGTTGCACGTTTGGGAGACGCAGTCGTGGACGGCGCCGAAGGTGTGCCCAGTCTCGTGGGCAAAAACGAGCCACTCGGTCGAGGTGCGGATGACGACGTTCGCAGAGGCACTTGTCTCGTTGCTACGGGTCGAGGATCCCTGCTGGCAGACGGCACCGAGCCAGGCCAGGCCAACAGCAGGGCCGCTGGTGCAGGTAGACAAGAGGGTCCAAAAGGCATTCGTATCCTTCCATTGCCCGCGCCACTGTGAGAACTGGCTGAGCCGGGCTTCGATGCTACCGGTGCTGCTGCAGGGCCCGTTCCACAGCGCCGAGGCTGGCGGGGTGCTCGGACACTGAGCTTCGCTAATGGTAAGGTTCTGGATGGCCAGAGAAATGTTGAAGGTGCTCTCGTAGAGCTGCGAGGCCGAGTTCACCATCTGGATGACGTTTGACGTCACGGCATCCTTGCTTCCAAGCGCGGTGGTGTACGTGCAGTCGGTAGCGATTCCAATCGAGGCAACCTTTCGGGTGGTCGGGCAACCGGCGGTTGAGCCGATCGAGTTTGCCAAGTTGACGCCAGCGCCGTTGCCGCCCGACGTGGTGTCGACTTGGCGCCCGAACAAGGCTCTTGGGCTGATCTGCCATGGGCTCGTGTCCCGCGCTACCTCGTCAAGGCCACGGTAGACGATGTTGTTCTCGTAGCTGTTGTACCGCAGGTCGTCCGACCCGCATGTTGAGGCGTGGCCCAGGTCGCGCTTCAGATCGTCGTGGCTGCTAGGTCGAATGTCGGTATCCCGCCACACGACCATGAACTCGTCGTCCGCCACGTCCTCGACGTCGGGGTCCCCGCCGACAGCAGTCTGGCGGTAAGTCGTTTTCGTCTGGACATGATGGTGGTTGCCGTCGATGGTGAAAACGCCGTCGAAGATGGGGTCATCACCGTCGCGACGCACGTTGATCCTGGCCCAGCCCACATGCTTCCATTCCGACTCGCCTTCAAATCGAACAAAGCTCTCGCCCCGGAACACCCGATGCGCTCGCCTATCGATAGGCTCGACCCTGTGGACGGAGCCATCGGCGGCTAGATACTGTATCGTCGCGTCCTCGCTGAAGAGGTCGTGGTTCGGTTCTAGTGATAGGCGGATGTTTTGCTGTTGCGTATGGGAAAGATGAAAGGAGACATCGAAGGACGAGTGCGAGTGGACTCGGTGTGACGGTGTCTGGATAATGGCGTCCTCGATCCGAGCAATGGACGACAGCGGGTTCCGTTTTACGGAGTGTGCTATGTGAGAGAAACATGTAAGTCGTGGGCGGCGTGGACAACAAGGCCAGTGTAGCGCCAGCGTATATTTTCTGTACATACCTGTCGCATCCTGGACGAGCAAGCCGGCGGCTGCTGCAAGAACGGCCGCGAAGGCCCTCCCGAGAATCATCCTGCTACAAATCGAAGGCTGTGGCTCTCATCCCTGGCCGGCGTGATTGGGATCCCGGGCGGAGGGTTGAGCGTCGCAAAGCGAGAGGGTACAAAGTGCCGATCCAGGTAGAAATGAATGAAAGTCTCACGACCAGTGCGCTGGGTGCAAAAACCCTGTAGGTAAGGAAGGTAGTCGTCGGTAGGTACTTGTGCAGGTACACAATTATTATGGTAAGGTATTATGATACTCAAAAATACTTTGGCTGAATGAATGATCGACCTAACGAACGGAGCTGATCAGGTGTAGGGCCAACAAAAGGCAGCTTTGTGGTTCCTTCGAGAGGACGAGGGCAGACAGAATGATGAATGGGCAGCGGTGGCAGTGCACTGTGTTTTAGTCGGTGGGTGGTGTGGCGGTTCGGCCTCTCACTCGTCCGATGACAGCCAAGAAGCTTCAGGTCCAGGAAAAGCCCAGCCAAGCCCAACCCTGGCCACCGTGCGAGCGGCCGGGTTCGTCGCAAGGGACCGAGAGACTGGATGGAAGGCGTTAGTGGGCTGCGGGACACGCCCTCAGGTCGAGCGTGAAGAGAGAAGGACGCAGGCAGAGCCAGCCAATATTTGGCCAGCTTTGCGGTCGATCCAAACCCCGTTTGTTAGTATCTACTCAACGACTGAAGAGCCAGAGATGGAATCATTTCTGGTTTGATGTTCTTGGACTTGACGACACCCAGCGACACAAACGAACCCCAACCCATACCCTCGACCCGCCGAGCCGTCCCAAGTCCGCTGGTCTCGGGTTTCAGAAGCAGCACCCCAAACAACCCAGCCCTGCGTCTTTTGGTGTTGCCTCGCCCCGCGCCCTGGGCCTGGCCCCGTGCCGGCCGACCCTTGCAATTAACCCCCAGCCGCCGGAGAAAAGAGGCCTCAAAGGCTGGTGCTAACCCGGACCAGCCTCGCCCTCAACCAACCCACGCTAGCGTGGAGACAGCGGACATGGGATGATAACTTTAACTTATTTTGGACGCAGTCGTGACACCTTCTCGATATGATACTGTAACCATGGACAACGTCAACCAACCTCTTGCAGAAGTCGTGTGATAGATGCGCTGCAGATGCACAGAAAAGGGAAGCACAACCCAACAAGCCGCGACAGCTGTCACACAGCAGCGCTGCAGCAAGACAACACGACAGTGTGCGTTTGCTTGTGCCACACTCTCGCTCGTAGTGCCGATCCTGCCAACACACAATCGCACTGTGTAAGCCGTGACTTTGGTACTTCGTCCCAAATTCCCCCTATTCTGTCGCTACTACTCCGTACATGGGACCTAATGTATTCCTGTCCACCGAGGGGTGAGAATTGGGATTGCCCCCCAAAAAAGTGAGATTTTTAAGAATCCTTCCGCAGAACCAAACCAGGATGGAAGTTGTGATGTCCCCCTCCCCTCCCGCAGGCGTGTTGCATTGCAGACATCTAAACCGCCAAGCATTGCCCGCAGCCTGTCGTGGAGAGTGTTGACGCGTCCGTCGTGGAGTCCCAAGACATTGGCATCGAGTGAGGCAAGATTCAAACAATGATGGCAGCATGCGGTCAGAACAATCCGAACTTCCGCTCTCATCTCTCGGAACACGGCAAGGGCACATGTGGCATTGGCGCCGAGAAACACCGCCCGAGTGCTGACGGCACCGCCACGACCTTCACGACTCGGCACCCTCGGATCTCACACAATGCGTTCTCTGGGATTGTCATCCTGATCGATCCACCGTTGAGGCCAAGCCCGTGTGCCCGTGGTTGTGGAGAACATGAGGACGATGAGACTCGAGAGCACACAAGCAAACGCCATCCATAAATCAAATTGAACCCTGCATAATCCCTAATATAAACCAAAATATAAAAANGCAAATCCCGCGCTCTTCAAAGCAGAGGAGTGGCNCACAAACGCTAACAGATACCCAAAGAGCCCCGAGAGAGAACCACACTCAGGCATAGCAACAGAGATGGTGGTATAACCCTGATAGTACACCTTCAAACCCAAAATAAAACGCCCTCCCCCTTATTTCTTCTTGGCGTCGTGGACGACAGCGATGATCTTCTCGACGACCGAGGGATCCGAAAGCTAGAGAGGGGGTTCAAGTTAGCTGAAGGGTCACAAAATGGGGGTGCATTGGCTTGTGAAGGGTAGAACATACCGTGGTGATATCACCGAGCTGGTCCTCCTCGCCGGCGAGAATCTTCCTGAGGATACGCCTCATGATCTTGCCGCTGCGGGTCTTGGGGAGATCGGGCACGATGTACACGGCCTTGGGCGCCGCGAAGGGCCCGATGCTCCTGCGGACCTGGAGGATGAACTCCTTGCGGAGCGCGTCCGAGGCCTCGTTACCGTCCTTGATGGCAACAAAGGCGTTGACGGCCTGGCCCGTGAGCTCGTCCGTCACACCAACGACGGCAGCCTCGGCGATGGCGGAGTGCTCAATCAGGGCAGCCTCGATTTCGGCAGTCGACAGACGGTGACCGCTGACGTTCACAACATCATCGACACGGCCGCGGATCCAGTAGAAGCCTTCGTGGTCACGCCCAGCACCGTCACCAGTGAACTAAGAACTCCGCGTTAGTTTGAGCCCGTCGCCAGAGTCTGGTCAGGACAAACTTACGTAAACACCCTTGTAGACATTGAGGTACGTGTCCATGTACCGCTTGTGGGCGCCCCAGACGGTGCGNGCCATGCTTGGCCACGGCTGCTTGAAGGCCAGGACACCCTCGACATCGTTGCCGTGAATCTCCTCGCCCGAGACGGGGTCGACGATGGCGGGCTCGATGCCGAAGAAGGGAAGAGAAGCGGAGCCGGGCTTCGTCGGCGTCACACCAGCAAGAGGAGTGATGACGTGCGAACCGGTCTCGGTTTGCCAGTATGTCTAAAGCACAGGTGTCTATTAGTCGGCTGTGTGGGAGAAGCCAATGAAAATGCACACGACGAGGAAAGACTTACATCGATAATCTGGGCCTCCTCCTTGCCAACAACCTCAAAGTACCACTTCCAGACCTCGGCGGCAATGGGCTCGCCGACAGACCCGAGGACTCTGAGGTACTTCATCTCGTTCTTCACCCACTGATCGCCAGCGCGCTTGAGCAGGCGCAGAGCGGTCGGGGCAACGTAGAACTGCGTGACCTTGTGCTCCTCGATGATGTCCCAGTAGCGGGAGAAGTTGGGGTAGGCAGGCGTGCCCTCGAAGACTACGGTGGACACACCCAGGAGCAGGGGCGCGTACACGACATAGGTATGCCCCGTGATCCAGCCGACNTCNCCACCGCAGAAGTACCGGTCNCCNTCGTGGATGTCGAAGACGTACTTGCCCGTCGCGGCGGCGCCGAGAAGGTAACCGCCGGTTGTGTGCATCATTCCCTTGGGCTTGCCGGTCGAGCCGGAGGTATACAGGAGGAAGAGAGGGTCCTCGGCGCTCATGGGCTCGGGAGCCACGTAGGCGGGCCACTTCTCGACCTCCTCGTGCCACCAGACGTCACGACCCGGGGTCATGGGGATGTCGGCGCCGGTGCGCTTGAAGACGAGGCAGTGCGTGACGTCGGGGCACTGCCTGAGGGCGTCGTCGACAATCTTCTTTGTGCCAATCAACTTGCCGCCACGCTTGCCCTCGTCGGATGTGATGACGACCTTGGACCGGGCATCGATGACGCGGTCGCGCAGCGAGTCGGCCGAGAAGCCGGCGAAGACGACTGAGTGCACAGCGCCGATCCTGGCGCAGGCAAGGAGGGCAACGATGGCCTCGGGAACCATGGGCAAGTAGATGGCGACTGTGTCTCCCTTGCGCACGCCCATGTCCTTCAGCACGTAGGCCACCTTGGAGACCTCGCGCAGGAGCTCGGCGTAGGTCACGTTGCGGCCCTCGTTGGGCTCGTCGGCCTCGTAGATGATGGCGACGCGGTTGGGGTCCTTGAAGGCATGGCGGTCAACGCAGTTGTACGAGGCGTTGAGCTCGCCCTCGAGGAACCAGGCAACATCGCCGCCGAGGAGAGAGCCGCTCTGGACCGTCTGGAAGTCCTTGTGCCACGTCAACAGCTCGCGCGCCAGCCTCCCCCAGAACTTGGAGGGCTCTGTGATGGACTCCTTGTACAGCTGCTGGTATTCTTCGAGACCTGGAGCGCCGGACGTGTTAGCGGGGGCCGTGTGCCGGTGCGGGAGGGTTACCCGGCCGGGCCGCCGGTTGCGGAGGCGGGCTGGTGGATTGGTGGGTTGGTGGGTCAGGGGAAGGGGGCAGCGTACCACTCAAATGAGGCTTGCTCGGGTGCTCTGTCGCAATTCGGTTAGCCTCGTCATTCTTCCGTTCTTCCCTTCGTCCAGATGCCCCGCAGGGCATCTAGCGGCGCGTTCTTGGCGCACGGCAGACGGCGCACGGCAGACGGAGGACGGAACAACGTACTGTCAAGCATCTTCTGAGGGGGGTCTAGAGAACGGAAATGTCGGCGTCAGCAATCTTGGTCCATGGCCATGGGTCCCCGAATTGGGTCCCCAGCTGCGGACGGGTTCAAGCTCACGGAAAGTGTCGACCGCGTGGGCCTCGGCCACAACGGGGACCTTGGCGACGCCTTCAGCCATGATGCAAGGGCTTGGAGGGGTTGTTGTTTTGGGGATGGCGGGGCAGCAACTTTTCTCCAAGAAGGCGGGGGGGGCGCGGGCAGCTCTCGATGTGAGTCCACGCTCGAACAAGGGGCCGGGCAACGAAGAGAATCCGGGGAAGAGGGAAGAGGCGGAGGAAGGGTGAAGAAAACAATTGTTCAACGTCAAGAAGCAGCCGGCGAGAGAGGGAGCGATGGGGGGGAACGGCGCTTTTGTATCACAGCAGCGAGCGAACGAACCGAAGGACACCCGCCTGCACAACCGCCTGGACGGGCAGGCCTGGTGCATGCATGCATGGACATGGACATGGATTGGCATGGGCGAGGATGGACATCGATTGTGCCGGTAGCGGTACCTGACCTCGAGCCCCGGCCCGGACGGTGGTGGTGGTGGGGAGGGGGAGCTCGAGAAGGAATGCGGGTGGGTTTCCCTCCGCCCGGCGAGCCCCTCCACCCCACCCATGTCGCCATTCGTTGGCTGGGCCCATGTAGCGGGAATATGGGCGGACAGCGTTGGACCTGCACTCGTATGCACAGCGGTAACGTTGGTGCTGGGGCACGGAGCACTGTAGCACTCGGACGAATCCCGTTGCGTTGCGCGAATAACGTTGACATGGACAAGCTTTGCCCAGAAAGCCACAGCCCACACAGCCCAACATTACAGTCGACAAATATACCCGGGCTCGAGCCGGGTTCTGTGCCCAGAAACAGACAGATCTGAGGCTCCGGGTTCTTCCACGCAAGCCCGGCCTACCCTCTTCGGTGCCGGTACTGTGTATACAGTATCTTCCCGGGTGGTCTCGGCTTATCATTTCAGATGAATCAAACAACTCCCAGTCGTCGTTCGCCGTTCGCTGTCCGGACACGGGACACGCCTGTCAGTGGACACCACACCATGCTCCAGGCTGAGTGGGGATAATCTTCGGGAGGAGCAGAACCACGCAGCCAGGAGGGTCGCACTGTACCGCAAACATTGTGGAAGGTGTTATGCAATGACTGCTTGCAGGCTACATCGGCGACCCCTCCTCCTCCTCCCCTTCGCCTTGAGCACAAGCATGGGTACTGTGCAACAGTGAAGCAGTTGTCGACGGTTGGAGGCTGTCCAGGTCCCGTTTCTTCCCTCCCGCCGCAGTTCCTATAGCGGAGGCCAATATAAATTGAGGGGCAACCCTTGTGAGCAGTGCGGTCATCGCTGGCCGGGCTCCCCATGCCTCCTCTCCTCCTTGGGTCAACAAAAAATAAATAAAAATAAAAAGAGAACGAAGAGGGCAGAGCATGGTGGCAGCAACAGACAGACATCAACAAGGAGGGTCAGGGGACCAGCACAAATTCAGGCGTTCAGCGGCTCTTATGGCAAAATGGGACGGGATTATTCTCGAAGGGACACACCTCACCGACTGGCGGCCAAGCACCTGCGGGGAGGACAGGCCGGTCAAATCAAGCTCGGTCCCCGCGCAAAAGCGTCTGTTAGTCGCGCCGCGTATGCGGAGGGTCAGAGCTCGGCCGGTTGGCCGGTTGGCTAATAAGTGAGCGATAACATGGACGTTAAAGAGCCTCGTTGGAAGGCGATAGACAGGTATGTACCCTGCTTGCCTGCCGTCGACCAGGCCATGCCGTGTCCGCGCTATAACGCGGGATCCTCGAATTCAGGGTCTCGAGCGAGTCGAGTCAGCCGCCTGGGAGAATCTGATTCCCACAGTAACCCTGCCGCACGGTAACCCACCCATCATCGGGGCAGCCAGGCATTGTGCAGGACGGGAACCCTCACAGGACCGTTGCAGTGCGTGGTGCGAGTCGGGCGGTCGATGCGGTTCGATGCGGCAGGCTGGGAGCTTGAACCAGGAAATCTCGACCCAGCTTGCCGTCGCCGACTTCCACCGCGACACAGGAGCGTCGTGTTTAGAGGGACCTGAGACCACCCCTCCATCGGCCTGAGCCATGTACCGATACATGATCCGACCCAACGGCGGGCATCCCTTCTNCCCCAGGCTTNTTCTCCCCCTTCCCCCACAAATGGCCACCGCTAGCGACTTTTNGCATGCTATTCTGTCCGATCGTCTTGGCTAGTGCCACTGCCGGTTTGGCGCCTTGGGAGTGACGAAGGCGGCGCTCGGGGATGCTGCCCACAGTGCCTCCCCACGGTGCCCAGCCCGGGCGCTGAACTTCGATTGGGTTTTCTGCCCCGCTGCCCCGCACCGATCCAACCTCACCACAAGGACTCAAACAATGGCACCCACGGGAAACTCTGGGTGCCATTTACCCGTAACACCCAGCCATGCCAGCCGCTGTTTTAAGCAATGCCCAGGCCGGCGCGGCGTGCATGCGTGAGTTGGTGTTCGTCGTCTAGCCCGGCACCTTCGGTTGCTAGTCCGTCCACTTTGGAGTCATGCAAGATGTTCAGTCGTTCGTTCGATTGGTGGGGAGGGGTTGTGGATCAGCACTCCACGTTACCGGAGTCAGAAACGCACAACCTGGAGGACACCGTCCCCCAGTGATCCTCATCAGTTCGTCCCGGACACTGTGGGCAGGTAAAAAGTTGTTTCTGGGGCCCCCTTTTCCCCAAATACGTGGTGGGGTCGCCCAATCCGGGGCCCCTCCATCTGGTTCTCTTGAGCTCGATCTCCGTTCCCGCAAGACTCCGTTCCCGCAAGACCGAATGCTCCTCTATCCTTGCATCATCCCAACACAATAGGACGCTGCGGACACCGCCCAACGACTCCATTCTCGCGCGCCTCGGTGGTCCAGGTGACCCGGAAAGCAGGATGTGAGGCCCAGAACCGTCGTCCAGGATACGGCATGTTGCGCCCAGCCCTTGGTCCGGACCCCATCCTGCGGGTACTTGCCTCCTTTTTCTCTCCCCGGTGTACTCGCTGATACACTGTCCATAGGGCTGGATACCGAGGATTGCCAAAACGTCCCATAGCGGCGAGGAGGACAGTAGCACGTGGACAGGTAGTACCCGTCCCTCCCCCATAGAATGAGCTTCCAGTATTACTCCTGCCATGGACTAGGACGTAGCTCAAACATAAACTGCTCCCCCCGCGCCCCCCCNCCCCGGTTCGTCTGGGTGGATACCGCTGCTTTGAGAAATGATTTGCGAACCCTCCGAGACATGTCTAAGGAAGATCCATTTGTCCGCTGCCTCGTCAGTCTTCGGTAACTATGCTGAACTTGGTCTCGTGTGCCGAACCAGCTCCAAGTCGAAGAATCGAGTGAAATCGCGAGCAAGACATTGGGTCGTTCCGTTCTCGCCCAGCGTGGCTGTTGTCGTGATGTCATTGCTCTGAGGGAGGAAGACGACTGAAGTAAGCAAAAAGAGCAACAGCCAGCCTTCTCACATGACACTTCTCCTCGCACCCAAGATTCCTCAACGACATCCAGAAAGCGTAAACAGCAACCAACTCCGTCATGAGTTAAAAATAAGAGGCTAAAGCTGGGGTGATACGTACATACACATGGCCAAGATACATGAGTGGGTGCCAGGGAGGGACATTACGAATACCAAACAATAAACGCGTGTGCAGAAGGGGGAATATATAAACTTCAGCTTCCTGCCAACATCAACAAAACAAA
>FJWA01007117.1_pt1 | contig 13021 bp, 9 predicted proteins | sample 1011891 | NCBI WGS metagenome assembly FJWA01 (sample SAMEA3912450, study PRJEB9761) | metagenome | biome: forest; material: soil | place: USA | collected 2011-06-22 | depth 0.1 m
CGTCACCGTCTCTTAAGAACCTGTCGTCTACAAGTCACTGATGAACCATTCCATGCGCTGTTCCCTCTTTAAAATAAAGAAAGAAGAGAAGAAGAAAAGAAAACAGAAAACTGAGAAAAAGAAAAACAGAGAAAAGAAAAAAAAGAAAGCAGTTGGCCGAGAAAATGCGGATGCAGCTCAGCACACAACAGGCAGCAGACCGAGAGGCAATGGATGGCATTCCGTCTTCATTACAGAAGACAGAACACAGAATACATGGTACCAAATCCCCATCTATAAGCCAATGCCGCCCATGTTCCATCTCGGTCCTTTCGTGTGTGCTTGCTTCTCCATTAAACGGGTATCGTGTGCTGCAAATCAACCTGTACATCGTAGACCAACTCCTCGCCGAACCATGCTCATTACTATCCGTCAAACAAACAACCCCTCCCACCGTCTACTTCTCGGAATCCCCTTTCTTCCTCTTCTCCTTTGGCTTCTTGTCCGAGAGGTTGTTGTAGTGCGGGATGCCCAGCTCCTTGTCCCGCGCCAGCCTCTCGCGGTCCCGCTCCTTCAGCGGCACGCCCTCGATGCGCTTCACCTTCTTGCCCTCGCGGAATATGACGTACCCGCCCACCATGGCAATGACCATGCCGATGCCGATCAGGAACCCCGTGGCCCAGCTCGGCCGATCGTACCGGTTCATGCCCCACATGAGGCCGCACAGCGCGGCCTGCGCGAACGTGTTCCAGACCATGTTCCAGATGACAAAGTCGAGCTTCCACACGGGGGTCGCCGGCGCCCGCACGCCCGTCAGGGGCGCGGGGGGCATGCTGCTCGCCGGGATGGGCACGCAGCGCAGAGGCACGTCGTCGGTGATGGTGTCGGGGCCCACGCTGGCGGGCAGTTCCTGCGTGCCCTGCAGCCGGAACCAGCTGTTGTGGATGCCCGCGAGCCGGCGCAGGGCGTCGTGCTGCCCCTGGAGCCGGTACTTGAGGAGGAAGTACAGGTCGCGGAACCGCCAGGGCGCGAGGCCGAAGGCCGTGACGCAGAAGAGCACCGTGAGGATCTGGGCGTCCCACTCGATCCATTTCCGCCGGGGCGAGTCGATGTCGTTGCAGGAGGGGTAGCACATGGCCGGCGCGGCGTTGCAGAGCAGCAGGAAGATCATGCCGCCCCATGCCACGACGAGGAGGCCGTAGATGGTCCAGAAGCATCCCATGGGTGTGATGAAGAATGCCCACGACACTTTTAGCCCTTGGAGGGTCGCCTCTGTCCACGTGAATTTCGGCGGGAAGTGGTAGCCGTTGTCGAAGGGCTCGGTGGACGCCGCTGACCGTGGGTCTGGTGCGGTCAGGGCGGCCTCCTCGGAAGATTGTACGGGCGTGGTGTTGCCCGCGTCGGACAGCCGCGGCTCCTCAACGCTTGTCGATTGCTTTTCGGCGTGGTCGGCCGTCCGCACTCCATCTTCCGCCAGTGTCTGCCCGTCCGGCTGTGTGTTTACCGAAAGAATCGAAGAGGCAACGTCGCTGGCGACAGCCACGAACCCCTCTGGCAGCCGCGAGTCCTCGAACTCCTGCGACAGCCTCTGGATTATTGGCGATGCATTCGACCGGGTCCGGTTCCGCCCTCCGTGAGGGTGGCTGCCGTGGGCAGGCTCGGACATGTTGCTGACGGTGGGAGACGGTGATTGCGTTCGATTTGGGGTTGAGTCGGTTGTGTTCTGTGCAGATGAAGACGTGGAGAAGAGAGGTAAGGATCGGGTAGGGAGCCGAGTCAATTGAGGCCCATTAGGGGGCAAATGATGGGAGGTAACGTTATAGAAAGTAAATTGCGATAACAAGAAATCGAACACGGAACTACCCAGTCGGTGACACGGTCATTCCCGACCCGAATCAGGGACAACAATAACCTGATGGGCGAGACCAACCGCCCGTCTGAGACGACTTCCAAGGTTGCGCGCGGCGGGTGGCAGGGCACACGGGGTGTGACGACACACTTTCGCCCCCAGCCTGGCGCTGCCACTGCAGCCAGCGTGGGTGGCGTGGTTTGGGACCAAAAGCCCCGGGTGCTGAGTCTGCAGCGGCTGTTTAGCGTCTTACTACAACCCAATTGGCATGCTGATTGGCTGCGTCTTCAACACCAAGGCCCGTTCCCCACATAAAGCCGCGATCGATCGTATTTCTCCACCCACTTCGCCACCCATCCTTCACGTGCTGTGGATCTGGGCCGGATACAGAATACTTTCATCACCATGCTGTGCTGTCCTCTCGTACCACTCCTGTTCGACCCCAAAGACCTTTAGGATCGCATTGGCCAGTGGCAGGGCGTACGACAGTGCTTGGGTTCCAGGGCCAGACCCCAACAGAACCGCCTCGCTTTCTCGTCCGCCATGTGAAGCGCCAGTTCTAGGCTCCCCATTTCCTTCAACGCCTCGGCCAGTGCCAAATCACCGACGCCAAGCGACACTTCGCCGCGGCACAGCGCACTCATGCTCGCCGTCACGAGAGATGCGCCAAAGGCTTCGCGTCGAGGCACCACAAGTGCCATCTGCCAGTCGATGATGCCCGTGATGTTGAGGTTTTCGTCCACTAATAGGTGGTCGCCCTTGTCGGTCCCGTTTCCGCGTACACCGTAACCAAAAGCCCGGGGTGCAAGCACTGCAGTTGTTTCGAGGAACCTCGGGGTGGCGTGCTCGCTGAGGATCAGGTACTCAGCCAGGGACTCTGGTAGGCCGACGGCGCAACTTGCGACGCGGGGAACCCTCATGAGCCACGGGGTAGGCCCGTCGGGGAAGCGGATTCGGGCGTGGTAATTGGCCGTCCACACTCTGGAACTGAGCAGGTGAAGAATCTTGGCGGCATTGTGTTCTGGTGTTGCCGGGGAGTGCGGATGCCATATGCTCCCGCTTGGGAAGACAGCATAACGGTGATGCAAAGAAATTAAAATGGGAGTTGCGCCAACATTGAGAAGCAACACTCTCCGCGGCGGGACATCCCGCTCCTGTAACAGGCCGAGGAGAAACCAAGGGTCCGTCCTGTTGCACGTTCCAAACTTGGTGAAGAGCAATCCTAATGCTCATATTTGAACACACAACGCGCTATCCCAACTGACAACTGACGCTGTTGAGCCAGCGTCTCCTGATGCCCTTCCTGGACCGGCTCAGACAGCCCCCAGGCCTCCATTGCACCACAGTCTCGTCCGTAACCCGTCTCCGTCCCCTCTAATCCGCCGCATCTCCTTCTCCCGCCTGTCCCCGAGACGCCATGACACAGTAATGTCGTTGGGCCTCCACAGCCTTCCTGGCCATCTTCTGGCAGCCGTCCTTGTGCGTCCCTCCGTCCGTCCATATACCCCTGTGCCCTCGCAAGGAGTCTCAACTTGGGCATCTCCTCCCTCCTTCCAACTACACGGAGCATAACCCCCCCACCAAATCCACTGCATAGACGACCCAGCATACTCAGTACTTGTGCCGCGTGCTGTAGTCCTTGGGGCTGACGACGAGACCGCGGCCCTTCTTGGCGCCGCGGTACACCGTCTCGACGATGTCGATGAGCTCCTGCTTGTCCTCGAGCACCCAGTTGAGCTTGTTGTTGTTGCCCGTGCCAAAGTCGCACATGATGTGCTTGTTGCGGAAGAAGAACATGATGGAGCACGGGTCGTAGAGCTCGTACATGGCGCTGAAGTCGGGCACCTGGTCGATGTCGCAGAGGTAGATGACGGCAAAGTTCTTGACGCGCTCGGCAATCTTGAAGAGGGCCTCGTCTTGGCGCATGCAGTCCTGCGGGCGAGGTCAGTCGGGGTTTTCCTTCGTCTTGGTGTGCGGGCTCTCTTTGTGTGGTCGGCGGGATGGGCTGGACTTACGGCGTCGTGGTCACGGCCGAAGCGGATGACGACCACGCGCTCTTCCTCTGCGGCGGCGGGTTAGCGTCGACACAAATGCGTCTTTGGGTTTCGCCTGTGAGCGAACGGGCGAAACGCAACACGAGCCGGGGTGCGTGTCTCACGAACCTGAGAGGATGGCCTGGTCGACGTGCCAGCCCGAGGGGAGATGGGGGAGCAGCACCGAGCCCATTCTGTGATGTCGGTCTGTTGTTGTTACTGCGATGACTTGGTAATAGATCCTGCTGAGGTTTCCTTCAGGTGGGCGAGCCAAGTTGAAGTTTGGCGGTGACTGATGAGTTTGCCCCGCGTTGTGGCTTTGTGAGAACCTACCTTAGGCAGCGATGGAGGTGCCTGAGAGGTTGAATCAGAGGCTGTAGCCGTTACGTTACGACGGCGAAACGGAGAGCTCTGTGNTACACGCAGCTTCGNGTGCTCTCAAAACTCGGTTGAAATTTTACTGAGACACACTTTTATAGCACAGCCAGGAATTTGAACAGCTTTGATCAATGACAAGCAGAGCGCTGCACAGAATACAGAATGCGCCGTCTTCTTTGCTGCAGTTCCGTTTCCCTCTGAGATCTCAAGATGTATTTGTTCTGTAAGTTTGGTAAATTTCGCTCCATCATGTTAATTACGGTCCACATCTCATTTCTCAAATCGACTTTTAGTTTTCACAAACACAAGCTCGACAACGGAACCAACCCAACGGCAACCACAGAACTTCCGCCAAAATGGCCTCGCCCGACCATGTCACGGCACTCACAAAAGTGGTGCTGAACAACCTGGAATACCAGCACGACTGGACCGGCGTGCAGACCCGCGCCCAGGGCACCCTCCCCCTCCCGCGCCCGCTCATCTACGGACTCCCGCCGAAGCGCCTCTACGTGCACCCGGACGAGCAGATCGACCTCATCAAGGCCGAGAAGGACCGCGGCGAGCCCATCCCGCAGGTCCCCGAAGTCGAGTGGGTTCTGCCGCTGCACCTCTCCGAGAAGTGGTCGCCCGCCCAGTTCGCCGCCGTGTTTGACGCCATCGACGCCGTCCCGCCGGGCGGCGCAGACCGGGANGACNCCCTCGACGTCGCCGTGGACGGCCGCGATGCNCAGTGGAAGCTCTGGAGAGGGCCGAAGCGCGGGAAGCGGGTGCTGCTCGCCACCGTACAGGACGACTCGACGGTCACGTACTACTGGATATTCGACGGGCTTGTGAAGCCCCGGCAGAACTGAACCGTCTCGCTACTCATTACGCCGCTTCACACCCCTGCTGCTGCCGGAAGGGATGCCGTGCTATGTTCCCCTCAAGGCTTGAAGATGACCTTTTGCGCCTTCATCTGGTCAAACAACTCATACCCCTCGACCGCCTCCGACAGCGGCATGATCTTGTCGAACATGAAGCTACAAAAGAGTCAGCACGCATCTTCCCTCAGCCGTCCAACCAGTTCACCATACCTGAACTTGTCCTGGTTTCTGGCCAGCGCCTCCAGCGCCTCGGGGAAGATGGACCGAACCGGGCAGCGGCCCATCTGGAGTCTCAGGTTCTTGCTGTTGTTTCGGGTCAGCCCGTCGCCCATGGGCAAAATAGGGGGCAACACCCCAACTCACCCATACGCCTCACTCCCGCTCCAGGGTATCTAGGTCGCCACCAATTAGCACAAAGTCAACAACAACAACCCCCTCCAAAGCCCACCCACCTCAGCATTATGCACCCCAATACTACTAATCACCCCAAACGGCCTCAACAAATCAAAAGCCGTCCTCAGCGCGGGACTCAACCCAACAACCTCAATCACCGCGTCCGCTCCCCGCCCCCCCGTCACCTCCCGCACCCGCTCCACCATCCTCTCCTTCCCCTCCCCAAAATTCAACGGCTCCGCCCCCAACCCCCTCGCCAGCTCCAACCGCGACACCACACTATCCACCGCAAAAACCCGCCGCGGCTTCCACTCCAGCGCCGATACAATCGCGCACAGCCCCACGGGGCCGCAGCCCACCACCACGACCACGGCCTCGCCCGCGGGCGTGTTGGGCGCGAGCATCTCGAAGGCGTTGCGCGCGCCGAAGAAGCCCGTGGGAAAGATGTCCGCCATCAGGATCAGCGCCTGGTCGGTGACCGAGGCCGGGGCGCGCACCACGGTGCCGTCTGCGAAGGGGATCCGCACGTACTCGGCCTGGCCGCCGTCTAGGGATGGGGAGCCGAAGAGGGCGACGGAGGTGCAGCGGGCGGAGGCGCCGTGGGTGCAGTAGAAGCATTTCATACTGTGCTAGGTCAGGAGGTGTGGGGGGAGGGTATCGGTGGGCGGGCAGGGGTTTACCAGGACACGGTGAAGGGCGCAACGACCTTGTCGCCGAGGTGGACCGAGGTTACCTCGCTGCCGGCTTGGACTACGGTGCCGACGAATTCGTGGCCCATTATGAAGCCCGTGGGGGAGGGTTGGTGGCCGCGGTAGACATGGAGTTCGCTGGGGGGGGGAGGGTGGCAGGAGGTGTTAGGTTGGGGTTCTGGCTCGAGTGACGGCGAACGTGATGGGGGGGACGTACGAGCCGCATAGCGCTGTGGCTTGGACCTTGACGATGATGTCTTTGGGGTCTTGCACTGCAAATTATGTGTTAGTTGGACGTGTTGAAAAGGCTGTAAGATGGGGGGCTCAACACCAGCAACGGCTACTTGCACTTTGGCACGGGCCGGTCCTCAACAGCGACTTGCTTGGGCCCGTGGAAAACCACGGCCTTCATGGTTGCCGGGAGGTCTGACATGATGATTTGTTGGAAGTGGATTGCTTGACACGGCGCAATCCGAACGGGGAATGGTGAGGTTCACGGGCGGGGGAGACAGCTACTGAGAGTAGATGTTGACAGATTCGAATCGGACGAAGCAAGACCCCGAGATAGATCTGTGTACTACTATGTAGTCGTATCCAACAAAATGTCAAATGTCGATGGGCGGTTCCTGATTTCCACCAGGCGAGGTCGTCACCCCATTGGCACACCACCCCCGCGTCTCCACGCTGACGGATGTGGGGAGCCGGCAACCCACCGAGGTGGCCGAGGCTCAGAGAGGCTCTCGGAGCTGAACGTCCAATCGCAAGAGCCGAAGGTGCGATGTCGGGACTTGCTCCGTGTCTGTCCTTTTTGTCTTACTATTTTTCTTTCCTGGCTTCGTTTGCTGCCTTTGAAGGTCGCGGTTCTCTACTAAGGGGACCTAAGCGAATGGTCTAGAGTTCGTTCTTTGAGAGGAGTACGAGCTTCGCTTCGGCTACCTAATTCTGGTGAGGCTTGTGGGGTGGTCTGGACCACCCGAGGCCCCAATGCCGTCAATACCACAGGTATGGTATCGGATCGCTCCAGAGTTGGAGGCTAGCAGATGGAGACAGGCATCTGCCTGCTCGAGCTTCTCTTGGGCCGCTCTGTGTGCGAGGTCTCACGGCGTAGGCTCAGGGGTCGACTGTTTAACGTGTTCGGCCATCTTGGCCGGATTTGGCGGTGCCCGAGAAACATATCTGAGGACCGGGATGGGGACATGGCGGCGCTCTTTGTCGCCTCTGGAACGGGTCGACGAGCACTGGTGTAATTTCCGATTGGGAACATCTTGTGAGATCTCTACAGGTATGTTGTGTGCCTTTGAGCGGCTTGTTTAGGCATAGAGCTAGACGATGTGAGTTTAGAGGACTGCTGACGTAGTCGGTGGCGTCGTCAGTGGCGTTGGTGAATGTGTCGTTTGATGAGTGGCGTATGGCTATGGTGGGCTGGCCGCGTGATACTCGGGAATGGCGGAAGCGGTCGCGAGGGCTGCCATGGGACTGTGAAAGGAATTTCCCCTTGAACAAGCCGACCACGATCCGAGGCCGTCGAGAGACGGGATTCCTCTCTGTGATGCCAGGATGAGAGAGGCACCAGTATCACTCAGTGGTGTCACTAGGGAGGTCACCGGTGCCACACGACGGAGCCGGACTTCCCAAGCGGTAACGTTGGATGGAACCCTGATGACGAGCACTTCGTCTCTCCTCCTTTCGCAGAGTACGGCTTCTCTCTCCTTGTGGATTGCTCCGATATCTGTTGACAGTTGGAGAAGCCCTTCCGGGGGGCAAGACTGAAGGATTGCCAAGAGAGATGGTCCTTGTATGTCAAGGTAGGAGGGTTTGCTTTCTTTGGGTTTGCCAGGCTGCCAGTCTCAGCAGTGCCGGATCGTACCTCCCGAGCTGGTGTTGCACTGGTGTTGCACTGGCGTCGAGGAAGCCCCCATGTCCCCTGCTGAGGCTCGCCCGAGGTTGCGCACACTCACATCTCATCTGGCGGCTGAGGGACTCGACACCCAACGACGGCTAAACTCGACATCGATCGCTGCGTGGCGTCTCCCCGGATCACACGTGCTGACCGCTGGCCCAACCAGGGCTGCCATTCTCTATGGGGAGCGATAGCAGGTGACACACCGCATTTCGCGGGGGTGTTTTGCGGGGATTGTGGGTGCAGACTGCAGAGCAGGCGGACGAATCTCTCCGCCGCCGTCGATGTTACCCGATGTCCGGACGCGGAAGGCCAATGTCCTGTTCGCCTCGCCATTCCCCAGCTTACATAGTACCGTGACATTGTCATTGTCGGTCCTGCGGGACGAACCAGCAGCCGAAAAGCTGACGGACCAGGACACATGCTGGGTGAGGCCTCAACCAGGGCCACCAGCTTGGCCTGGCTCGCCGCTAATGCTGACTCTGCAGCGTCCTGACCTGCACCCGAAGGCGACATGCCGTCCCTGCAGGCGGGAGCATTGGTCGCCGACGCGAGAGCGGTGCCGGTGTGTTGGCCCGCCTGGCTGGACACGGCGCCGTTGCTCCGGTGTCTGTGAGCTCGTCGCCGCCGCCGCCGCTGTCCCGGCCTTGCGGAGGACGGGATGGACGGGCAGACGGACAGCAGATACTCGGGCGGGATTAGCTCGTTCATCGCATCCAGCATACGGGTTGGGCTTGGCCGAAAGGGGAAAGTTCTCTGGGAAGGGAAGGGATCTGGGGGCATCTGGGGTTGCAGCGCGACGCGGCGAGGTGTCGACGAGTTCCCCGCCGACACTTGGCTCAGAGCGGCTAGGCCGCTGCGCGGATTGCGGACTGACCCGTAGGAATGATGCGCTATCGACCGATGAGGCTGAGTCTCGCTTGGCTCCAATCGAGTCCAATGGGGGTTTCTCAACAACCGAGGGCGCGCCGACGGCGGCGGGCTGATTGCTGGGTTGGGGGCTGTCTTGTGAAGGACTGTATAGTTTGTTGATATCTCTAGACTTGGTACATGTTGTGGTAGTACAGAGCTAGGTAGTAGTGTATTCCGTTGGAGGAGGGCCTGGACGGGTGGTCTGCCGTTTCGTTCCTGGCTGGGATCGTCCCGGCTGGCTGTTCCACCTCCACACTCAAGCGATGGCTTAGCACACAATACTACGCGGACTATGCGGGGATTTCACCACATGCCGGGCTCGGGAGGGAGAGCCCCAGACGGAATGCATTGTCGCAAGAGGAAAAACCCATAATAATAGCATCGGCAAGGGTCGTCGATACGAGAGAGAAACAACACAACCCCAGCAAAACCCCAGCAGGTTCTGCACCTGCACCCCTTGCGCATCGAGTGTTGTGTGCCTGATTGGCGCGAGAGGGCACTAGAATCATGGATCATGGAGGAGATGGGGTTTCGACCAGCATGCCGAGTCTGGGGAAGAGAGCGCGGGCGGGATCAAGAGATTGCAGAGATTGGATTTTTGGGGGCTGTTGCAGCGCCCTTGTCATGTGCAGTGCAGGCACTAGAATCAGTGACCGAGGCGTTGGGGACAGATGGAGTGCGGGACGATGGGATGGGGAATTGGGATGGGGGGTCGAGATGACAGAGCGGCGGCATATCGGTTCTGCTGCACTGCTGCTCTGCTGCCCGCGCTGCTGCCCACGGGAGCCCGACAGGGGTGCCCCACACCCTGCGCGCCTCACATTGGCATCCGACAGCACCGCAGCTTCCAAGTTCCATCCAGCGCCGTCCGCTTCTTGTTGGGGTCCTGCCTCCCCAAGAATTTCATACCTGCCGGGCCTTCATCTCATGCCTGGCCTGCCTGGCCTGCCTGCCTGCCTCTTCCCTCATCCGTGCTCGACCACCCCGGTGAGTCGGTGACATCCGCCTTCCACCAGAGACATTCGACCCCACAGATTACGCGGCCGAAACAGAGACTCGCCGTTTGACTTCTCGGCTTTCACTGTCGCAGCCCGAGCATCCGCTGTCTTTGAGATCTGCAAAACGGGGGTGCCTTGCCCGATCGTCACTCTCGCCGGCGTCTGGCCCCCTGCGGCAAAGGGGAAAAAGGAAACCAAGAAACAAAAAAGAGGGAAAAGAGGGAAAAGAGGAAAAAGAGCCTCATCCACCAGACAAGGTTCGCAGGTTCGCTTGGGCTTCTCGGTCCACGGTCGCCCTGCGACGCCTCATTCCTCGCACCTCGCCTCGCACCTCTCACACCTTCCAAGGCCAAGGGGCGGTTCTCGGCACCCTTCCCACAAAGGAAAAGTCGCCGCGAGCACTCCTCGGCCGGCAGCCAGCATTGGGTCTCACTCTGGCAACAATCTGGGACCGCCGTGATCCTTGCCCTTGGTCCCAACCCCTGGCCCTCCCTTGACCCTCTTGAGGCATGGTGAGGTGGCTCGGGTGGTCAGGACATCGGGCCTCGTTTGTGTCGTTATAGTGGGCCACCTCCTCCCCCGACGCCAACCAGTCAGCCGTTCGCCTCTCAGCTCGGCGCCCCGCCCTCCCGTCCGTCTGCACCAAGCTCCCCCCCCGGCCCTGCGTATGCTTGGGCCGTCCTGTGGCCATTGAGGCTTAAAGCGATCCTGACCCCCCCCCGGCTGCAGCCAAAGCTTCCATGAGCCGCAGCTTTTCTTTGACGATCCAGGCAATTTGTCCGAGCATCCAGATCGAGCAGCGTCCGTTTCTCGTCCGTGTTTGCCGTGCCCCCGGGGAGGGACCTCGAACCTCGAATTGCACGGCAATCGCTCCGAACCTGGTTGATATATTCCGCCGTCTCTCCGTCGACTCCGGGCCCTCGGTCCCCTTTTTAACCTTTCGCCTCTGGTGCCGAACACGCACCTCCCCAACCGTTACGTCCTTGAGCCGCATTCTTGCAAAGGGGAACCCCAGCCACCCCTCACCCTCCCGACAAGTTTGCAATTTACAGTCCCCCCCCGTCAATCAACCGGTCACGGGATTCCCTCCGTTCCTCTTTCTTCCAAGCGCAACGCAACCCCCTTTGGCCAGCTTTCCCTCCGCGTTGCGCCCCGCCGGGTCCGCCCCATCCAATTCCAGGCTGCCTGTGCGGCTCTTATAAGCCCGCTCCCCGCCTTTTGCGCCCTCCCGCCGGGCTGCGCTAGGGAGCTGCTGCTGCGCGCGCAGACCACCTCGGTTCTCGCCCTTCGACCAACCCGAAAAGGGTGCATCCGACGGATTTCCGACCCAGCGAGAAGAGGCAACGGAAGAGGGAAAAGAGGTGGCATTTCAAAGGACTCTGTCCTCAGCGCCAGGCGTGGGATTCGGGGATTCGGGGGGCCTCGCGACTCGACCAAACTCGCCAGCTTCCCGGCTATCCATGGCGAGCTGGTGCACGACGACCGCTCCATGAGTCCAACCACCGGGTAATCCTCGAAACTATGAGTACGACGGCCGCTCCGAATCTTGCACAACCCCCGGTTCGCGAGGAGTACCATCCTGATGACGCACTGCGCAGCAACAGCCCGGGTCTGGAGCCAGTCCGCCCCATGCTTCAACCATCGCCGCCTCGGGCCCCCCCCGCGCTGCCTGTTTCAGTCAGTTCCCCTCCTCACCGCGGGAACAAATCTAATCGTCCAAGGAAGACGAAGCCAAGCGGGAGTGATGCCCTCCTGCTCGGCGCTCTTGACAATTACCGGCAGTCGACGGCGACCTACCACGAGATCAATTCCGGATTATCCGAGGCCGAAGACGAAGACGAAAGTGAATCGAGCGGGGCTTCCTCTTACCACGACGCCTCCTCTCCCGAGGAGCACTGGGTCGGCGGGGGCAAGGATCGTCCAGGGTTGAGTGAGCCGAGAGGCGTAGAGGCTGGAGATCCCAGGATGCGACCGGTCATCGCCCCCGAGGAGGACATGGGCGCCTTCGATTTGAAATGCTTGGCCGCTGGCGCCCTCGCCGCGTTTGCGAGTCCCGCCCGGCCAGAGCCCGACGCAGGACCAACCCCCCCGGTTGCCGAGCATGATGTCGTGGGCAGAAGCGCACAACCAGCGCCGCCTCCTTCCATGGCTGCGCACACGAGACGGACGGAGCCCCCCACGAGCGACGACCGAAACTTTGCGCACGCCTTGCCTTCTCCCTATAGCCCCGGGAGCCTCCACTCGCCACGGGAGCAGGGGCGCGAGCAGGGACGGACGCCGCTGCCCATCAAGGTAGAAGTCAGGTCGCCCACCACCAGCATACGCTCAACCAGCCACAGCGATGGCCTGCCGCCCATTCTCAACTCTCCGAGAGAGACGCACACGCTGCCGTCCATCCGATCGCAACTCCCACCAGATTTCCCACTCGCCGGAACCGGGCTGCGGGCCCCATCTCTCGGTTTCTCCGGCTCACCACACGCTCTGCCACCTCTCGCGCCCTTCCATGTCGCGTCGCCCCCTCTGCCACCAGCTGAACCGTACCGCGACCCGCTCCCGCTCTCTCCGGTCCACCCGCTCGCCACGCCCAGCCTGAGCGCCGGATTCTACTGGGCCCAAANCCATGGCCACCATCAACCACACGATTATGCCAGCCACTCGCCAGAAATGCCAGGCTCACATCCATCCTGCTCTCCGCCGGGTCTCGACAGGATGAGCATCGACGGCATGACCATCCCAACCGGAAGCTACGTCTGCAAGGTTCCCGGCTGCACCGCGCAGCCATTCCAGACACAGTACCTGCTCAACTCGCACGCCAACGTGCACTCCTCGGCAAGGCCCCACTACTGCCCGGTCCCGGGTTGCGCGCGCGGCGAAGGCGGCAAGGGGTTCAAGCGCAAAAACGAGATGATCCGGCATGGTCTGGTCCACGAATCTCCGGGCTACGTCTGCCCGTTCTGCCCCGACCGAGACCACCGCTACCCGAGACCAGACAACCTCCAGAGGTAAGTCGACACACATATCTACGCC
>FJWA01003610.1_pt1 | contig 13018 bp, 5 predicted proteins | sample 1011891 | NCBI WGS metagenome assembly FJWA01 (sample SAMEA3912450, study PRJEB9761) | metagenome | biome: forest; material: soil | place: USA | collected 2011-06-22 | depth 0.1 m
TCTTGCAATTGCCCGCGGTTTAGTGTAGCAGTGGTCCTCGCTGGCATGTAGATGTCCCATCCCGCTGTCTTTTGGACACGCAAACAAAGCTTACGCGACACGTCCAGAATGCTGTCGTACTTGGGTCGCCACGACACTGGCATCAAGTTGTTGCGGACGGCTCCGATCACGTACGCCAGTGCCTTGTATGGCCGTGCAAGCGGGGTGGTCCGGCTGGCCCTGAGGATATCCTCGTAGGAATGCCCGGCCTTGATAGGATACGAGGCGCCGTCGACGTAGCCGTCGGCTTTCAGCCGCCTTTCGCGACTGAAGGGCCGACAGTGCGTTTTGATGAAGATGACCCGGTTGTCGTCTCCACGAGCTAGGGTTCGGTACCGCTCCTCTGAGACGCCGTTGACGGGGAATGTCGCCAGCGAGTCAACCCCGACCTCGGAAAGCCCGTTCCATGCTTGTTGCACGAGCTGATTGATGAAGGCGAAGTCGTCCGCGAATGGCGTATTATTGAAGGCATCGATATAGGGGTCAGGGCCGGGCGACACCTTGGCGATCAGCAGCTTCATCATGCGCTGGTACTTCTCGATCGCCGCAACCTCACCGGGTGTACCGTTGGGTCCATTCAAGAACGCCTTGAAGCTGATGTTTTGTGTCTCTCGAGTGAACTTCGTCTTTACAGGGTCCCAAGTGAGGTAGTACGGATACGCAGTGGATCGTATGAGATACCGAGGGCCGATGCGATTCTCGAGGTTCACCACGACACGATGCTCTGCAGTGGACCTCAGCCACAGGTAGAGGTAGAGAATGACCTCCCAGCCTAGGAGGGGAGCGTGCGTGTTAGTAAGGATCGCATGAGCTTGACCTAGTGTGAGGCATGAGCGGAGTCATCTTACGCGGGTGACCATGAAGACTCGCGTCGGCCGAGATGATGATGTTGCGAGGCCTAAAAGCTCTGATCATTTCGTACGGGGTCGAGGTTGCGGAGCCGTGATGACCGAGTTTGATGCTTCTGACGCATTTGAAAGGGTTGTTTTCCTGCGCGCACCAGGCGACCACGTTCATTTCGCTTTCCCTGGAGCAAGAAGAACTCAGATTAGCCTGGCGCTGCATCTGACAGTAGGTGCCACCGCCCTGCTCTGACCGGGAGCTACACCGCCGGAGGGGGTTCTCACCAGTTTGCATCTCCGCCTGAGAAGGCCGACAGCTGGCCCGTTGTCCAGATGACCATCGTCACAAGGGAGTGCATATTTGTGAAGTCCCCAGCATCATCTGGATCGTTTTCGATATCCACGATCTTCAAGACCTCCCTGTTTGGTCTTGGAGACAAAGGCCCCTGGATGAGCGGGGATATGGCTATTGCAATGCCTGTCAGCGTAGCACACCGACAAGGTTCTCTCTCGCGCGGCGTTCACAGTTGACCAAAGCCACCATGGCCCAGAATTGCGGAATAGAATCCGAGGGCAAGAAGGGATACGCACTGCTCTTCTCCTCCACCAACGAAAGATTCGTGAGACCGGAAGACGAGATACTGGCCCGAGTCGCCGCTAATGTGGCCGCCGGGATGGCCTTCTCCATGAAGTAATTTCTGACTTCCTGCTCCATCTCCTTTTCTGGCTCTGCATCGTCGCCCACGATTGTGGCGTACTTTGCGGTGATTGCCGCCTTTTCCGCCTCGACGTTTCGCAAACTCTCGCCGCAGCAGACATTCACTGCGGTTGCCTTTAGGCCTCGCGAAGTCGCAACGACTTTGTCTTCCGCACCCGCAACAATGCAGAGCACCGGAAAAGCGCGCTCATCTGCGACCTGGATGGGGTGCGCGTCCGGGGTCTGGTCATTCTGGTGCCAGTAGGCGAGATGTTGTGGGCTGCGCATAGCTAACGCGTCAGCGTACTGCGCCGGGACCTTTCCGGTGAAAAGGTTGGTCCCTAAAACAACGTTTACATGAGTACGCAGCATGCATAGATGGCGCACCAGGCCGGTCTCATGTGCCCAGTCCAGGAATGTGCCGGGCCCCTTTGGGTTGTAGTCTTCGTCAGTCCGCGTACTCGCCATGAACTGAGTTCTCCCTTTCCCAGGAAAGCTAGGTCCGGCCCAGTAAGGGGCGTAGAAGGTGGTCATTGCCCGGTCGGCGCGAGGGCTATTGGCCGCGGCAGCTCGATACTTCATGTAAGGGCACAGGTATGTGTCTTGATTGTGGCCATTTGCGCTCGACTTGACCTCCCCATCGATCAGCGAGATCAGGCCTGCGACACGCGTCAGAAAACCACTGCCAGGCTGCGACCGCAGGGGGCCGGGGACGCCAAACCTGTAGAGTGATCTGTGGTGGAGCGGCTGTTAGTTAAGTCACATGGGATGCAGACAAACAGCGCCCGAGGATAACCGACCTTCATCCCAGTGTGTGGCAACCTGTTTATTCATGGTGAGCAGACGCGTGGCAAGGATGCGGAGACTCCTAGGACTCCATGATTTGGACTCACAATCGCGTCAAGGGCGGGGAACTTGAGGTCTCTTACACCCGGCTGCCTGTCGTAGTGATACAGATTTGCCGCACGATTCAGCACATTGTAGATGGCATCGGCCCCAGTACCCTTGACACCGCCATCGATGAGGACGGCACGATGGATAAAAGGCTTCGAGTCTTTTGTGTCTGGGGCTGGATGCTGAATCAGGAGGTAGAGTGCGGAGTCGCCTTTGGCAATGTTGATGCTGAGGATATCGACGCTGAGGTCCAGTCCTGTCAGTTCGCTCTCGGTGGCCTCCCTCTGGTCCCCCCATGCTGCCATGCTGCGTCAGCACTGAACTTGACTCGACCATCCGGTATCAAACGCTGCTTCGAGTCAACTTACGCGTCGCCATGATAAAGAACCAAGTCTGAGGCTCGGTCAGCCCTTGCTTGGAGTCTCGATGTATGCTCGTTGCTGCTTTGGCTGGTGGAGATTCTTCCAGAGGGACTTGGAGCAGGCGGACCTCAGTGAGATGTTACTTGCAGGTCGTTCGAGCTTAGATTCCACCCCCCCTGTGTGAGTGACTTTGTCGTTGGTGGCACCGACGAGAAAGGGGCCAATACCCACGGCAGACAGTCGGTCCAGCAGAGTTGATTGTCAACCCCGCAACAAGGGGCCCCTCGTCTGTGCGCGACAGGCCAGTCTCGACCTCCAGTCCACTCGCGGGATCAAAGGTTTCCGGCTGGCTGGGGAGTGGAAACGTCCCTAAAGCTTGCATGGCACTATAGGACGTAGTGCCAGACATGGCTAGCTGCCGCACGCAGGATCCGGAACCAGGATCCGAGTACAGCACCCCAGCAAGCCACAACTACAAGCGCGAGCGGCTGAGATTTCATAAAGTTGTGCAAGGCCCGGAACAACCCGAACGGAACAAAACAACCATCAATGACGGCGCGTCTCGTGACTCTCGTAATCCCTCTCAACTTTCTGTGACAACGAGTTTCGAAACCCACGGCCACCGTCAGTGATCACTCGAAGCAATGGGCAAACCGCATCACGTACCCGTGGGGTCGTCCTTCTCGACGCGTCTCCTCTCGCTCACCCTCGCCGTCTTCCCCCTGGTGCTCCTCGTCACGGCCTTTGTCCTCGCCGCTGTGTCGTCGGCGCAGAACGACTGGTCCTACCGCGACCTGTACGACCCAGCTGCAGACGACATCGTGTACATCGGCACCGAGCACCGCAGCCCGTTTGCCAACTGCGCACTGGGCTCCTCCACCGTCAACGTCACGGCGGCCGACAACTCGACGACGGAGCAGACCGTGTGGACACCGGTGTGCGTCGCCACGCACCAGACCGGCGGACTGTGCGATCCGGCTGCGCAGGGAGCTTCGCGCGCCGACTCGGCCTTCTTCTGCCAGCACCTCAGCCTCTCGGCCCGTCTTCTCTACGCCGGGTGCGCGCTGCTCGGCGCCGCGCTGCTCCTCGCTCTCGTCCTCACGGCCACGACGGTCCCGCAGGTGCTCCGGACGGGTGTCGTGCACATCACGTCATCTCCGTCATTCTTCTGGGCGAGACATCACAGGAAGGGCCAGACCTACGTCGTGCCGCCCAACCACTCGGTCGCGTCGTACCTCGCGGTGCTTCTGACTCTGCTCGCGGCACTCGGGGCCGTGACGCTGGCCGCGGGCGTCGTGGTGGGTATCAACGCGCTGAGCGTGCTACAGTTCCCTAATGGCGACTACTTCTCGACTGGATTGACGGGCAGCGGCGACCCGTCCGCGTTCAACCACGGCGGGCCGTGGATGCTGGGTCGGTCGGCGGGTATCTGCGCGGCGGGCGCGGTGTTGGCGGCTGTTGGGGGTTATTTTGTTGGCTTTGTGTGGGAGGGACCGAGGGTGGGCGTCGTTGAGACACATGAGCCCGAGTTGGTTGACAGTGCGGTGGCCGAGTGATGGTGGCTCATGTTTGCCAGTGGATGTTGCCAGTGCAGTGGATGTTCCTAGTGGGTGGGTTGGGGGTAGAAAAGCACGGATTATCGTTGACTGAGGCGCGTACATATGTGTCTAGGTTAGAGTGATATACGCCCATAAGTCCTCGGTAAATCTTGGCCTATTCTATTGTCTACCTTGNCTCCTTACCTTGNGCACTAATACAGGAAGACTGGCAGACCTGAGAAGCAGCGTTATCCTGCCTCACGACGATTCGTCCCCAGCACATCGATACACATCCCTTCATCCATCCAGCACTCGTGACACGAAGCTCCCGTTTTGAACCACACACATGAATTTCTGTCATCTAGCGTCAAGTACAACAAAACTCAGCCCAACACGAAATGCCGTCACATCGTATCTGGAGCTGTGATCGGGTGCTTCAGCTGCAAGTACCCCTCGATCGCCATGTACGGCCCCTTCTCAAACTTTGGCTTATTATCCAGCTGGTCAATAACCATCGGATTCCACCTTGTCTCCTTTGTTGCCACCCCTGCCGCCGCCCCTGCCGCCGCCCCTGCCGACGCCCCCGTCGCTGCAGGTACCGTCCCCGTCTTCGGTGTCGTAGTCTTGACCGCAAACGGGGCAAGCCAGTTCCACTCTGCGCTGAGAATCGCGGGGATGGCTACCCCCTTGGGCTTTTTATCAGCATCATTGCCAGTATGCCCGCCGCCCGCATCATCTCGGCCCGTCTCCCCCATCGCCGCGAGATTATAATCCGGTGTTAACGCCTTCGCCGCATCATACCTCACCGCCGTCGCGTCCGTCACGAGCAGCGGCCCCATGTGGAAGAACGCCGTCATGCGCTGCATCGCCTGCTGCAGGCTCCACGGCGGCAGTTGCAGCGATGCGATGGGCAGGATCCCGCTGTAGAGGTGCAGTTTGGAGAAGGGGTCAAAGAGGACGCCGAGCATGGTCATTTCCCGCGCGTGGGAGACGGCCATCGTCTGTGCTGCTGTCCTGGTCGTGTTGCCGTCCGTCGTGTCGAGACCCATGGCGGAGAGGTGGTATGGCGAGATGCGCGGGTAGTTGGCTTTGCTGATTGCCGTCGTCGAGGTGCTGCTCGTGGGGGAGAAGTAGGTCAGCAGCTTGTCCAGCTTGAGTTCGGTACCCAGGGGCAATGTGCCGGAGATGGCGCCGGCCTGTGCCCCAAAGTACCCGACCAGGCCATCGTATGCGCGGTCCTTGTCGCCCACCTTGACGGCGAAGGAGTAGTCGAGAAGCTTTGGCGAGGCGGGCTGCGGGTAACCGCTGTTACTGCTTTGGGACTTGACGGGCGGCGTCGCGAGCTCGAGGGAGAAGCCCATGTTGGCGAGCGCAAGGGGCCGCCCGACGACGGCATTGAGGAACTGGGCATACTGGCTCGGCGTGTGCGGGACCGAGGCGAGCGATGCATTGATGGTGTTGATGAAGTCCTGGAGGTATGTCTTGTCTTTCAGTCGGGTGATGAGCTGATCGAGTTGTGGGAACTGGCGGCTGTGCAGGCCGTTGTCGCTACCCGAGGGCGGCGCAAACGGGCGCCACGGCTGGGTCTCGGTCGCGCCGGATGGCCCGCCGAGACGAACCTCGCGGTAGAAGGTCCCGTCCGGGAGAAAAACCTGCAACGCATACTCGGCGTAGTTGACCACCAGGATACCCCATATCGGGTTCTCCCAGTCGGTGCAGGGACGCCACCCAACCGCCGCGTCATCGTCCAGGTGCAAGAAGGCGGCGTTGATGCGCGCCTCCTGGTTGATGGTGGGCGGGTACTGCGCAAACTGGCAGTGACCATAAGGGTCCCGGCCTACCGTGTTGGCCTGCGATCGGTCGACGGTGAGGTGCTGCGGGTGGAAGTACTCGCTGAGCGCAGGGTACACCGGCGGGATGCGGTTCGCTGGCGCCGGGTCAATCGCGCTGATTGCCTGCCCGAACTTGTCGAAAATGTCAAGCCGGGTAAACTTGAACTGGCCGTGTGTGACGGGTTTCAGGGGGTCGATGGTGTTGTCTGGAAATGAGGCGTAGTCCGCGTAAGGAGTCTTAGTGGTCTCGATGTCCATCAATCTGATCTCCGTCTCGCCAAAGCCGGCGCGCTGTCCTGCGTTTACGGCCGCCCGAAGAGGTTTTAGGGGCTGGTCGGGGAGCCGGATGGAAGGTTTGATGTGTGTCCCGTTCAAGAGGGTGACGAGATGGTCGGCGAAGCCTGTTATGGGCGACGACAGGTATGCCAGTTGCTGGACTTTGGTCAGCAACTCCGCTTGGTCCTTTTCACTGCGCAGGTCCTCGGGCAGTTCGAGCGACGAGGTTGCGTTGAACAAGCGCTGGATGTTCGTGCTGAGCAGAAAGCCCGGCTGAGGGAGCACGATGATCCTGCCCCTAACCACGCGCTCATCCTGCGTTTTGCCATCCACGTCGGCACCATCCTTCAACCCGTACCGTGCTCGAGGCGGATTACCCGGCACGGGATCGATGTCTGGCGTGCCAAACTCCCAGAGGTCCTTGTCCAGGTGGTAATACCGGAGCTCAAACTCGAGGAAGAGCGGGAAGAAAGGCTGGACATTGTTCCACTGGTCTCTTCCGCTCCCGTCCGATCCGACGCCGTCGACCAATCCAGCATCATCCCCCTCGTGGTCGTGGTACAGCGGAGCCAATGCTGACGGCTGCTCGGTCCACGTGTCTGAGGGCGAGTCTCTCGGATGCAGGTTGAAGAACTCTGTCAGCAGGGTCGAAGCTGCCCCCTGAATATCCTTTGGGAGCCTCTTGGGGACATCTGTCCTGATGATATCTCCCAGGCTATCCCATCCCTGCGGCAGCGCGGCGGACAACGCCTTTGGCAAGATCTGCGACCCGAGCCGGACGGGGAGGTTCTTCAACCAGTCCACCGGCCACGGATTCTCAACACCGGGAACGAGAATGGTCGGGTCGGATTGTTTGCTGAAGACCGGCTGGCTGCCCTTCTCCACCAGCGATGTGTTGGTGGCCGGATCCGTCACGGGCTTCAGCGCCTCCTGGACTGCCGCTCCAAGACTGTTTGACTTTTCCTGCAGGGACCGAACAAGCGTGGCCTGGGCCGCCGTCTCTGCGCGCAACGTGTCAATGCCCTTGCGGGCAACCAGCGTTCCGTCGGCACAGAAGTTCCACCACTTGGCAAAGAGCTCCCAGCGCGCCTGTCTGAGCTCCCGCAAGGCGCTGTCGAGCGCCGCTTGCGCCGCATTAAGCGTGGCTAGGAAGAGCTGTTGCTTTGTGGTTGGGAAAAACATCTGGTCCGTCTTTTTGGACGACGCGATCCCGCCCGGCGCTGTGTCCGGCGGCATGACCGAAAAGTGCCACTTCGACCCGTTGTCCTGGGACGGCCTGAAGTTGTCCGCCATCAGCATGTCGAGAGCTTCCTGCTGGCTGTCAATGTCGTCTTGCTGCTTCAGAAGCAGGGTCTCGAGGTGTAGAATGTCGTCCTCCACGCTCGTTGTCGACCCGGAGTGAGCACGGATGTATGCGAGTATGGCATCAAGCGGTGTGGTTCCGACGGTGATCGGGTGAGAGTTCTTGTCCCCCAACCTCCGTGCTGCTTGATGAGCAGGAACCTTGATTCCGGTGCCATCGGGCTGATAGTTGACGCCGTACATGGCTCCGTGGCACAGTGCTCGCGAGCGCGGGAAGGTATTGAGGTTGACACCTCCACCATCTCTCAGTTCCAGAAAGCTCTCTCGGAAGATGCTCGCGATGTTGGCCGAGCCGATATTGTTCAGATTATCCTCGCCGGGCTCCGAGTGCCAGCCAAGCACGTAGTAGCTCGCCGTTGCGCGGGTGAGATAAGCCACGTTGTTCTTGGCATCCTTGTAGGCAAAGTTGTCTAGGATGCTAAACACATTCGAATTGTGGCTTGTGAAGTCGGCAAACAAGGGGTTGGCCGCGCCGGCAACATCCAGACGGACAAAGCCAGGATCGTTGGCCCCTCGTTGCTCCGTCCAGTCCCGCAGGGCCGTTTTGGCGCCGATAAAGATCTCAGCCTGGCCATCCAGCGATCCAGAGTCGTCCCCGACGATGAAAGGGGCACACTCGAGCTCGACGTCAATATCGAAGCCAAACTCGGTGATGTTTCGTACACGGTTGCTCTCGACGACCCACCCCTCCACCCACTTCATCTTGCCGGCAGACATGGCATCGCTCGGCTGGAACCCGGGATGCAAGCGACGCAACACCATCCAGCGGTCAGGTGCGGCCCTGAATTTGGGTTGTTTAAGCCCGGATCGGCCTTCCGCTGTTGGCTGCGCCGCCCCAGATCTGTAAACCCTCGGTAGCATCCAGTGGAGATACACACCCTGGCGTTCTAGCCGGGGCTTCCCCGTGGCCAGATCGGTGAGTCTGGGGTTGGCTGACGCCGGGGATGCGTTGTGGAGGTCGTGATACGGCAGCACATCGGGCTCCATGAGCTGGGAGTCCAGCCTGAGGAAGGTGAAGTTTGGCTGTGCCAGGGGGGCGACAGTGGCATCGGGAAATGTGCCACATGCTGATGGGTTGAGGACGTAGGCGTCGAGCTTGACGGGCAAGCAGACGACTGGGGTCGCCATGTTGCAATTTTAGAGATTTGGGACGGCGAGGGTGCGGAATCTTGCAGGCCTTGCTGACGAAAAAGCCGTCGGTGAGGTTGAAGACCGCTCAAGTCTTCAAGGATCAGCTTTCAGACTGCTTCACCATTAACCCGTCATGATCACAATACCCTGAGCTCTACTAACGAATATTGAGCGGGTGGTGGAGGATCAGCCGTTTGACGTTAATGGCCCATAATTCATAATTCAGGTAAAGAATATGCAAAAAGTCACAGGCCGAAACTGTAGTAGACCATATGCGGCCAATCCACTAGCTCTCAGCTGAGAATTCGTGGCCAATATCGTGCTTCGGGTTGGGGGGTCATCACGCGTTCAGCTGCGGGGTGCGTTACATGGCCCGCGTTCCAGACCGTGCGCTAGTGACAGTGACACGCATGCGCAGAGGATCTGGGTGCGGCTCAGGCTGGTCAGTTGAATGCAGAGAAATGCGCTAGTGACAGTGACTTGCTGCTGGCGAAGAGGGATCGGAGCTCGGTTCAGGCCGGGAGTGAGTTGGAGGCAGAGGAACAGGCGCCTGTGAGGAACACCGCCGCAAACCGGACGAATACCTCATCTCGTGAGTTACCTCGAGAGCCCTGCACGCCCATCCCCAAGACCCTTCATTGTGTAGTTAGCAAGCGAACGGACAAGATGGACTCCGGTATTGGCTTTCTCGAGGGGGCACCGTCCCCTCGAGTCCGCGTGCTGAAGCATCTGAGCAACCAAAAGGCGGCACTGGTCAGCGCTGCCTCCGCCAATGCCTTAACGGCCACTGCCACCGAAGAGGATGAAGACAATGATCCCAACAAGCCAAAGGAGCTTCCTCCGAACTCGATGCAGCTGTACTCGTATTATGGTAGGTGCCCCTATCACTACATCGTTGCTAAGCATGCTCTTGGCACGGCTTCATGGACATAACTGACAGCACCACTCGGCCAGCACCCTCGATGCAAGGCGGTGTTTACGAGATCGAAGTCACGCACCACATCGCACACCCAGACGGGAAGCAGGAGTTGAACCCCACGTCAAAGCAAAAGTTCAATGTGAACGCTCCCCGCTTCACTCTTCCGCCTGGCATTGTGCACTCAACGTACCCGCCTCAAGGGCTTGGTGACCACAATAATGTGCTGCCTCACATCGTCTTCAACGACCCCCATCTGCCCTGGGAACAAGAAGGCTCGCCCAAGCAAGACAGGGCCGATGCCGAGGCGGAAAACCAGCCAGGCGGGGAACCGCCCCGGAACAAGATCCCCTGGGTTGCTCTCTTGACCTTCACCGAGGACGAGCTCAAGCTCGACCCTCGCGAGCTCAAGAAAAAATCCGACTCTGGTCTGTTTCCGGACGTGGTGAAGATTCCGTCCAAAAGCGTGCCGCCTCCCGTCGACCGGGAGCAAGACAAGGCCACCTTTGCGGTGCAGCTCACCATGGGCGAGTATCTGGAGATGGGGGGCGACGATGGACCCGCAAACCCCCCGAAAGCCACCGTGGTAACCACAGACCCCCCAAAAGCCACCGTGGTGACCCCGACCCCCCCAAAAGCGACCGTGGTGACGCCGATTTTGGACGACGAACCAGAGGAGAAGATCGACCGCGACACGCAAGTGAGCGTGATCTTTCCGACCGCCAAGTACGTGGGGGATCTCTTCGCTGGGTACGACCAAGAGGGCGCTCGCAAACCCGACTTCGAGTTGAAAGACGGAGTCGCCAAGGGAACCAGCCCGGACCTGTCACGCTACGCGTATCTCGCACATGTGCGCAATGTGAACACGAAGAACGTGGCGAACGCCGGTCTCAACGATGATGGACTCTACTCGATCGTCCATGCGCACCGCTCCGGACCCCTGAACCTGACGACGCCAAAGCCCCTTATTGTCCACCTTGTTAGTCTCGAAGGCGTCGAACAGAACCTGACGTTTCCCCTGGACTCGGGAAAGCGCGTCGCGTTCGTGTCGTTGTACAGTTGGACGTACCTTTGTCTGCCCCCTGACGAAGTCAACTTTGTCGACTCGATGCGGCACATTGGCTTCTCCATCCAGGACAACAAGTGCTGGCTTCGGGCCCCTGACGACGTCATCGAAAAGGTCAAGGGCTCAACAAAGGTGGCTAAACCCCCCACGGAGCTGACGGACAGGCTCGCCAAGCGCATGGAGGACGGATTCTGTCTACAGCGCTACATGCTCCATTCAGGCGAGGAGACGATGGCCTTTTACCGCGGGCCCCTGGCTCCGTGTTATGTCCGTCCTATCGAGGAAAGCTGGTGGCCGTTCCAGTCCAACTTTTCGACCGACTACCAGGTCCTCGACGCGAGCCTCGGGATCATGGACATCACCTATTCGGCAGCGTGGCAGCTGGGCAGAACGCTGGGCATCGCGAACCAGGCGTTCACAGCCGCTCTTGTCCGGTTGCGTACAACGATACAGCTCACCGGCCGCAGAGGTGCCTTGAAGCAGGTCGCTCCACAGGCTGTCAATTCGAAAGGCGAGACACTTGCCTCGATCCGCGGCTCTCTTGACATCCTGTCCCAATTGGGGGCGGCAAAGCCGGGTCAACAACCTTCAATACCGCACGCAAGACATGCGGTTGCGCCCAAGAATGCCCTGGTCTTTCAGAAAAGAGGATCTGACCCGAGCGAGGGCCGGGCATCTTCCGAGACCGTGTTGAGATCCTTGGCCCGGAATCACATCATGATGGCTGCCTCTCAAGCTGGGAGTGCGCACGAAAACCGCATAGCCGCTGCGACGGCGCCATCTGGCGACGACGATGTATTCATTCCATTCAACGAGATCAACGTTCCCAAAAACGCAGATTGGCAGTTGGTCCAGAGCTGGATTCTGGACAACATGTTCTTGAAGAACATTCCGGCTCATTACTTGATCCCCGATCCGTCGTATCTGCCCCCTGAGACGATCCGGTTCTTCTACATCGACAGTAATTGGATGGACGCCTTCATCGACGGCGCGTTGAGCATCGGAAACCACCTCGATAGAACCGACGATGTTGTTCGACAAGCCTTCAAGCGCAACCTCAACCGCTACTTCGAGTCCAAGTTTCACGATCAGCAGGGTCACGAGCTGAACTACCACCCCCAAATTCCCTCTTTCGGCTTTCTCCTGCGAAGTGCAGTCGTCAAGGCGTTCCCCGATCTCCAAATTCATGCGCCCTGGACATCTGCGGATAACCTGGAGGGTGCGAGAGAGCCGACGCTCCGCTTCGAGGCTATCGAAAAGGACACGCTGCTATGTCTCTTTGACAGGATGCCTGGGTCAGGGCACTGGGATGAGAACGACCAGATCACACTGTCACAACCGCCGCACCAGCAGTGTTTTAGGATCGGCACCGAAGGAGGTCTTACATCCGAGACGCTTGAAGTAGAGTTCCCGGCCGTTTACACCACCCTCGAGACCCCTCCGAAGGAAGGCCGGTTTGACCCTCTCCGCATTGTGAAGTGGACACAGGGCTCTGCCGACGGACCAGTGGAAGCTGCAGAGAATAGCGCGGAGAAAGACGCTCCCATCACAGACATCAAGCTCTCCAAAGCAGTGTTTGACTGGGATTCCCGGATGATTGTCTTCCCGGCCTTCTCGGAAGCTTCTCACACAATTCTCACCCACGACATGGCGAAGCCGCTGGCGGGCACAGCCGGCAGTAAAAAGTACTTTGATGACGCCGTCCCAACCTCGGCAGTCGTGGGGACCGTCCTGACCTCGCACGTCGCCAAGCTTAAAATCGAGCTTCCCAAGACAACGAAGACGGACGCAGACGACATACCCCCTGACCCGGCTCACGTCCCACGGCACATTCGCCTCCCACAAGATACAAGCGACAATCCGGACGACTGGGTCATCGTACCTCATCCAGACGACAACGATCAGAGACCACCGACCCCGGACCCGAGTAAGCCGCCTCANCCACCGCATACCTCTCCCGCGGCGCCTCCCCCTGGCAAACCCACTGGCTTGCCCGGCAGCTTCAACCCCGAAGCCAACCCTCCGATCCCCGCCACTGAAATCACCCACCTCACCCCCACCCA
>FJWA01004021.1_pt1 | contig 13010 bp, 6 predicted proteins | sample 1011891 | NCBI WGS metagenome assembly FJWA01 (sample SAMEA3912450, study PRJEB9761) | metagenome | biome: forest; material: soil | place: USA | collected 2011-06-22 | depth 0.1 m
AGCTTCCCCTCCGCCCCCGGAGGCTGCCGGGCGTGGGTTGTCCCAGCCCACCCGATCCCGACTCTCCACCGAGGCCGCAATGCTTATCTCGCTGTTGTAATGTCAACTGGTCATGAATTTGCACGTTGCCGGTGATAGGCAGAGAGGTAATTCTCGAGTCGGTCCTTTCGCCCTGCGAGTCCATGCGAATCAAACGCGTCGACCCCTCCTTCATCCGGCTCGCTCGATGGACACTGTCCCCCCTTCCCCTCACCTCGCACACCCCCGTTCACTCGACTTTTGGGACACCGACGACGGCCACGACGGCCACGCCGGCGACGAGACCCAACGCCAAGCGGTCGGCGTCATGGACAAGGTCGAAATGCCATGTCGCCCGTGGGCCACGCGACAGCCAAGGTTGCGGCTCGTGTGTTGCCAATGGTCCGTTGAGGGGTTTGATGTAACGTCGACTCCGAAAGTGTGCCGAGTGGGGAACCACCTCGAACACCAAGAATGACGGCGTGAGGTGAGGGACGAGACATGGGAAACTTCACGTCTTTAAGTACTCCTACGGCTCCCCCTCTCACATGCCCTCATCCTTCTTATCGGGTCAGATGCCCTCTCGTCGTGCCGGATCGTGAGAGATAGGTACCCTACCGAGCGTCCCGTGGTCACTCGTCCACGTGCTGATGCGTCAGAGCCGGAGATGCAGGGCCCTTGTCGGAGAGATAACGGCACCCAAACCTTATCTCTGGAGACGAAACTCCAATCATATCGAATCCACCCCGATCAAGGGCCTGGTGGAATTCCCTGCTGGCGTCCGCCTGGGCTGTCTGTGCTTGCTGGGACCCCATCCCGGTGTTAAACTTTATCGGGCCCCTCCCTTTTCCGCGACCCCTTCCAAAAGTCCGGTCCCGCCGTGGCGGTAGGGAGATGTTGCACGTTGGGTTACACGTGTACTCCGGACGGGCGGTGAATGCGGTGAAGAGCCCTCCTGGGCATGTCCCTGTCTCGCGTGCTGGATGCATGACATCGGCTGGAAGTGGACAGGCTAATTCGAGATGGATCGGGCAGGGATGGTGATGGGCTTTCTGCTGGTTAAAAAGTCGTTAGTGCGGGAGACTTCGGTTCTTCCGGAGGTTGGACACGAAATCCGGGCGAGTTTGCCGGCCAAGCCTCTGCCCGGCCCGAGTCCGGTTTAAGTGGGCTTGGAGAAGGTCGGCAGTCGAGGGTAGCCGGTTTGTGAGATTACTACATAGTGTATACTTTGTGCTGTCTCGGCTAACTTCGGGTGACTGGCTCTGTGAGTTGAAGAAGAGACAACATGTCTCACTGGCCTCGAGCTGGCGTAGTGTAAGAACGAGCTGCTGTTGGGGTGGCAATCATACATAGTCGGTATCAGTAACAAGAAAAAACCGTCTTGTAACAGCGTCCACTCCAGCCGCCCACTTCCCCTTTTCCCTCGAGCATTTTAGACATGCCTCACCGGCCCTGACTCTCCACTCGAATGATTTTGTGCAGCAAATGACGGCGGCCAATAGAAGGAGGCAAACAACAGAAAACATGTCTGACGTCGGAGGATGGCAAGCATTTGGGTGGAAATGGTCTTGTTTAGGCGAGGTCCAGCTGTGGCTCGCCCGCTATGCAAATCCTCGAAACAATGACGGCCTCACCCATTTGCCTCAAGCTTCCTCCAACACGTGGCGGGCTATCTCTCAATCCCCACCATCTTCCCCTTTCCAATAACACCTCGAGACTAAAACATGGCACAACGGAGAGAACATGAGAGACAAAGCAAGATACCACACCACAACCCCTTCTTCCAATTCAAGTAATATCTGAACAAGCTCCTGTCTATATACAGGCTATGTACCTCAACAGCGGCAAGTAATATACTAGTAGCCCCTTCCCCAGAGAATCGAAAAACTGAACGAGAGATATGAAGAATATAAAAAGGGACATAAAAGATCTCTTTTCGGGTATCAGCTCTGGTCTGGTCTGGACTAAGCATTCCCCGAACAAGCCTGACCATCGGCATTTTGGGCCGAGGCGCGGAGCTTCAACCATGCGAGTCCAGACTCAGTCCAGACCAACCAACAACACCCCCACACACCCTTCCCTTTCCTTTCCTTTCCTTGTCCTTTCCAACAACAGCTTACGACACCTGCATCACCATGGGCCCAGCCACAATGATATCGTCCGTAAGCTTGCCGGTCAACGGCCCGGCGCTGGCCAGGTTGACGTACGTGACGCCCGCCAGGCCCTGGGGCACCTGGCATCCGGCGGCCTGGTCAAAGACGGTGAAGAGGGTGCCACCGGGGAGGCCGCCCGTGGTGAAGGCGCAGTGGGTCGCGCCGGTGGCGGCGTCGCTCTGCAGCTGGATGGTCGCGCCGGCCGCGACGGCGGTGGCGCTCGCGCCCGCGGCCATGGCGAGGGTCGGGAAGGCGGTGAGGATGAGGTTGGAGCCCTCCGGGCAGCTCTGGATGAAGGGCGCGGCGAGGGAGAAGACCTGCTTGGGGGAAAGGGGCGTGTCGAAGGCCTGGGGCACGGCGACGGCCTTGGAGGCGGTGCGGATGAAGGTCTGGTGGCGGGCCTCGACGGTCAGGATGGAGCCGGCGGTGGTGAGGATGGAGCCGTCCGAGACGAGGGCGGCGGCGCCGAGGTAGGCCGACACGCCNACGTTTTCNAGCACGGCGGCGGTGCCGACCATGGAGGCGGCGTCGGTGAAGCCGAAGTTGTAGGTGCACGGCTGGACGGGCTTGATGCCGGCCTGCGCGATGGCGCCCTGCAAGAGGCTGACGTGGTCTTCTTCTGTCTTGCCGATCTTGAGCAGGCTGTCGATTTGCTGCTGCTCGAGGCCGAGCGCTTGGAAGTCGGTCGCCGGGAACTTGGCGAACCCTTGCTGGTAGAAGGTCGCTTCGAGCCACTCGAGTGTGAGGGCGCTGGGAGGGGGTGAGGCGTTAGTGGGACGTCTAAAGGCCAAGCGGGGTGGGTTTGGTGGTCTTACAATTGCAGGATGTCGATATCAGTGAGACCCAGCGCCGCGGCAGCGGCGTTCTGGCGCTTTGCGTGGTCGTACATCTTCATCTGGGTGTTGCTGAGCTTGGGGAAGGCTGGTAGCGCCGACGACACGGCCGCCAACCCCGCCACGACCACCCCGAGAGTCTTCGTGAAGGAAGGCATGCTGCGCGGTGTGTATGTCGATTAAGAGTCCAAGTGTTCCGAATCTTTTGTTTCGTTCCTGTCCCTTGTCCTGCGTTCGTAGTCGGCCGAAGCAGAGTGAGCGTCGGGTAGAAGAAGCAAAGACCAGCCTGGCTGAAGAATCGAAGAAGGTCTGCCCGAGGGTGACTATTACAAAATATTAAGAAGGTGGAAGTCGTGTATGGAGAGCGAATGGTGTTTGAAAGAAGGACAGGCTGAGCCGCTTGAAGGAGAGTGAAAGCAGACCAGCGCTTTGGGCGAGAGAAGAGCAAACAGGACACGAGGCGTGGGATGGGGAAGAAGAAGGAGAAGGAAATCCCGGCATGTGCAGGTGGGAAACGGGTCTTGAATAAGACGACCTGCCAAGATCGCCATCTCATCGCAGCCAGCGGCTGCTGACCTTTCCGGGATCCGCGTCATGTCGGGCTGGCCCAGACAGGGACTCGTCAGGGAGGCGGGATCGAGAACAAGCAGCAGCTAGAACAATGCTGCCGGGGCAGACGCAAGCCGCCCCCCTTCACTGCGCGCGCTCAGGGCGTGCCCAGAAACCCCCGGTGCCCTGTCGAGTCGGGTTTCCGGTCTAGGCTGCCTCTGGTTGGGCCGCGAGAAGAGCCAAGAGGGACTTCAGATGGCAAGGACGGAGGGGAGAGACATGGCGATGTTTCGTTTCCTCGTCTCTGCCCTGCCATGGGACATGGTCAGCACCTCCTTGCCCCAGGCGCCGTGATAACAAGCCGTGCGACCCCTTCCGCGGTTGTGCAACACGGGCATGAGGCTCGGGGCGGCCAATCAGACTGGAGCGGGTGATGTTTAAGGTTGGGATGAGAAGGCCAACGCCCCCGCCCAGCGTCTTGGCTCTGCGGAACGGTTGTGGGGGGACGCTCCGAGTCCAGTGCGCGGGCTTGTCGCGCTCGGGTTTCCATTGGCTACTGGGGCCCGGAGCGAGGACCCCTGCCAGGGGGCGCACGGCTGCCACGCTACGGGGATTTGCGACAGTGGCGCCCACGATGCTCGTCTCAGGCATGTTTCAATGCAACGGACCGCATCAGGACCGAAGCATCGGGAAGGTCTTGGTCGAGCATCTGCGACAGCTGTAATCTGCTTCCGAACAATGCCAGGGCGCCGCGTAGCTATTGCTTGCTAAGATGGCTGGGGATGCATTCGTCTTTCCCGCGGCCATGAACGTGGAGCGGAAGAAGTCGAATTGGCGCTGGTTTGGAACATGTTTTGGTGAGCGGAGCATTGGAGCGAGGACAACGCCACCATCGGAAACATCTGATGTCAACTCGTCCATGATGCAACAACTGACTGACAAGATGCAACATCTCGCCGTGGATATGCTCGCTTGCGGGAGGCGACCTGCTTGAACGAGAGGCCGTGCAGGCCGTGATCCCCATTACCTCAGCGTCGCCATGGTCCCCGGCACGACTCGGGAACACAACTCGCCGCATAATCGGGTTGGCCGCGTCGNGTTTTGCCGGCGTGGGTGAGAGAGCTTGTCTCCGGGATCTGCAACCGGCTTTGCAGCTTGTGCGACATGCACGAGCACTGTTTCCCGTCGATGAGTCCGGCAGGCTTCTAGATCTCGACCTCCGGTGCTGCAGCAGGCTATCGGTATGGGTCGTTTCAAGGGCAAGGTTAGTATCGTCTTGAAGCTTCTCTGCACGGATCCGTGGAAACAAGACCAAGGAAGAGGGTGTGTGTCTGTACGGATGAGCGGCCGAGTCTGGTGTTGAGCAGGGAACAAGCTCATCGTGTGGATCGTCTCGCTCCACCCGTCGGAGCGACGTTCCCGGATCGTCGAGTGGTTGCGTGGGAGGGTACCTAAAGGTAGGTAGCTACCTAACTTCCACGTGTTGGTCGTTGTTCGTCCTGTTCACTGCTCTGCTTCTTCTCTTCTTGTGTCCCAAGTCCAGGCCACCGCCGCGTAACGAACACAACCATCACACACACCGCTGGGTCTTGTTCGAGGAATGGGAGATGCCACAGCCAGGGACCGGAAGGCAGAAGAAGACTTCGCCCGAAGCACGACTGTTAAACCCAGAGCCCGAAGCCGTGGCTCGGGTGATCCAATGACACACTCTGACCGAAGCACTTGCGGTGCTATGATGCCGGCCGGCGCGAGGTAGATTTTCTCCCGGCCGCATCTCCAGGTCGCACAAAACTCCAAGCCATGAAACCGGCTGCACGCGTTAAAACAACCGAATCTAGCAAGGGCCAAACCCAGCGATAACAACAACGGTAATTCATTCACTATTAGATGGCTGCCCTATGTGCTCTGCCCACTCTCCATCCCCCCTTCAATCTTCTTCCATCTCCCCTTTTAGCGCATCCCACAGCCAGACACTGCAGGAACTGCTACCGTCCCTGCAATGCCTGCTGCCGCAAACCTCCCTCCGTCCAATAAATGCTGCCCATGCCATACAAAAACTATACCATCTTGGTAAAACTCTCTCTATAGGCAGCCGCCGTTTATCAGTCTTCCACTTCCTCATTGGCAACGATCATCGACCGATGATGATACTTTCTTGGATCCACAAGACATGTTTTTGGTGGCCAAGTACTCCACCAATTGCAGACCCCTCGCTTCTGTGGAAGCCCCCGTCTACAACGCGTATGGGTTCAGCGACCGGATGGTCAGGCACCTGAGACTCCGTTAGTTGGCTGCGGTCTAGAAGAATTCGTAGATGGGGTAAACACTTACGGAGGGCTCTTGGTGAGGTCCGTCTTGAGAATGACCGGCACCCGCGTCATCTCGGTCACGTCCTGGATGTAGTCGCCTCCTTCCTCCCTGAGCTTGAAGAGCTTCAAATACCTCTCCTTGTTGGTTAGGCGTGTCTCCGGCACGTCGGCCGTGGGCACCTTGGAGTCCGACCGGGTGCGGTGGAGGTTGCCGGCATCCGCCGAAGCCCGGGTCGGCGATCCAGGAACGCTCTGCGTCGGCCGCTCGGCCAGGGACGCGCCCGCCATCGCCTCCGTAAAGTCTTCGTCGTCATCCGACGCGTTGTCTTCGTCGTCATCGAAGAGGGCGTTGACCTCATCCGTCGAGATAGTTCCAGTCTCGGTCTGCTTTCTGGTCGCCTCCTCGCGTTCCTTCTTGGCTCGCTCTGCCTCCTCGGCCTGGCGAGCGGCAGCCAGCGCGTTGGAGAACCGCTGGGACATGGCAGCCTTGGGGCGCTCATCCTCGGGCACGTATGCCGAGCTGGGCACGCCCTTCTCCCAATAGAGCTCCAGGACCCTCTTCTCCTTCCTGAACTCGGCCTTCTTCAAGGGAAGCTGGTCGCAATGCACACGCTTCTCGAAGCCCCACTCGGGGATGAGGACATCGAATGCTGACTCGTACACGCAGACGACGATGCCCTCGCTGATCAGGTCGCCGTTCACCTCCTGGCGCTTCTTGTCCATCACGCGGCACGCCTCGATGTGGACGCTCTGTTCCTGAGCATTTTGAGCCGAATCCTTCTTGGTGTTGCAGGCTTCCACCGTCTTCACGAGATTCTCCAGATCTTCGGTGTACTCAACCTTGCCCTCGGAGAGGGCCGCCTCCAGCTGACGGTGGACCAGGACATCGGCATAGCGCCGGGTCGGGCTGGTGAAGTGGGTGTAGAGCGGCAGGTTGAGTGCGTAGTGAGGCCAGATGTGCTGGGCCGTCTTGCCTGCGATGAAGTACTTGGCGCGCTGCATCGACTTGAGCAGTAGGGTTTCCATGCCCTTCCTGATCTCGGCATCCTCAACCTTGAAGAGGCTATTCTGGAGCGTGCCGCTGCTCGAGGGATCCATGTCGTAGCCGAGGGCCGTCATGCGTTCCACAAAGGTCTGCAGACGGCGCGAGTTGGGCGCCGCCTGCCTGCGCAGGAGAGCCTTCTCGGGAAGGGCGCGCGCCAAGTACTGAGCCACATATGCGTTGGCCTTGTGAACGAGCTCCTCAGCCAGCTCCGTCGCCGGGGTCGTGTCGAAGACGTTGTGCTTGACGGGGATGTTCTCATCGTCCAGCTGCTGCAGGAGACGGAGAGGGGCGATGGGCTCGCCACCAGCACCGAGGCGTGCCTCACGGAACTTCTGAGTGAGGACCTATCGTAAAACTGTTAGCACCTTTCTGCCGCATAGACAACCTGGAGGCTGTAACTCACGTTGAGGACCTGGATCTCCTTGGCCTCGATGGCTTCATGGGTAAACCCGGCAGCACCAGAAAGCGCCTCATCCATCTGTGTGAGGGAGAGCTTGCCGCCGCTCTTGACGATGCCCTTCCCAATCCAGACATCTCCCTCGGCAACAGCGCCAGTGTGAGGGTTGACGTGGAAGACAACGCTGACGGTCAGCCGATCCTGGTTCGGGGTGAGCGAGCACAGTTCACCCGAAAGCTTGGGGGGGAGCAGGGCACAGAATCGGTTGACGAGCTGAACAGCGGTGCCACGCTTCTTGGCCTCGCGGTCGAGAAGCGAGTTCGACTTCACGAAATGGGTGACATCCGGGACGTGGATACCAATTTCAATCTTGCCATCAGGCAGGGACTTGACGTGGACACCGTTTCCGAGGTCGGCGGAGCTGTCCAAATCGAGTGTGAAGACCTTGTCGTTACGGAAGTCCCGGCGAGCGGCGATGGCAGCCTCGTCTTCCTTGGCAATGGTCCAGTCCTGGAGACCGACGCTGCGCAACACGGCATCGGCGAACTCATCTGACGCGAAGTTGTTGTCTCGGAGAAGGGCATCCGTCTCGACCTTGAGATCGCCCATCCTGCCGAGCTTTTCGACCAGAGTACCGAACGGGTGCAGCGAGGTGATGGGCCAGCGCTTGATGCAGGCCACGAAAATCTGGTCTGCGTAGTCCTGATGCTTCTCAACAAAGTCGCGAGGGGCCTGCTCCGTGGGGATGGCGATCAGCGGAACACGCTTATCCGTCGGCTTGAACCACACAATCTTGGGCTTCTCGTGGGCCCGCGAATCCTGATGGCGCGACATGCTCCCGTCCCGCGCAGCGCGTTCGGCTTCTTGCTTTTCCTTGGTCGCCTGACTGCTGGGCCGAAGCAGACCAAGCGTTCCGGAGAACATCTGGCCCGCCACGCGCTCGATGACGGCGACAATGTGGCCGGCGTAAAGGGGCTTCTGCTCGTCGCTAATCTCCTCCTCTTCCACGAGGAGCAGGCTCTGACCCTCGACTTCCACGTCGTCGTTCTTCTTCTGGGTGGGACGCTGCCTCAGACTGCCACGACGGCGGATCCCGCCTTCGCCAGCGTCGTTGCTGTCGCCATTTCCGCCGCCTTGGCTGTTACCAGCTGTAGACCCGGAACGTGTGTCGGTGATGTCCTTCCGCTTCTTCTTCTCCTCCTTCTCGCGCTTCTGACCCCAAACCTCGTCAACGTCCAGAAGCTCGACCGCGACCAGATCTCCCTCGAGGGCGCGGTTGCGGTCCTTGCTGCCGCAAATGAAGATATCGGCGTCAAGCAGGCCATCCTGGGTCGAGACATAGGCATCGCTCCTGTTCTTCTTGTTGACGCGAAGAATGCCAGAGACGAGCTGCCCATCGCCCAGGAGGGCAGGAAGGGTAGCCTGCGGCAGGTATGGAGTGAAGAGGGTCTTGCGTTGCTGTTGCTGCTGCTGCTGCTGCTGGTGGGGCTGCTGGGCAGCCATCTGAGGGGCATGCTGGCTCGCCTGAAGCCCGCCCATGTGCTGGCCGCCCATAGCCGCGACCTGAAGAGCCTGCAGCTGATTGACCTGCATGGGGTTCAAAGCCTGGCCGGCATAGATGTTGGGAATCATCATCTGGCCGGGCATCTGCATCAGCTGGGGCTGACCAGGGTACTGGAAGGCACCGATGCCCGAGATGGACTGGTGGCTGATGGAGCTACGGGCCCGGTGGCCCGGTTGGAATCCCTGATTCTGACCGGCGCCGCCGGTCTGATCGTGACCCTGGTTCTGGCTTTGAGTGCGCCAGTTGCCGTCAAAGTTCCGAGAGGACGTGCGGGCGTGGCCCCCACCACCACCACGGCGGGCGAAGTCGCCTCCAAGACCGCCGCGGGCGTTCGCACCAACAGCCATGCTCTGGCTTCGGCCGTGGCCGCCGCGACCACCACGGAACGCCGGTCCCGGGCCCGCCGCCGGTGCGGGCTGGCTTTCGGGGACGGGGGGAGCGGGAGTCGAGCCCTTGGCTTCCTCCTCCGGCCTTTCGGCGGAGGCGGCAGCACCAGGGGCAGGGAATTGGAAGGCAGAGGTGGTACGTTTCTGCTGGGCGATCTCGGCGGCCTTCTTGGCATCGGCCAGGGCCAACGAGTGACGTCTCTGATGACCGCCTCCAGGGGGGCCGCCTCGACCACCACGACCGCCAGCATTCTCTCTGCCCTGTGGCTGCGTGTGTTCAAAGTTTCCAAAGGCGGATCCTGACGCGCCGGACGAGGGCGCCGGAGGAGGGCCCAGGCCCATGTTCGGGATGGCCGACTGATTACGGCGATGTGACAGGGGCTGGGTCGGCGGTGCCAGGGGGACGTTCTGCTGCGGAAGCTGAGTCGGGAATTGAAAGCCGGTTTGGGGTGACATGTTGGCCATGGTCGTCTGTAGCGGGGCATAGCCGCCAGCGCCGAGGGGCTGGCCCGGCAGCATGCTCATCTGCTGATACGTAGCTTGGAGCTGCTGTTGCTGTTGCTGCAGCAGCTCGATCTGCTGCTGGATGGCTAGCTGTTCCACTACGACGAGAACTCCGGGTCAGCGTCATGGACCCATGCGAGACGGGGCGGCGACAGAATAGGAGCACGGTGTTCGTCGAACCGCAGCAGTGTGCGGCACGATGTGAGCCCGCAAAGCCAAGCTCGAGGAGGGAGCGGGGAGAGGCGAAAACATCGACTTACTGCCCGGATTCGCAAACATGCTCATCAATGGGGTCAGCTCCGAGGGGCTTCTGCGATGGGCGATGTGCAGTCGGCGGCCAGTCGGGCCGGGGACGCCTCCAGGCTGAGGCTGCGGTTGGTGTTGCTGCTGCTGATCCATGGCGGCTATCCGTCGTCGTCGACGGCGTTGAGCTTGGCGTATGAGTGGATGGGTGGATGGATGCACGTCGAGTGCGAAACAGACTGTTGGTCGGATGTGTTTGCAGGCGGCAGTGGACAGGAGCTGGCCGTCGTGTTGTATGTGCGTGTCTCTGCTGTGTACTAGACGGACGGGTATTCTGCTCGTTGCTGTGGTGTGTTTTTGGGGGGTTTTGCGGAGGTGTTGCTCGCGGACAGGGTGCTGCAGGCTTTGGAGCCCAAGGAGGGGTTAATGAAAGATCGAAAAAAGCCACGGGCTTGATGTTCGAAAGCTTAGATGCCGGAAGGCTGAATGGGGGAATGGTTGTTGAAGGAAGGTTGGTTGAAGTGGGTTGGGGGGAGAGAGAGAGAGGAACTCGAGCCCTGCGTATGACGACGGAGAGGAGCTGGATTGCTGTGGGTTGCTGGTTGGGACAGCACTGGATGCTTGCTCCGTGCTCAGTGCCCCAAGCAACGCTAGCAGCAGACAGAAAGGGGATAGGAGGTGGGGCGTCACCGCGAGGCCCCGCAGTGAGGGGCTGCATCTGGATCCGTGGCTGCACCCCAAACCCCTGTCTCTTCAGCAGCAGCACGCCTGCACATACGGATCATTGGATCGTCAACGACGGATGCTTACACTGTAGGCAGTGACTTGTATTCTATAGTTGGTTTACCAATTCGGCCGTGAGGAAGCCAACAGGGTGGCCGGCGTGTACGGAGGTAGACCTCATGCACGCCTCTTCGTCTCTCGACAGAGAAGAGCCGCGCGTGTTTCCCAGACAGAATACGAGACACCAAAACGCTGGGGGCGGGTCCACATGAGCTTGCCATCGTGTCCACATGTTACCTACTTGGGACTGTACAGGAATACTTCTGCAGGTATTAGCAGACGGTAGTAGGGACTCGTGCTCCGTCTGAGAGGCACGACGGGGTGTTGGCTCAGCAGGATGACAAAGTCACCGAGCCGTTGATGCGGCGCGAGGTGAAGAAGGGGAAATATAAATAACGTTTTAACCCAATCCAGAGAAGACATGCCGATGCCATCTTTGCCGCTTGGTAGCCGCCCTCCCGCCATCCAGCAATCCAGGGTTGCATGGGTTTGCTGTTACACCACGGCACTGCCCGAGGAGAGCGTTGGCTCGTTTCGGACGCGAACCGCACTCAGACCAGGAAACTCGTCCACATTTGCACTGCTCGCCTGTCATTCGTAGCCTCCAGACCATAAGGAATATCTTCGGGCGTCGATCATCTTGTGCTTTGCTCCAACCGACTCGAATCGTGGCTTTGGCGCCGCTCCGCTGTCGATCCTACACTGTCCTGGCCGTTGTCCTGGCCGTTGTCCTTGCCATGGCCATTGCCATCGCCGTCGCCATTGCTCTTGGCTTTGTCGTAGAGCTCGTCCAAGGAATTCCACAGGACTTTTTTACCAACGAATCCAAACCTGTCAAATAATGCACTTGATGTTTCCTTCGAATCAAGCTGGTGTTGTCATGGAAGGCTTCTCGATGTGAACGAGCGGCTTCCAGAAAGGGGTTAGGGTTGACCTGCACCGCTTGGCACGCTAGAACCAATCCGGGATGAGCAGCTGCAAGAGCGGCTAGACCGGCAGCCGGAAACACCTGAGGGTGACCCTAGCCGCTGCGCCCCAGCATTAAATCGGTTCAACAAACAGTCAGGGCAGCACGAGTCGTCGCGACGACACCAACAACCGCGACGGTATAATCGCCAGAGAGCATGGCCTTATAGACACCGACGAAACCACACGGCCCACGAATTCGACAATGGCAGGCCCCTCTCCGTCCCACCGGCAGAGCCGCCATTGGGCGTCGGGGAGTCCCCAGCAGCGGACCGTGCTGGAGGAAATCCTCGCCGACGACAGGAACTCGGAGGCACGACATCGACTCCTTCTCGAGGCCGCGAAGAGAGAACACGAGAGGGTCCGGGAGGACGCGGAAAGAGTGTACCGCGAGCAGCTGCAGAAGGAGGAGAGACAGCGGCTGCTCGACGAGCGGCGGAAGGAGGAGGAACGGATCCGACTCGAAGAGCAACTCGCGGCCGAGCGCGCGCGCGTGAATGCCCTCAAGGCCAAGAAGATTGCGATTCCCGCTCCTTTACCGGACCCTGAACCGCCTGTCGCGGCAGCAGTCAATGGCAAGACGCCTGCCCTGCCACCGGTCAACAACAATGTCCCAGCGCAACCTAATGGGACGACACCGCAGCAAGCGGCTGTACCCGCAGCGCCTGCAGCCGCGAGTTTGAGGCTGCCTGTTGTCTCCCCGATAGGGCAAACCCAAAACCAGACTCCCGTGACTCTCCCGACCAAAGCGCCAGAGCCGGCACGACCCGCAACCGCCGTGCTGGGCATCAATGGCCTTCTCAACAAAGCGCCGCAGCCAAATGGCGTCCCTTCAAACTCGGGGACGCCTCGGCCACCCGCTCCGCCCCCGGCACAGACGACACCCGACAGATACTTGAAAATCCACGAGAATCTCAAATTTCTGCGGAAATCCATGGTTGACCAGGCCAAATCAAATCGGGCGCTGAAAGAAAGAATGGGCGATATGCGGCGAGAGATACGCAAATCTGTCGGGCAGCTCACTGTCACGTCAGGGGTTGCAGGGGTGAATAAGCTCCAGGTATGGACCGCCTCTCGTCACAACCACGAGTTGGTGCAGCGACCAGCATCACTGACTGCTCCATCACAGACACAAAAGATTTTTCAGCTGTTGCGCGAGGCGCTTGCAAACCACGTGCAGTCACAGTTGATGGATCCCAGCAATTTCGTTCGCGCGCCAAGGAACCCAGTCGAAGGGGCCGTAAACAACGAGCCGGCTCT
>FJWA01003929.1_pt1 | contig 13002 bp, 19 predicted proteins | sample 1011891 | NCBI WGS metagenome assembly FJWA01 (sample SAMEA3912450, study PRJEB9761) | metagenome | biome: forest; material: soil | place: USA | collected 2011-06-22 | depth 0.1 m
AGCGCCCAGCGTGATGAATAGATGACTGGTGTTGGCGTTGTTGGGAAACAGCAAACAGCGCACTTGGCGGACGAAGTGCAGCGAGTTTGAACCTTGGCAATTCGCGTCGAGATTATGGCTGCGAGAGTCCGGGAGAGCCATGTCATTTACAGGTTTGCACGGAGGGTCGGGGGGAATCCTGCGCATCCACATGGGGACAAGCCAAGCTGAGCCAATATATATATACGGCATGCGCGGGAAAGTGCAAGATCTCAGGATATTCGCGGCAATATCGGCGGGCCATTGCCGTTGGGCGCGAACGACAGACGCAAGACACCTCTCTTTTTCCCGTTCACGAATCATGGTGCTGTGCGTCGATGTTTTCGGGTCGGTCTTGGGCGAGTCGCTGGCCAGCGGCGTCAGCAGCCGGGGGTTGCCCGGACCGATTACACACCAACGTGAGAGGCCAAGGCCAGGCCGCACATGGCAAAATTTCCCCGCCATACTGTGGTAGGAGGGAGGAAAGGCATGCAGTGGCGGCGGCGTGGCAGGAGAAAGGCAGGAAAAGCGGCGCCTCGCCTCGCGCTAGCGGGACGAGCTTGCGAGGTTGCCGGCTTGGAGACGTGAACGTCGCATTTACCCGGAAGAAGGCCATATGTCCCATCGAGTTCCCTCCAATCCGGCATTCCGATGGCTTGCCAGCCAAGCTTGCAGACGCTGCTGCCCCTCTCCGCCAAGCCCAAGCCCGAATCGTCGCCCAGCGTCGGGACCTGTCAACCCCTGCTTAGCCCCGGTCCCGGTCAATATCGACTTCATCACCCGTGGCAGTCGATGTGCGTCGTGGAGTGGCTCCTTTTCGCTTGTTCTCGCCTGTGCTCGGCCCCGAGAGCGGGTTGTGGTGTGGGAACTTTGACCTCCGCAGCGGACTGCAACCTCACCAACCCGCAGCAACCACGCGCTGACACGGCAACTCCCCTACCCCTGCTGCGTTTCTGCACGGCTGGGAATGATACCACGACCGTCCAGCAAGTACTCGGCACTGTCCTCCATGCGGTAGAGCGGGCCATGAGGAAAACACCCGTCACAACGTTTCCCCACGGGGAGCATGGATCGCCTCCTCCGCAGCCCTGGCGCACCCCGCCTCGCCGCTCTCGTCGCGGGCCAACCACCGCCCGCCCGTCACGCGGGGACGACCCAACACCCCAAGCATGCGGGCGAGGTACATGGTACAGCCTTCTTTTCCTGGAATGTGGGAATTGCGGAGAGTGCCCACCATCCCGGGGTCGCGGATCGTCTCTGCAGGGTCCACGGTATATTTGACCCGTGAGCATGGTTGGGATTAAAATGCTGCCTCCTCCCAGCGTCACGTCCCCTTCTCTCCTGACCTTCCTCGCCCAACCCAACAGGCACACGCAAGCGCCGCGACGAGACCTGACTGACCACTATGGCGATCGGTTCCGCCACCAACGCCGAAGTCGGCAAGTCCGACCCTATCATCACTCGGCTTGCGAGGGAGGACAAGAAATGGTTCTTCCAAAAGCCGAACCTGCTCTACCTCTACCTCATGCTGTTCCCCACATGCATGGGCATCGAGTTGACGTCGGGGTTTGACTCCCAGATGATCAACGCCCTTCAGATCGTCCCGTCCTGGCAGACGTGTAAGTGCCAACGCGTCCACCCGCCCCGTCGTTGCCGAACCCAACGGGCTGACAAGTCTGTTTCCAGACTTTGGCAATCCGCAAGGCTCCCTCAAGGGCATCATTGCCGCCTCCTACTCTCTCGGTGCCATTCTCTCGCTTCCCCTGATCCCCGTCATCAACGACCGTTTCGGCCGTCGGTGGTCTATCTTCGGCGGGTCATGCGTCATGGTCGCCGGTGCTCTGATTCAGGGCTTCTCTGTTCACGGTAAGTCTTTCACCATCTGCGTGCCTGTTGACGTCTGTCCGAAGCTGACCTGGGCTTGCCCGGTGACAGTCGGCATGTACATTGTTGCACGAATGATCCTCGGCTTCGGCATCCCCACTTGTATCGTCTCGGGCTCCTCGCTGATCGGCGAGCTCGCGTATCCTAAGGAGCGCCCCGTCATGACCTCGCTCTTCAATGTGTCCTACTTCGTGGGCCAGATTGTCGCGGCTGCCATCGCCTTTGGCACCAACGACATCAAGACAGACTGGGCTTGGAGAATCCCTTCGCTCCTCCAGATCTGCCCTTCGCTGCTGCAGCTCAGCTTTGTCTTGTGAGCCATCCTCCGTCATCCCTTAGGCCCGACCCGCCAGTTTGAATGAACACTGACCGACTCTTGCTTGGGCAGCTTCCTCCCGGAGAGCCCCCGCTGGCTCATCACCAAGGACCGCGCGCAGGAGGCTCAGGAGATCCTGCTGAAGTACCACGGAGAAAGCGATCGCGGCGCCGAGTTCGTTGCTGCCGAATTCGCTCAGATGCAAACCACCATCCAGCTCGAGCTTAGCACGTCCAAGAAGTCCTGGGTCCATCTTTTCAAGACCGCCGGCTTGCGCCGCCGTCTCATCATTACCTCCATGCTTGGTCTCTTCACTCAGTGGTCTGGCAACACGCTGATCTCGTAAGCCCGCCTTGTCTTCCTCCTCGGCCGCGTCTCGCTCTGGCTCGCTCGAGACCCATGCTAACCCGGTTCGCTCCACAGCTACTACCTCGGAGATCTGCTCATCATGATTGGTTTCACGGATTCCAAGTACATTCAAAAGGTCAATGTCTCGATTGCGTGCTGGAGCTTGTTCTGCGGTGTCGTCGTGTCGCTGCTCGTCGTCAAGATTCGCCGCCGCGTCATGTACCTCGCGTGCACCTGCAGTCTTCTGCTTTGCTACATTTCGTGGACAGTCGCCATGCAACGGGCCCAAACTGCAAAGGATGCGGGCACCCCGAACAATGCGGCCAACGTCGCCGTCCTCTTCTTCATCTATGCGTACTCCCCCTGCTACAACATGGGCTACAATGCCCTGACCTACAGTGAGTTTCCATTGGTCCCACGAGTTGCCAGTTTATACAATCCTAACACATCACGCAGCCTACATGGTCGAAGTTTGGCCTTACGCCGAACGCTCGAGCGGCATCGCTGTTTTCCAGCTGTTTGGCCGTCTCGCCGGCTTCTTCACCACTTTCGTCAACCCCATCGGCCTCCTCAACGCCGGCTGGAAGTACCTCATCTCGTACTGCTGCTGGCTCGCTTTTGAAGTCTGCTTCGTGTACTTTATGTTCCCCGAGACTTTCGGCCGCACCTTGGAGGAGCTCGCTTTCAGTACGTTCCTTTCTCCTCGCTCGGACGGGACCAAAAGACACGGTGCTAACAAATGGCAGTGTTCGAGGACAAGGCGCTGGCGGACCAGGCTGTTGCCGCTGTCGAGAAGGTCGTGCAGCAAGATACATTTGACAGGGTGATCAATGCCGAGCAGAAGGGCACCAAGGCCGACACTAAGGAGACCGTGGTGTAGCGGCCTGGTAGCCTATGGGGCAACCCGCATCACCCGGAGCGGAATAATATGATGGTTGTTGGTTGGTCGTTGCGGATATCGTGCTATCATCTTGCTTGGAATTGGTGTCGCCTTCATCCACTGTTAGCCTGCGCAATTTGATACCATGTGGTCTTTGACGACAATTAGCGTATAAACGTTCAGTGAATGACACCCTGGTTCGCTTAGGTACCTCGCTCATAACAGTGATGCGTCTTCATGCCATCCACGTGCCTGAGATTACCTGTACACTTCATGGAATGGCAATATCGGGGCGGGTAACAAACGGGTTGATGGATAATGGCCTATTTATTGCCAAGGATCATAAGTAACGCAATATAATCGTACAACTGAGGCCCGGTGTTGACCCTGGTTGGAAACATGAAGCGGGATGACACCTCGCTCCATTGCTTCTCGCTTGCCCCACATGATGCCGCAGGACATTGTTGCATCTGTTTCATGGAAATAATCATAATCCGATAGCACGGAACGGGTCGGACTCCGCCGTGGGGCATCCTCAGGCCCCGTTTGGGAAAGGTTACTGCCCTCTGCGAACCTCTCTCCGGTCCAGAGGTCAAGTCTAGAGAGGGGGGAGTGGGAGAGTTTCTTTTTGCGCAGGAAAGCAGGCAGAAAACCCGGTGATATTATTTGTTTGCGACCATCGCCGGTCTTGTCACAAAAGTCAATCTCCCTTAGCATCTTCACACAGCCCAGCGTCGTCCCTGCCCACCAACCCCTTTTCGAACTTTCTGGAGCAACCAGCGTCACTGCACACCGCCTTTCTCACCACAAATCGGGGTCTGCCTCGTCCTTTGTGGTCGCAACAGCAATCTTGTCGTAGAAAACTTGGCGGAACCCCTGGGTTCCTTTCATCCCCTTGTCGTCGTGCCATCCGTTTGCATACAACCCGACGCGAAACTGAAATGGAACATCCTCCGAGACGGTCGTCGCGACGTTTTGTTCGTCCAGCACCTGCTTGCCATCAAACGACAGCCGAAGGAATCCGGTAGGGTCGCTCGCCCAGCGAGCCTCGATGATGACCTTGTGCCACTCACCGGCGGTGAGAGTCACGTCCAGAGGAAACTCTTTGGTCTTTTGATCGCACACGCTCCCGGATTTGAGACGGGTGAACAGCTTTGTCCCTTCCGCCCAAAACATAGTAGTGGGCATGAAGGTGTCGCACTCGTCAAACGGAGCGATGAATTGGGCCAGATCGTAACTCTGGGCGGGATCGAATTGCCAGTCAGGGGGGAGTCGGAAAGCGAAGCCGTAGAAGCGGGAGTCGCCATGACGGTAGGCGTTGAGCACGCGAACCTCGGAGTGGTATCGGCCTGTGTAGGAGGCATCGAATGTTTGCGTCATGACGAGGGCGGGCGGCTGATCGAGGAATACATCGGTGACTTCTTTGATCTCCCCGTTGTGCTCAGTTTGAGTGCCATCCCAGCCTGCCAAGGTACCACGATTGCTGAAGATCTGTTCTGCCCGTGCTGCAGGCCAAGCTGTGAGAAGAGTGACGAGAAAGAGTTTGAGACTCATCGTAGTCGGATGGAGAGTTGGGCCAAGGAGGTTGGAATACAGCAGGTATTGATAGGAAGTAAGAGTTGCAGTGTATACGAGTGGTTTGAAAACACAAACTGGTGTGACTCGGACACAACAAAGTCTCGAGGAGTGGGTGGTATTTCTATGCATTCCGGCGATGTTACTTGTTTCCGGCTCTGGACCCGCAATCAATAGCATCGCTCGATGACGAGAAATACGAGCACTGCTGTCCTCCGAAACAAACACTGGAAGCCAAGCCGGCCGGCTGTGGTCTGTCGGCTGAGCAGTGCGTCCCCGCAAACAAAAAACGTCTTGGCATAAATGTCAGACCGAAAATTGCATCCAGCGCCTCAGGGGCTGAGATACACAATCTCTAGGACTCAGAAGAGCAACCAAACTTCCGAAAGTGCAAACACATCATCAAACTGGAGACTGTCGTGCCGTGGTGTTGCCTAATCGGATTCAACTGGTCTTGCCGCACACGCCTTCTTCGGTACCTTGTTATGTCGGGCAAACGAGGTTGAGGCACAGGCCCGAGTTTGGACCTGGCCGAGTTTTGGTTCGCTGACAAGGCCGCTGTCCGGTCTCAGCCTTGGCCGTCTCCGGTATGGGCCTAAACAAGCTCACGACGGCAAACGAATCGCAGCCAGCTCGAAGTATTTCAGGGGAATTGGGTTGCAATGTGCCTCGGCCAATAAGCAGAGAAGAATCTCGTCCCGCAGCGAGCGGATGGTGATGTGAGCCTTGGTTGCCAAATGTATCTATCTGTCAGGTCGGCGTTTCGAATGGTGTCGCGGCGGTGGATGTTACATGTGAATTGAATCGAGAAGTCGAGGATTTAAGTAACAGGGTGAGATAAAAGTGAAATTCCAGGACAAATAAAAACAGGTACCAGATTCTGTACTGAGCCGGCCTGACCCCGGACTGTTGGCGTTGAAGTAGCCCTCGGTGAGCGACTTCACGTCTCGGGTCACGTTTATCGCAACGCTTCAAACAAGCCCGTGCGCAGCCCTCAGCGCATTAACAGCGTCTGGGTCGTACTCGTCCTTCCGTTTCATGGTGTTGATATACATGAAAGTATGAGGACAGCCCGGGTACCTCTTCATGGCGACCTTATTCCCGCCCGCAACGAGCTTCATGCCGTAAGCTTCTCCTTCATCCCTCAGGGGGTCAATCTCGGCGGTCCGGATAAAGGTATCGCACAGGTTGGCCCAGTTTGTTGCGCGGAGTGGCGCGAACCACCAGTCAGGCCACATGGTTAGCAGCTCAGGGAGCTGCTGAGGTGGCGCACACAAAGCGGCCAAAATACTTGATGCGTTCCCACGGCAGGATTGGCCCTCGGTAGAACTCGTGGAAGGAAGGGAACGGAGAGTCGGTGTAGTACGTGTAGCTTAGCGCATCCGTGGCAGGGGTGACGGACGCCATGCATAGCTTCAGCGGAATATCGGCATCACGAGCCATGTGCTGGAGCACGAGGCAGATGTGCCCGCCAGCAGAGATGCCGCCGATTGAGATGGAGGCGGGGTTGATTTTGAGGGAAGCGGCGGACTGTCGAACCTATTGCGGACTATCAGTCCTGTCTACGAAAAAAGGGAGGGTGCGCTTCCTCACCCATTGCAAGGCGCCCCAAGCGTCCTGGATGCATTTTCCCCACGTTGTTTCTCCTCGAGTTAGCAGGTTGGGCGATGAGGAGCAGGAAGGCCGCTGTTACCTGGACAGGGACGATAGTCGACATCAACGACCACAACACCTGCCTCGCGCATGCTTAGACACAGCGCACCCTAGGTCATCAAATCACCGAGGACGAATCCTCCGCCTGGTCAAATACCGTCAGCCGGTGCTAACGGGAATCGCGACTGTGGGAGTAGGGAAGCTAACCATGGAAGTTCAGATGAACGGGATAAGGGCCACACCCATGCGTGACCGGGTCAGGGTGGTATACTCGTGCAAGAATGCTAACTCCGTCATGCGATGGATAGGTGAAGTCGGCAACCCCATTGTGTCCGGACGTATCAAGGGCGCAGGGAGGTCTGTAGGCCTCCGGGTGGGCGCGCACAAGGTCGATGGATGGGTTCGAGACAGCCTGCTGTTGGGTACCCAGACGAGCTTGGATACCCGCATAGTATTCCAGGAAGTCGGTGTCGAGTTTGGGGAGGATGTGGTCTTCGATCAGCCCCTGGAAAGCGCGCCTCTTCTTCTCGAGATCGGACTCATTTTGGGCAGGGCGAGCAGCCAACGGCGAGTCTTGTCTGGGGACGTTAGGGGTTGGGGAGTCAGAAATGGTCGTCATCATATAAAGTAAGACTCGTTCGAGAGGTGATGTTTAGGTAGGTAGGTTTTGTCCCCGTCGGACACTGGCGGAACTAAGAGAGTTGAGGAGGAGAGGAGGGCAGTCAACTCCCCTGGGTTGCCCCGCATTTTGCGCTTGATGGTCGGCAATGGGCAACGTTTGCCGAGGCTTCTCGTCAATACAGGATCTTGCACCTGCGAGTGCATCCATGATATTCTGCGTTGCAGTGATGGGAATACCCCCGGTCTTGAATCGAACGAAGACGAACTACCTTGCTTAGGGAGGTTTGTTGAGAAAGGATGTCGAGCATCAACCGAGTTACTGTTTGCCACCTACAGATAATTAATGTAAACACATACGATCCTCATTTCGGCGAAGAGCGTTGTTGACGTCTAGCGAGCAAACAGGGCGAGGAATCAAGCAAGGCGTTGCAGCGTCTCTATTTCTTCCTCATGCCTCATCATGCTTGCTTGCTCTGCTTTCGTGACATCCACCGTAGAACTTCAACAATCCGGAACAAATTCAACATAAAGTCAACCCTTAACGCCTTTCAGAACGCTTCACAACAAACGCACCCCGGTCTATGGTGTTGATGACAATGAACCCACTGGGGAAGAAAGGGTAGTGGCTCCACGTCCCCGTGAACGTCACATTCCCGCCACCAGGAAGGTGGTCATCCTCGGGATGGGTATCGAAGAAGGCCACTTCCTTGACACTCTTTCCAGTGGGATCTGACGCGACAGACCGGAGGTCGAGAATGCTGAGGCCCAGCCCGTAGTTGCTCTGGTACGCAAATCCGTCTTTGACATACTGATTATGGTCAATACCCTTTCGCAGCCCCCTGTAGTGGCCGGTTTGCTTCGGTGTCTCGAGAGAAGAAATGTCCCAGATGTATGAGATTGGGTATCCGTCGGCGGCCAGGCCTGTCTGGTCAACCTCGTCGTACTCGTCGTCGGTGATCAAATATTGCTGCCAATGCGGGTCAAGCACCCAGCCTTGATGCGTGTACGCAAAGCCCTCATACGAAGTGTTGGAGATGACCCTGATGTTCTTTTTGTCGCTGACGTCGAAACTGGAGGGTCAGTTAGCAAGGAATGACCGTCCAAGACTTCGTAATTCAACACGGGATGTCCACTCACATGGTCAACGAGTCCTCGTCGTATCCATAGCAGATGTCGGTTCCGTTGTACTTCTCATCGGGACCCCGGTACACAAGACATTGCGCATCGTGAACGTAACCATCCGCACCGGTGCCGCCAAGGGTCTTGGGGTCTGACGGGTCGCTCAGGTCAAAAAACACCATGCCTGCCTTTAGAGGCCCCGTTCTGGGCTGAAACCCGGTCGCCACGCCGTAGTTCATCTCCTCGTTCGTGACAACATTGTGCGAGCGGCCAAGAGGGAGCCCATCGACCCAGAACCCAGTGAGATCCTTGTCGTTGGTGAAGAGCACCGGCCTTGACGAGTCGACCTCCAACAGCTTGCTCAAGTCGAAGATCTGAATTCCATGTCGCAAAGCCTCGCTGCCGATGAGGATGTAGCTCTTGTACCCCTTAATCTCTCGCCAGAGCGATGTGGGGGCCAAACCGTACTGCGGAAGACGACCAAGGTAAATGAGTTTGCCCCTGGCGCTGACCTCGGCAAAGGCGGTACCATCCTCTTGGGCGATGGCAACAAATTCACGCCCTTCCGGGCTCGTCCAACCCCACGACCCGGCACCTGAATCCGATGAGCTCCCAAGCTGGGCGTGGGTTTTGAAGTCGAAAAGGTCGAGATCTTGGCAGCGGAAAGTGTTGAAGGGATCGTCGGGAACGAGCGCCGCGACACCATTCTCACAAGCGACGTAGTCCCTCTCTTGGTCGAATGTTGTGTACTTAGGCGAGCCAAACTCCCCTTGGTCTGCCATCTCGGCCCATATTCTCTGGTTGCACGATGGCCGTCAAAAGAAATTCTCAAGCACAGCTGTCTCCGATGGCGCTGCCGTCACTTACATGCTTCAACGCCATGATTTTTTCATGGACGAGACCCGATTCATAAAGCTCGGCTTTTAGCTTCATGTTCACGGGCAGTTCTTTTGCCGACGACAACGTGCCGAACATGGCCGTAATGGCAACGATGATTCTGAGGCTCGCCATTGTGATCCGCCCAAAAGTGAAATCTCCGTTATGGGACTATCAGGTTCGATACTCGCTCGAGATGGACGGAGGGGATGATTTGGAGACAGGCAGGAAATAACACTGGCAGTCGACCATATTTATGTCATGTATCCTGAACCTGCCCGCGTTCAACAGAAACGAGACAATCAGGGCAATGCATGGCGGCAGTGTCAGAGACAAACAAACCGAGGAGGTGACTTTGCGGTTTAATTTGCTCGCAATCTGCCGCCATCGTGTCAGCCAAGGAAGGCGGCTCTTTTGGGAGGACATGGATCCGGGACTCGAGTTGCCGTTTCTGGTCAATAACTTGAACCCGGCCGTGCACGCGGCATTGACTTCGCAGTGTTGCTTGTGGATCACCAGCCAGCCAATTTGCAATGTCACGGAACGGTGGGCATATTCGGAAGGTAATATAAGCGCAACGCAAAACCAATTTGCCTGATCGTGTCCAGTTCAGTAAGGTACCTAAGTTCATCGGTTGCCTCCCTGACTGGCTGGCAGGATTTGACCACACCTCGTGGTGTCCACAGTTCAGAAACTTCCATTCCTAGCAAGCCAGTACACGTGTATTTGGGCTACATTCTTGGTATTTGTAAGCCGCAAGTCCGCGTCGCTTCGGTCTCGCGGGGGCGTTGGCGGGGACAACCTTGCAGCTCCAAGGGGCAGAAGAACATGCTCCAATCGTTGACCGGGATGTGGATCCTCCTCGCGCCCTCCCACTCACTAAGGTTATGACGACACCGGTCCCACGGGGGGGAAGAAACACAGAAGCAGCAGCCGGACCACTCAGAGGGTTTGGATTACGGGTCTCTGCCCCTCACTTCGGCCGGAGCTCCCTCTCTCGCCATTTGCACCAGGCTCAACTGGGCACTCTGCGGCCCTCTGTTGCATGACATTGCATCAAGGTCGCCCGATTCCGCCCCGCGCAACCTTCAGTTTCCCCTCCTCTGCCACACTTGATGACAGCTTTCCTCCTGCCCGCTACTCGCACCGTCTGCTACACCCTCCGGTCCCTCCGGTCCCNCCCAATCGAACGATTCCTGCCGACCTCGACGAGAGAACCTCGACGCTTTTTCTCGGCGATATCTCACAACATGGCGCAGGAATACAAGCTCAAGGGCGTCAGCTCGCTCGCGCTGCAGCCCGGCGAGAAGCAGGAAGTCGAAGTAGAGGGGCTCGATGCCAAAGTCCTGCTGCTCAATGCCGCCGGGACGGTCCAGGCCATCGGCCCCCGGTGCACCCATTACGGGGCACCACTCGCCAAGGGGGTCCTGGGGACAAACGGGAAGCTCACATGCCCGTGGCACGGAGGTGAGTTGCCGTGTAACGCTAGCTGTTGCTCGCTGCCCCGCCGTTGACCTAGATACTGATTGCTGCGACTCAGCCTGCTTCAATGCCAAGACGGGCGACGTTGAGGATGCGCCCGCGCTGAACGCACTGCCCGTCTTCAAAGCCACCGAGCGCGACGGTGCCGTCTACATCACCGGCGATGCCGACACTATTAAGCGGGGCCACCGTGCACCAACCTTCAAATGCACCACGACAACCGCAGGCGGCGACAAGGTGCTCGTGGTTGGTGGCGGGTCCGGATCTCTGGGCGTCGTCGAGGGGTTGCGCGAGGGCGGGTACGAAGGCGCCATCACGCTCATCTCCAACGAAGGCTACCTACCCATCGACCGACCGAAGCTCAGCAAGGCCTTGTTGACGGACCTGGCGAAACTGCAGTGGCGGGATGAGGCTTGGTACACGACTGCCGGCGTGGACATCGTCAGCGACGAGGTCACCGGGGTAGACTTTGCCGGCAAGACTGTCGCCACCAAGTCCGGCGCCACGTTCTCCTACGCGAAGCTCGTCCTTGCAACTGGCGGGACGCCAAGATTGCTGCCGCTACAAGGCTTCAAGGACTTGGCCAACATCTTTACCCTGCGGAATGTCCACGACGCCAAGCGAATCCTTGCTGCCATCGGCGAGAAGGGCAAGAAGATCATCATCATCGGCTCGTCCTTCATCGGCATGGAGATCGCAGTTGCGACGGCTAATGGGAACGATGTGACCGTGGTGGGGATGGAAAAGGCCCCGCTGGAGCGGGTGCTGGGTGAACAAGTTGGCAACATCATCAAGAAGGGCGTCGAGGCCAAGGGAGTCAGATTTTACATGTCGGCGGGTGTGGAGAAGGCCGAGCCATCCGGGTCCAACCCGTCCAATGTCGGTTCCATCCACTTGAAGGACGGCACGAAGCTGGAGGCCGATCTTGTCATCCTCGGTGTCGGTGTCGCGCCTACCACAGGATATCTCAAGGACAACAGCGCGGTCCAGCTTGAGCAGGACGGAAGCCTAAAGGTAGACGAGACCTTCTCTGTGGTCGGACTCAAGGACGTTTATGCGATCGGCGATATTGCGACTCACCCTTACAGGGGACCCGGGGGGGACGGCAGGTATGTGCGCATCGAGCACTGGAACGTCGCGCAGAACGCAGGCCGGGCCGCGGCGAACCACATTGTCCGCCCAAGCCGGACGCCCGAGTTCTGGACACCGGTGTTCTGGAGCGCTCTCGGGGCGCAGCTACGCTACTGCGGCAATACGATGGCAAGCGGGTGGGACGATCTCGTACTGCAGGGAGATGTAGAGAAGGGCAAGTGGGTGGCATATTACGCGAAAGGGGAGACCGTAGTCGCCATGGCGAGCATGGGCATGGACCCGGCCATGGCGCAATGCGCGCAGCTCCTGCAGATCAACAAGATGCCTACCAAGTCGAAGCTTCGAGGCGGACTGGACATCTTGAGCATCGGGCCGCCGCAGTGAGCTGTCTGCAGGAGAGAGTGCTCGCCGATCTTATTATCTTTTTGGTAGTAAATACCCTTATCTCAGCCCTAACCCTGGCTATTCAAAGGATTTTTTCTTGCGAACCAGTTTCCTTCTTCTTCTTTGCCTCGCAGCCCAATCAACACTTTGCGCCCCTGAAACGGCCAATTCAACGCTGAAATGGATCACCACAGTCGCCCTTTGATTGCGCCCCGACTCATCTTACGGAGGCGATAGAAGCAGAAGCTTCGTCGATGGGCGAGTTGAAGAGCGCTGCTGGTCGATCATGTTTTGCCGCCCTGCGTTGGGCATCTGGGCCCTGTCGTCCTTGGTGGTCAGGCACCTGTGTCTCGCATTCTTTCTGGCAGTTGCCGTCACGCTCCTACCCCTTCTTACTTTGATTGTATATCGCCTCATCTGTCATCCGCTGGCGTGGATCCCCGGACCGAAACTCGCAGCGATTTCCAACATCTGGCTAGCACACCATGTGCGGGACGGCCGATCTTGTGAGTTGGGGAAAACGCTGCACAAAAAGTACGGGCCTGTCGTCCGCGTTGGCCCGAACGAGGTGTGGTTCAACTCAGGGGAGGCGTTCAGGGAAATCTACCGTACGTTAGCCCATGGATCCAATGGACCGGCCGTGTTGACAGCATTCCACAGGCTCCGGAAATGCCTATGAGAAATCGGACTTTTATTGTAAGTGACTAGGCATTTCATATTGAGCCCGATCCTACGCTGACTCTCGTTAGTGGCC
>FJWA01003612.1_pt1 | contig 12976 bp, 9 predicted proteins | sample 1011891 | NCBI WGS metagenome assembly FJWA01 (sample SAMEA3912450, study PRJEB9761) | metagenome | biome: forest; material: soil | place: USA | collected 2011-06-22 | depth 0.1 m
AGCTCACACCCCGCAGTCCACTGCAGCAGCTGGCTTGTTGGCCTGCAACGGGGCCCAAGAGTCTGTCCCGCCGGCCAACAACACAGCCATCAACACCAGCCTTGTGGGTCGATGACCTCCTCGCCACGCGGTGTGATGGAGCAGTGAACCTGATGAGAACAGCTCTCGTCAAGTCCGCTCAGCTTTCCCAACTGGGGGAAGCTGATGCCTCCCCTTGTCAGGGCTGACATGCTCAGCTTGGCTTCCAAGCGCGAGACCCCGCGCGGCTTCGTCGATGACGGCAACGGTTGTGACGATATGGGAACTCCAATGAACTGAATTGCTCGTACTCGGGGTCGTAAACACAATGATAAACCATGAATCATCCAAATGAGCCTCGCCAAACAGCCCTGCTCCCAAACACTGACACAAGATCCTGACCAGGCTTTTCTGGGGAAACGGGGCTTCTGGCGCCTTGTCGTTGCATCGCAGCAGAAGGATTGCCCGGGCTCTTAGCGCAGGCAGCAGCATGATCCTCCTCTGCAGGCTGGGACCCCGTTGCGTGGACCACCATCCGCCACTAACGATGAGGCCTTGTGTCGCCGACTCTTGACACACTCACCGGGCGTTTTGTCGGTCGACATTGAGGTGAACCAGCCCCGGCACCCAAGAATAAGACCCGCCGCCGCCGGTGACCAACCCGAGATGGCACCAGCAGCGGCGAGGAACATGACGCCGTTGTCATCTTGACAATGGTGGATGACAGTCATTTCTCACCGTGACGGAGGTAGACTTACACCGCAGTCGACAAAACGGACAATCAGTATCCCCGTGCTTTGCCACTTCTTACCTCGCCAAGCTTCAAGTTAAACCCCGTCCCAAGTGATGCTTCAGGGTTCCGAGCTGTCCGTCTGTCCTCCGTCAGCAACCGGCGAGGGAATGAAGCTGAATGGCCACCTCGTTCTCCATCTTCGTCAGCAGGCTAGCTACAGAGCACCTGTTGACCCGTCCTTGCCACGCCGTGGCCCGCGTCCACGCCAAAACGCAAATCCACACTCATCGCGCGGAGGCGAGCGGCACAGCTCCCCAAACTTCTTCTCCAGGCAGGCAGACAGGCAGTGAGACGAGGTCAGATGGAGACCAAGGAACCGTCCCTGCCGCTGTGCTGGTGGCCGTCCGAACAGTCAGACAAAATTGCAAGTGTCATCCGCGTCACAAAAGAACGAATGAATGCATCCATGCTCAAGGAATGAATGAGAGAGACAACATCTACCCGAGTCTTGCCAGAAACGCCACAACCTCGGCAGAGCAAGTCGCGAGACCTCGTGACCTGCCCTCTTAGCCACGAAGGGCACTCACTCCGTTGACCCGATGATACCCAGAGATTCAGGGGTGGTAGCTCCCTGCGAGCTCGCGATGGTCACTGACCGCTGGGTTCCAAGGTCAGGAAGGTGTTGCAGGGCAACCAAGACAACCAAACCAACCAAACCATCTTTTATAAACAAGGCACTTAGGTTGAGTTTAGCCCGCAGCAGAGCTCATTGTCAGCGTGCTCTTTCGCGACTTTCGCCTCCAGGTGGGATGAAAGCATCGTCCCAGAGCATCCGCGGCTCGGCACACGCAGCACAGCAAGGAGACATGGACAGCATCGTTCCCAGTATGAGACCATCTAGTTTTACATGACCTAGTGTAGGACCGCACACCGCAGAAATGACAGTCTTGTTATCGTTCTGAGCCTCGCCCCTTTTGGTCCACGTCCGACTACCTCAGCAAAGAACGACTGCCAGAGAGCTGGCCCTCAAAAAAAACCAAGCCAAGACCGCGCCCCCCAAGATATCATTCATGAAAACGAACCACGGTTGGGCTTAAGCAGCCATGTAGGTCGAGGCGTCAATGCCCTCCTTGGGGAACTCGCTGGATAGGGAGTTAGCAGGTCGGTTCACGGAGACAGGCGAGAAGAGTACATACGGAAGAGCGACCTCGAAGCGCTTCTCGATCTGTTGGAGTACCTCCTTGTCCTGGTCGGTGGTGACGAAGGAGATGGCAAGACCCTTGGTGCCGAAACGGCCGGCACGACCGACACGATGCAAGTACGAGTCGGCGTCGGCGGGCAGATCGTAGTTGATGGCAAGATTGATCCGCTCAATGTCGATACCACGGCCGAAGACGTCGGTGGCCACGCAGATACGCTTGTTGAACTCCTTGAACTCCTTGTACCGACGAATGCTATGCGCAAAGTCAGCACCCAGCCCCAACCAAGCCGGACTTGGGAATCGAAACTTACCGCTCCTCCTGGCTGACACCGGAGTGGACAGCGATCGAGGGAAAATTGCACTCGCGCAGGAGCTTGTCGAGCTCAGTGGCGCGGAGCGTGCTCTTGACAAAGATGATGACCTGGTTGAACTGGAGCTCGTCGAGCAGCTCGTTCAGCTTGCGGTTCTTCTCTCTCTCCTCGAGAGGAATGTAGTACTGCTGCAGGCCGTGGAGCGTCAACTTGGTGTCTTCGTCGACGTAGTGCTCCGTGGGATTCTGCATGAACTTCCGGCAGATGGGCTTGATCTCGTCGGAGAGCGTGGCAGAAAACATCATGACTTGCTTCTGCTGCGGGGTGGCACGGAAGATCTCCTGAACGTCGCGACGCATATCTTGGCTCGGTTAGCAGTGCGATGAGGCAGAAGCAGGGGCAAGAGACTTACCAATCTGGTCAAGCATCTTATCGCACTCGTCCAAGACGAACATGCGGACGTTTCCAAGCCGCAGGTGCTTGTCGCGGACAAGGGCATTGAGACGACCCGGGGTGCCGACAATGATGTGAGGATGAGTCTCCTTGTTCTTGAGGATCTCGGCGTCCTTCTGGATAGGAGTTCCGCCATAGAACACGCCCGTCTTGATGTCCGGCATGTACTTGCTGAACCGGTTATACTCGTTCCGAATCTGGAAGGCCAGTTCGCGGGTGTGGCACATAACGAGCACCGAGCACTCTCCGGCGACAGGTTCGACTTGCTGAAGAGTGGTGAGAACGAAGACGGCAGTCTTGCCGAGACCAGACTTGGCCTGGCAGATGATGTCGCCGCCGAGCATAGCCTGGGGAATGCATGTCTGCTGAACTGTAGTCGGGGACCGTATTAGAATCGGATATGCAAACGTGACGGGAACGGCGGACGGGGTATGTTCAAAAAGGATAGGCCCGTCCATCGTCGCAGCAAAAGACTTCAGCCCCTCCTCGGCAATNCCCTCGCTTCCTCATTTCGTATTGCTTCCAACAGCCAATCGAGAAGGCAGGACCAGTGTGATGTGCGACCGGCATAAGCGGCACCATCACAGATCCTCACCGACTACCTCAAGCAGCCGGCGCACGGCAACTGAGTCGGGGAGCGGTGTCCCATGGTAGAGTCCCGCGACAAGATCGATGATGGAGCTCGGAAGCAAGCCATCTAGCGATCTCGCCGCTTCCCGGAATGCCGACTCAATCGGGCAGGATGACGAAGGTCATCTGCAGGGCATTGATCGCTTGCGCCACAGCTCAGCGGTGCCCGAAAGGATCTCCTCTCGATCGGGAACGGGAAATCCAAACGATACGATGGCCGACGACGAGGACCGATCGCCATTGTTCCCTTGTTGCGCGCGCCGCGCCGACAATGAACGCCGTTTCCCCACAGCTCTTGCATTGCGTGCGCTGCTTTGCTCGTGTCTTTTTCTTTTCTTTGCTTGCTTGCGAGATGGACGGACCCGTGGGAGGGGCAGGAGGGATGTAACGATAAGCTGGGGATGAAACTTGTCAGGACTAACCCTCCGAGGGATGTTCGAAGCCGCAGTCGGCAATGGCGCGCAGAAGCTCGGGCTTCAAGAGGAAGTCGCGGAAACCGGTCGAGTGGATGCCGACGTAGGAGCCCTTCTTGTCGACATTCTGAGCAGCAGCAGCGGCGTCGCCCTTCTTTCCGTTGGCGGCCGGGGCGGCGGTATCGTTGTTGAGCTCGTCATCAGAGTAGTCGATGAGATCCTCTTCGCCAGACATGTTGGGCGGTTGGTGGTGTTGAGTGACGCGACCGGGANTCGTGGATAAAAACAAAGCAATCGGTCGACGCGAGGCCGGCTGTCGGAATTTCCAGCAAAATCAATTACTGGGGGTGTGATAACGGTAATGAAGTGTCGCGATTGCGCGGCGACAATGGTGACAGGCTTTCCGAGTGTTGTTGGAGCGTGTTGGTGATGGAAAGTGGAAGGCCTGGCAAGGGAGAGGGAAGCGAATCGACCTTCGCGGTCAGAAATGGCACAGCCTCAAAACCTGACGGCAGGGAGCTCTAACCCGTTGCGGCTTAGTCAGGCGGCTGATGGCTTGCGTGTGGAAGCTTCTGCACAGACCATCTGGCTTCCATTTTCGGGTCTCAGGGCCAACAACGGCGATTTCGAGCATGTTGGCCCCGTTTCACTTGACCCAAAAGCTCGGAAAGAAAGCACGCGTCCGCGCTTCGACTCAACGCCTGCCCTGGATTGGAAACCTGTCTACCCAGACACTCACTATGGCAAAGGGAAAAGCCGGCGGTGGCGGGGTGCAGAACAGGGCTATCTACTCGCGCATTTCCTTCCTTCAGCAGGCCGCCGTCACCCTCGCCTCAATCCAGCCCAACTCCACCGAGACCTCCGGTGGTCAGTCCGAACCGGCCCCTGAGGGCATGAGCAGGCGGCTGGCCACCGATCTACGCGCCGTCTCCCTAAAAACCAGGATTCGCCTCAAGCCGGCAGTCAAGCAGATGATTTGCAAGTTTTGCGATTCGGTCCTTATCGATGGCGAGTCTTGCACATCCGCAATCGAGAACAGGAGCAAAGGAGGCAAGAAACCCTGGGCCGATGTTCTGGTACGCAAGTGCCATACGTGTGCGAGGGAGAGGAGGTACCCGGTCAGCGCCGCGAGGCCGCGGCGGAAAACAGATCGAGTGCCGGACACGGGCAGCGTCGCCTTGCCGGAGCACAATCGCAAAGGTTGAGGCTGGCTCTAAACATCGACCATCATCACGACCATAGCCTCGATCCGGCTAGCCACCCCCTTCCACTCGGGATCGTCAACTTTCTCAAGTGTCATGTCTGATTGCCCTGCTGTGGCTGGACGGATTCCTCTCCAAGCACCTTGCTGGAGGCCATGAGCCTGTCACGGGTGGGGTTAGCAGCGCTCAGGCAGGGTCGGCATGGGGCGAGAGACTTACAGCCCGGCATGCCAACTCCCCAGTCCCCGCATGGCTTCGGCCTGCACGCTCGTCATGCGCAAGAGATTCTCGGTGTCGGCGAGATTGGCCGAGAGCTGAGCCAGCTGTGACTGAAGCTGGGCCTGGCCATGTAGCTAGAGATTAGACACGGCGGTGAAAGAAGAAAAGGACAAAGGGAAAATGCAAACACACAAGCTGTCTGGCCTTCACGGCGCCTCCTGACAAGGCCATCGACTGCCGTTGTGCTGTGTTTGTGTTGAAGTTGCGCGACGCCATGGTGGGGAGTTGACGGCGGTTGGATGTGGGTGAGGCCGAGAAACTCGCGAAAGAGAGTATTCAAAGAATCTTTGGTGGTCTCGACAATCCCGTTAGATTACACAGCGAGCCAGGGTTGCTGAGGGGCTGAAGTCGTCGCGTTGTGTCACTTGTGTGCAGCTGGTGAAGTTGTGAAGTTGCAAGAGCGGGGCAACCGCCCTGAGCCTGATCCTTGATTGGGCGGGGTCCTCGACCCAAACATCTCGCTGTGTCCAAGGAAACCAAATTAACACCTGCAATCAACAAACCAAAATTCCGTTGGCACCAAACAAACGATGAAGGGAATGTGGGAGAAAATGCGCGAATCACAAAACCGAGTTCAAAGGGGCTCGCCACCTTACCTGTGTGAGTGAGTTCATTGATCAAGCTCTGGCATTTGACCCTAACCCCCTTGTTTATGCTGGGACGACTCGGTCTTAGACTTTCACAGCCTCAAGGAAGGCCGAGGCCTGGATTGTTCGTATTATTTTGGATTACTGTATTAAAATACAGTGACCGATGTGAGGCCACAACTTGAACGTAATGTCAACCAACCTTCCATTCCCAGCTCCTGGCTGCACTCAGCCTTTTCGACTCAGCAGCCCATCAGGCCCCATCCGACCTCTCCACAAAACCCTCGGCCCCAGCGCACAACACACGTCTGACAAGAACACACACACACCTCTCCGGATCATACTTCGAGACACGGGATGGGCGTTGCACGGCCGGACGGTGTTTTCTCTGCTCCTTGCACGCTGTCGCGCTGGAGGCGGCGTTTCTTGCTCCCGCATCATGTGATTCATGGATGCCCATGGCGTGTCTCTTTCGCCGGGTCCATTGTGCGCATCATGCATGACCCTGGGGATCGAGAGCGAGTCAACCGCCACCGAGTCTGCGCGGCCATCAATGTTGGAGTGAGAACTTGCTCCCGTTCAAGTTTGTAGTCTCACTCATGGTCCAAAGAACGACGGCTACGAGACCGATATCCCAAAACCGACCTGGACACGCTGTGGAAACGATGAATCTCTGTCTTCGGGGTTGGGAGGGGCTTCGCCTTGGAGTTCGCGAGACTGACAGGAGTCAAGAACAGGTCGACTCGTGGCCGTGAGTTTACATTCCTTCCCTTGACAACATGGTCAACCTCAGCCGTTTCGGTCCCGTACGGACTCTGTCTGTCAACCGAGATTCTGGTTCCCAGCGTGAAGGTTGGAGCTGGGCCCTTATATCTAAATGGCTAACGAGATCCCTTCATTCTAGTCTCCCCCACGACGCCATTGCCAACTGGACTCAATTGTCCGCTTCAAAGTCCGCAAATTCAACATGGCGGTCCCCAGCCTCGACCTTGTCCGTCAGCAGCTCAGCATCCTCGCCGGCCAACTCCTCGGCCACATCAACCCATGCTAAGTCGACAGCCAACTCAGGGAAGTCCTGTTCTTCTGCTTCTGCCGAGGACTCGATGTCCGCTGCAGTACCACTACCGGGCGACGAGTACTGACGGTCCGCATCAATCGCCGGCCCGTAGCCCTTCAGCGCCGGCGCGAACCCACCCACGACATTTCGCTTCCTCCGCCGCACGACCTTGTACTCGATGGCAAACACCTGGCTGTCTCCGCTTTCCTTCTTCTGCTCTCGCTTCTCGACCTTCTCGCCGCCGCCACCCACTCCGGCACCTCCGGCGAGCGCCGCAAAGGGCGCCGCTGCCCCGCCCGTCGCCACCGTCGCTGCGGCCGCCGCAACCGCCCCCACGTTCAGGTTGCCATCGCCGGCGACCCTCTGCTCCGTGCTCTCCTCCTGCACCGCGTCGCGCCAGACCAGCAGGCCGGTGACCATGTACAAGGGCTGGTTCAGCTTGCAGTTGGCGCGAATCCACGCCCCCGTCTCGGCATCGGCCAGGAGCTTCCGGAAGACTTCGGGCTGGTGCCGCAGCTCGATAGCAAGGACTTCGCTGTTTGTGAGCGAGAAGTTCTGCGCGCCCTCGAGCTGTGCCGTGGCCCGCCCCGCCGCTGCCGGCAACCGCAGTTCGATGTGCCCTGAGGTGGACCGGGAGAAGACCTCGCTGGCTCGCAGCCACTTGGTCTTGATTGGGGGCCCGATGGCGAAGCTTCCGCCGTCCTCTGGGGAGTAACCGCCACCGATGGGTTGTGCAAAGTTACGCACTATCCGGCCGAGCATCTGCTCGGCTTCCTCGCCGGGAGGCAGGACGGGCCCGCGGAGGCGAAAGAAGACAGGGTCGTTGGGGAGTAGAGGGGCCATGGTTTTCTGAGTTGTTCTCTTTTTTGTCCGGATCTGTTGGGTGTAGCTGGTTGATGCAGGTGCTGCGCTCTGGCTCGCATTTATCGATTCGATGCTCAGCCGCAATGCAGCTGGGGCATTCTCCGAGCCCCGCCCGCCTTATCCTTCCCGGTCCTGAGCTTCGAGTATGGTTCAGCTCGACAGACGAAACAATGTCCACCTCGATGCATCTTGCTCAAACATCTCACCATCTACAGAATGGCCGAAGTCTGTATCGCCCCACTCCCCGGCGGCCGCGTTCGAATCGACCTCGGAGGCTCCTCAACAGAGGTTGACCTTCCAAGCCTTTGCACCAACGACGACTACCGATTGCTCCGTTGGTACTTCGAAGACTATGCCGAAGATGACCCCTTTCAGACATCTAAGGCCCAGGAAGCTCGGGAATTGGTATCAACATATGGGCGTAGACTGGCCCGGAGCGTGGCTCTCCCACACCTCGACACAGAACATCAGCCCGTTCACGTCAAGATTATCCACGGGCAAGGCGAGGATATTTTCTGGGAGTCACTAGAAGATCCCACTCTCTGGCCATCCTCAGGACAACCATCCACCGTCACAGTGACAAGATGCGTCAGTTCCGAGCCATCGGGCATCGATGACGTGAACAGGACGGACCACGCTGAAGTCAAGACAACCAACATCCTCGTAGTCATTGCTCGCCCGCAGATGGACCGAGACATCCCGCATCGCTTCGTGTCATCCAGCATTGTCAAAGTCGCCGATCTCACCAAGGGGAGCGCGCGGGTCGAGATTGTCCGCCCGGGAACATTCGCTGCTTTTGAAGCCCATCTTGGCAGCAAGCCGAACGGCTTCTTCCACATTGTGCACTTTGACATGCACGGAGAAGCGACGCCGACCATGTACGAATATCTCCCCAATTATCTTCAGTATTCGCACACGTTAACGTCTTCCAGCTCCAACCTGATCTTCCTCCAAAAGACACACAAGGGAGGGAAACTCACCTTCGCTGCAGATCCTCGAAACGCCGGAGATGTTGCGGACGTTCTCGTCAAGAACGGTGTAAAGTACGCCGTCCTCAACGCATGCCGGTCCGCCGCGGCGACGGGTGCCGCGGACTCCAACATCGCCACGACCCTTCTCAGTCGGGGACTTGTCACCGTCGCGGCCATGTCCTACAAGATAGCCTCGTCCGCCGTCGACCAAATGGTCCGCGCCTTTTACAAGGCCGTGCTTCTCGATGGTCTCACCCTCCCAGCTGCCTTGCGAGATGCAAGGGTAGCTATGCATGACCACCCGGCCAAGCAGACACGGTATGGCCTCGCCGTGGAGGTCCTTGACTATCTCGTTCCGAGGTGCTTCCACAGACTCGGTGTCGAGAGCCACGCTCTCGTTAACCGGGCTATCCGGCCTGCCCACTCGACGGAGGAGCTCTTGGCTGCTCTCCAACCGCCGCTCCAGGATGTCGTTGGTCGCGAGTCCGATATCCTTCTGCTAGAAAGTGCGCTCCTTATGGAGTCAAATGTTGGCATCCTCTGGGGCGAGCCGGGGATTGGAAAGACGGCGCTGATGCGCAGCGTCAGTGAGTGGTGGTCCAAGACATCCTTGATCCAAAACGAGGGACTCTGTTATCTGGACCTGGGCCAGGAGGATGAAGATGAAGAAGAAGAGTCCGCCGGGATCGACATGGCCTATCTCAAAGCTGACATTGCCGAGTTCGCGCTGGGGTCGGCGGACCGCGCTTCGGATATCGTGCAATACCTCAACGAGAACCGGCATCTAGTCGTCCTCGATCACTTCGAAGCCTGGAACTTTCCCGACGGCCGAACAAAGAGGCGGCAGCAGAAACTGCTCAAGGGCTTTCTGTCCGAGGTCTTCGGGGGCGCAAGCCTCTTCATGCTGGTGTCTCGTCACCCCGAGTCCTGGCTCGACAACCTGGCCCCCTTGACGCAGGCCGAGAAACCCACCTTCTCGCTGCGGATGACTGGCCTTCCCACGTCTCGGGGGATGAGCCTCTTCTCGGACCTAATCTCGCAGCACGGCGGCCCCAATTCCTCCTTGCCCCTTGAGCAAGACACCGCCAAATACCTCGAAGGCCTGGTCAAGCTGGTCGACGGAAACCCTTTGGCGCTGAAGATGCTTGTCTACGATTTTTGCCAGAAGACGGCCGGCATCAAGGAATACCTGCCCGGGCTGCTGGAAGGGGCCAACATCGAGCTCCAGGCGGACATGGCTGAGATGGGCGGCGAGTCGAGGGTCATCCGGCAACTGAAGCGGTACTGTAATAAGTGTACACAGGAAGTGCTCGACGCCGCCTTGTCCATCCGTCTTGCCCGCCTCTTCGCAGAGCGCAGCGGTGCCGCCGAGGAGGACCCGATTTCGCCCGAGTTCACGCCTCGAATTCACCCAGCCTCGCTGGGCATGTTCTGGGGAGTCATGCCAATGGAAGACATCGTCTCCTACATGATGTTTGCCGGCTTGGGCGCCATGCGTGATAGGTCGCGCATCCAGAGAATCCTGTTTGGGGTCGAGCAGGCGTCGTTGTCATCCTCACGGATCGAAATCGCCACGCTCATGTTCTTCAACACTCTCAACGAGCCCGACGGCTTCGACCGTGTCTCGGCTCTTGTAGGCGACGCAAAAATGGCCGAGCGGATGAGTACCAAGGTTGACACGCTAATCCGTGACCTCCGCGACCTCGACCTCCTCGACTCGCCCGCCGCTGTTCGGTCCTGGAACGACCCACAGAAGCCTTACCATCGGCTTAGCCCCATCCTGACGCTCTACCTCCGAGGGGACGGAGATTTCAGCGCGGGCCGGGGCGCGCTGCAGGAGGCCTTCTCGTGCTTCCAGCTGCAGTCTTGCCTTTCGTTCCCGTTCTCGAAGTTTTACTGGCGTGATGACTGGGCCGAGACGCGCAAGCAAATCGGCCTGAACTTCTACAACTACTACGGCGCGCTGCTCGCCGGGCTGCACCGGCAGGCTGGCAATGTCCTGGCCGAGTGGAGCGTCTTGCTGCTCGTCTCGAATGTCAGCAAGGGCGTGTTTGCGGACAAGACGCGCTACGAGCTGCTTGCCGTAGCTTTTGACGAGACGCTCGAGCGTGGGATTCGTCTGCTTGAGCAGCCACCGGTCGTCGACCCTGTCGTGGCGGTGATGGTTTGCGGCCAACGGGAGCCCATCCCTAATGTTGGCACTCCGCAGGAGGTTGCCAATCTCGGCCTCCGCTGTGCTGTGTTGCTGGAGACGATCTTATCGGCAACAGTATTTCGAACCGGGCAGTTTGATGGCCGCCAGAGCCGGGAGGGCGACTTGGTGCCGCTGCTACAACCACACCTGGACGCGGTGTTGGCACATCTCGCCGGTATCGATTCCGATTACGCACGACGGGCCGTCAAGACGCTAGAGTTTGGTTGGCAGGGCCTGGTGGCCGATGTGGACAATCCGGAGCCGTTTTGGTCGATGCGGGAGCGGTATCTGTCGTGGCTGGCCGAGAGCAACGGAGACTCCGTGTCTCAAGACCCCTTTCTTGGCCGCAACATTCCGCATTGGCTCAACAGCCTGACGGTTTCAGGTGCCACGCTCCTGGATGTACAGGGGGAGGTGGTTCGCTTGCGGAAGCGCAAGCTGTTTGATGAAGCCCGGCGTGTGGTCCGAAGGGCGCTCGAGGAGGAGCTCATGACCGGGTCCAACCAGGTGGCGATACGGATTGGCTTGTTGAAGTGTCTGGTGGACGTCGATACCGACGACGAGCAGTGGGAGGACGCCCTCGCCAACACCTCCCTTATCCACGAGCTGCAAGACTCCCTCCCCGGCCGACAAGCGCTGTCGTTGGAGCGGCGGATCGAACGGGAACAGAAACTGGCTCTCTTGTACGACCGGGCCGGGGATGCCGCAACCGCTCAGCATCTCGTCAGGTCGCTCCTCCGTCGCGCCAATGCGCTTCACGCCACAAACCCCCATCTCGAGGCTAAAGTCTTGCTGCTTCTGTCAGAGCTGCCTATCGTACGCCGGCTTGATGCCGATGTCGCGGCCATCTATCTCATGGCCCGGGCCTTGCTCGTTCTCGAGCGCCAAGGCGATTGTGGCAACTCAACCCCTGCGACGAATGCAGAGAGGATGCCGTTCAAAGTCGGCCTCTTTGTCAAGACCATGCAATTGACGAACGATACTCAGCCGCAATGGATGCTCGGACCAGCCAACTCTCGCCCCCAGTCCGTGGCCATTTTCTTCCTTGCAACAATATTCGGCCAAATGGTGTTTCCCACGTTTGGCATGCGTCTTCTGTTGGACAGCTCGCCGTCCGTTCAGAGGCTGGCGGAAACGCTCGGCCTGTCGAACCCGCGTTCACTGCAGCAGTATGCTGCGATCAACATGTTCGTTACTCTGCGATCCGTGCTCAACTCGCAGGCAGACTCGGCCATGTGGGCGTTCCTGAGCGGCGACACTCTGTCTGATGGTTCCATGGAGGCGAGTGTCATCGAGGCCGCGCAGGATCTGCTCGAGCGGCTGTTTCGGCCGCCAGGCTGGCAGCCGAGGTACTCCAAGTTTGAGGGCGTTGACTTTGAGAAGCAGTCCGTCTTTTTCGACCATTTCTACAATGTGGGCGAGACGTGGCTGGCGGGTACGTCGGGGACCCGCCGGGACGGCTCGCTGGATCTGCCTGCGACGCCGTGGACTCCCGCCACCATCTGGGGGACCACCGGGCCGCAGGGTGTGTTTCCTCGGATTATGGCTGTACCGGAGGGATACACGGTTTCTACTGACATGATTCTGAGATTGGCGGGGTATATTGTGAATGAAGGGGAGTAGAGTAGGTAAGTGACGTTACGTGCCTGGAACTCTGGAACGCATCCCAGTCTTGGAGCTTGGGTTTGGATGCTCAGCCCCTTTTTGCGGAGTTTGCTGTTCCTCTCGATAAACCAGCCTCCTCGTGCGACCGGAGCGAGTGGTGATAACAAAGCGGACGAGGACGATGACTTGTTCTTGGAAACCAAGATTAACAACAGGCGGGAGGCATGTCCAAAGGGCGAGAAGAGCAGGTTCGTTGATAGCAGTTGATACGGCGGTAAGTGCCCGCTGTCTTAGATCAAGATATTTGCTCTCTTTGCTTCTTAACATTAGAGCGAGTCTAGGGCGACGAGAATCCTTGGAAACTCACTTTCTCAGGGATTTAAGCTCCCGATCCGAATTCCAAGGTTACTTGGTCTTGGTCTTGTCTGCCTGACATAGATGCCTAAGGTACCTTAGGG
>FJWA01003809.1_pt1 | contig 12971 bp, 8 predicted proteins | sample 1011891 | NCBI WGS metagenome assembly FJWA01 (sample SAMEA3912450, study PRJEB9761) | metagenome | biome: forest; material: soil | place: USA | collected 2011-06-22 | depth 0.1 m
GGCCCATGCCGCCGCTCTTCTCCTTGCGTCCTGCCACAGTGCTGGGGCGACCGCCGAACCACGAACCGTGGTTATCCCGGTGTGAGTGGGTCGAACTCCGCCTGTGGTCTTCATCTTTCTCCGACTTCTTCTTGCCGAGTCCGAAAATGGCGAGCAGGCCGTGCCACAGGCCGCGGACCACGCAGCACGCGCAAATCAGAAGAAGCAAGCCGATGCCAGCGATGGTGCCGATAACGATTCCGGCGATGGCGCCGCCGCTCAAGCCGCCCGCGGTGCTCCCCCCCGCGTTGGCACCGCCCGAGGTGGTGGCGGCGCCCGCGACAGCGGTGCCCGTGGACGACACGGTCACGGTGCCGCTTGTCACGCGGTACGGGGCACTGAACGGAGTGGTGACGGTCTGCGCTCCGGTGGCAACGGCTGTGGGGAGAGACGATGTCGGAACGATCGGGCCGGGGATGTTGGCCATGCACTGGCCGTCATAGGCGCAGTACTGCCAGTTCGCGCAGCAGATCTTGCCGCAGGCAATTTGGCCTGAGCCCTCGGGCGGAACGCAGTTGCCGCCTCCCGCAGGAGCTGTCGCGGCGGGGATGAAGGAGTTGTATGTCTTGGTGAAGGTCTGGGTCAGGGTCCACGTCGTGGTGTACCATGCATAGCCGCCACCTGCAGCTGCCGAGCATCCTGCAACGCCGTTCGAGGTGTAGCACGCAGACCCCACCTCGCAACAGTACATGTTGTTGTAACCGCAGTACTCATTGCACTGGCGCGGCATGAGGTAGCCATAGCCGGCGGCGTGTAAGTCGTCTCTCGGGAAGGGGACGGCGAGAGCCTCGTGCGCGCAGGTGGCGAGCAGGAGCCATATTGTCAAGTGGATGCTCAGCAACGACGGCCGGGGCGCCATGTTTGGTGAACGTCGAGACGGGGTGTCCCCGGAGTTGGGCTCGGCCGCGGTGGTGGAGATGGGCACGGTGCGCCGGCGGCCAGGCTCCCGGGCGGGGCACGGCCGGGCGGGGCGGTCGGTGGGTTCCGGAGCGGTCAGGACCGTGCCAGAGTCGACGAAGAGAATGCGATCGTTGTTGGGAGGGTTGTCGCTTCGACTGGTGTCTGTCGTCTGATGTCTTGAAAATTCCAATATCCTTGCTCAAGGCTCGGTCCGACCCGTGGAATGTTTGTGTCAGGTAGTCTGCTGCTGCAAGCTACGCGCCTGCTGCTCGTCTGCGGGACCGAAATGCCAGTGCTGCCGTGGGTGGGGTGGGGTAATTCCGACAGATTCGAACACGAAGAAGAGGTCGTGAACGTCAAGGGTCAAGAAGCGTCGTTGCAAACAAACAAGAAACTCGAGAAAATTGACGGAAAGCTGCAGCGCAATGTTCCAGACTCGACAGCGAAAAGAAAAGAAAGCCAAGGGCGGGGGATTTTCTGCGAGGCGGGATTTAACGCAGGCACAATTCAAAATGGCTGGGACTGTCCAGCTTGCTTGGTGGTCGGGCGCAATCCGTGTTCCCAACCCCCCCAAACCGCCGTGCTGCCCTGTCGCAGCGCAGCTTTTGATGCGCCCAACCTCGCGGATTTCGCACCCTTTTCAGGTCCGCGGCAACCTTGTCACAATGCAACAACGAGCGATTCCCCTGTTTAACCTCGAACCCATCGTTTCGATTTGCGGGCAGCGTTCCTGGGGCGCCCGGCTTCCCGCTGAATCTCATCTCTCCCGGCCCTGCGAGCCTGGAATCCGGAATTCTGGGGGCTGCATGACAGCGACAGGACGGGGGTCGTGTTTGCGTTGGCAGCCCGTCGAGCTCCTGGTTGCCCCGCAGCGCCATTCCCGGCGCGCTGGACCATGATCAGCAGCAGCCTATCGACAGGATCGTGCGCCAAGATTCGTTCTTCAAGCCCCTGTCTCTGAACCACTGCCAGCAAATCCTCGTCCCGCGCTCGCAGCGTCGCAGTCACAAGTCGCCAAGACATGGTGGTTTGCCGTGTCCACCACCAAAGCTCGAGGCCGTGAATGGTGCCGCAACAGAAGAAGCGAAGAACATGGTGGATGCGTTTCTTTTTATTGGAAAAAATATCAAGTTTGGGGTGATGTAGTTTATTTTTCACTCTCTTTATTCGGTGCTTTCAATGCCAGCTGTAACGTCTCGCTGGTTGGGACAAGGCGGATTGAGGCGCTGATGATGTGCTGATGGAGGAGCCCCCGCCGTCCAGTTGCCTGGGGACTTGAAGTTACGTAACTTGGCGGGTTGGTTGGCCGCCTTGCTCCAACTTCCAACCGGGAATTTGTACCAACATTCGACCCGCAGCCCAGCTATCTTGAGCTTCATCAGGACTGCTGCGCGCAGCAATCTTCCTTGCACCATGTTGCTCGACTCACCGACATACCTCGCATCGCTGCAAAGCAACATCCGGCAGCGGCCGATTCCGTGGGACGGCGCCGTGCGCGCAGGCACTCTGACCGACGACCAACTCGCCCGCATCCGCGCCGTCGACAAGGTCAAGCGGGACGTGCGCAAGCAGACGGTCGAGGCCGACCTGGACGGCTACCGCATACTATTCGTCGGGGGATCCGGCGCAAAGAGCGTGCTGGAGTCGGCCTCGAAGCGCCAGGATGTCGTGCAGTACATCCTCGTGCTCTTGAGCGACCTGCTCGACGCCATTCCCGCCCTCTCCAAAGCCGTCCTCCGCTCCGGCGACCCGTATCGCCAACTCCTTCCTCTCCTGGCCCACTCGTCCAATACCGACGACCCCATCCCGCTGCTCACGTCGACCGTGCTCGTCAGTCTCATGGCTGGATCCAGGGACGAGTCCCCCGCCACAGTCGACAAGGCCCTGCCCGTCATCTTCAGCTATCTCTCCTCCCTGACCAGGAACCCGGACGCTGGGTTGCAGGACATTGGCGTGCAACAATACTCCTCGCTGCTCTACGGCCGCGCCCCGAGGCAGCAGTTTTGGAAGCAGAGGAGCGAAACCGTCTCGCCCCTGATCGACATCCTTCGGGCGGCCGCTGGCGTTAATGGCGATGCCTCGGCCAGCCTCTGGAGTAGCACGACAGGGACGGCTGGGAGTGGCCTCGGGGGTTCTCTCGGTGGGGGAGTTGGCCTGCAGCTCCTCTACAGGGTGCTGCTGGTGGTGTGGCAGCTCAGTTTCGAGTCTGCCGACATTGGCGATGATGTGAACGAGTAGGTGTCGCTCGTTGCTCTAGTTGTTGCTCACATGCTCTATTTTCCGTCTCGCTGACAGTTCCCCAGCGAATACGACATCGTCCTGCTCTACACACAACTCCTCCGCATCTCGCCCAAGGAGAAGACCACGCGCCTGCTCGTCTCGACCCTCCTCAACCTCCTCGTCCCCAACCAAAACACGCTCCTCCCCACCGCCGTCCTCGCACGGCTGCCCCCCNTGCTACAGAACCTCCAGACAAGACAGCTCGCCGACCCCGACCTGAGGGAGGACATGGACGCGCTCCGCGAGCTGCTCGAGGAGTACACCAAGACCAAGACCACGTTCGACGAATACGTGGGCGAGCTCAACTCGGGCCACCTGCGGTGGTCGCCGCCGCACCGCAACACGGTGTTCTGGGCCGAGAACGCGCGCCGGATCCTCGACCACGAGAACGGCGCCCTCATACGGAAGCTGGCCGACATTATGCGCAAGCCGTGGGAGAACGACAAGGCGGTGCTCGCCATCGCCTGCAACGACATTGGCTGCCTCGTGCGCGAGGTGCCCGAGAAGAGGGGCCAGCTCGAGCGCCTCGGGCTCAAGACGCGTATCATGGAGCTCATGGCCGAGGCTGACGAGAACGTCCGGTGGGAAAGCCTGCGCGCGCTGGGCGGGTGGCTGCAGTACAGCTTTGGTTCGAAGTGAACGGGGGTCAGTCTGGTCATGTCTGGGTTTGTTTTCGTCTTGGCGAAGGGGCATGTTACATGTTGGAGATGATTGGCATTCGGGAATGGTACTTAGACTTGAGTTCTATCGGCTGTATTTGAATTACAGAAGTACATCTCATGATGCCCAACCCACTGGATTTCCGTTGGTTTGTGAGTGAAACAACCACCCCACCCCGCGGTCCTTATCTTATCGAAGCTCTCCCTCCCCTCACTCCCATCTTCCCCCTTTGACATCACCAAGAACCAGGAACGGGCTTNGATCGAGCTTGGAACCTCTCCTGCTCTGCTCGCACTTCACAGCATCTCAAACCGTGTCGTCATTTAGAATCCTCCGAGTCAGTTGACAAGGCCCCACAGGCTCACTACTACTGACTGAGAGCCGGTGGGCAGCATGGTCAAGAGAGTATGTGTCTGAAGGAGTTGATATGACAGCCAGTTTCAGCAGCTAATACGGNGCGGGAAGGTATACTTTCTCGCACACGGCGGCNTAGTGCAAGGTGAGCCTTTATATCACAGCTTGTAGTTCTCCTATTTCTTCTCATGATCGCACTTTGGGTTCAGACACACGAACTGAACCACTGCTCTATATTCATTCACAGGCGTCAACTTCCGGTACGTGGCACCCGCTTCTCTCATTGCCCAACGAGATCATCATGAGCAACTTCTGCCAGCTACAACACACCAGACATCCCCTAACTCTTCAACATCAACAGCTACTTNACCCGCCACCGCGCCCTCGAGCACAAGTTGACCGGCTGGGTGCGGAACACAGACAACAACAAGGTACGCACCTACGGAGTCCATCGGTACGGAAAACAGCGCCAACTCCCTATTAAATGGTTTCTAGGTTGAGGGCGAAGCGCAAGGCGAGGAAAGCGCCATCACCATTTTTCTGAAGGAGGTTGACAGCGGGCCGAAGCACGCTCACGTCGTCAGACTGGACAAGGAAGATCGGGAGGCTGTCGAGGAGGAGACCGAGTTCGAGATTCGTCGTTGAGGCTGTGGGGGGCCTGAATGGATGGGATGATGGAACAAAGGAATGGGTTAAGCCCGGATGTCTAGACAACATGGCAAATGCTGCGATGCGAGGTAAGCCATGATCAAGGGGGCAGAGGACGGCAACTGACGCTTGAGGTCAACAGCCCACAAACTAGTGTGCGGATTCGCAGAAGATATAGAGGTGGGTATATATATGTATATATACCAATTCGCTACCCCCCAATGCGGTGCCAACATCTACCAATATATGTGTAAGATCCCCTTCTAGACCAGATCCATCATCCATCATCGTGATGCTCCTTCAACCCACCCCCTTCCACTCTTGTCCACAAATTACTCAAACAGCCCTAAGCAAACGTCATCTGAATCTCCTTCTCCTTACCAAACTCCTCGTCCTCATCCGCCCATGGATCCGCCAGCGTGATATTCGGCACCGTCTGCGCCGACCGGACCATCCCAGGCCTCCCTGCAGAACCACCACTAGCCTCGGACGGCGACGGCTTATTAAGGCCGTGGTCGCCGTCGTCAAAGCCCGTGTCAAACGTCATGCTGACCTCATCGTCATCGTCATGGGGCGCGCCACCGCCGTAGGTCGCGTACCCGTGGCTTTGGCTGTGGCCGTAGGAATGATACGGGCTTCTGCTGCTGCTGCGGGTGGTGGGGGTCTCTGCTTTGCTGGCTGGGAAGGGTATGGTGGGGGTTCGGGAGAGGGAGGAGCGGGGTGAGTATGGTGGTGGTGGTGGTGGTGGTGGTGGTGGTGGCGTTGGTGACGATGATGATTTCCTGGTTGTGGTGGGGGAGGGCTGGCGCTGAGCCGCGATGGGCTCGGCGCTCTTGGTTTCTCGGAGGCTTTGCCGCGAGGGTTTTGCGGTGGGAGGGGTGAGATTGGTATTGCTGGGGTTCAATTCGAGTTTTATCGGCGGGAGGGTGCTCTTGATTTCTCGGACTTGGAGCAGCTCTTCGTCGATATCTGCGGCGTTATTGTTATCGTTGCGGTTGTCCCTGGCAATCTCTGCGCGGATGGCGTCAACATCGAAGAGCACGCCGTGGTTGTTCCCATCTTGGTCTTCCATCTTGCCCGCCTTGCCGCCCTTTCCGTCTTCGTATACTTCCCACTCCGCCTTCTCCGGGGCCTTCTTGCGCTTGAAGAAGCCAAAAGCGCCACCGCCTTTGGAGGCCTTCCCTTCCTTTTCCAACTCTCTCCTTGCTTCCTCAATCTCGCTGATTAGCTCGCGCTGCCGCTCCTGGTAGTTATCCGGATCCGGGTCTTCGATCTCAGTGAACTCGTCGCTTTCAACCAGCCAGCCGCACTCCCGCAAGAGGCGCGGGACTGCTGTCCGGTACTCCATGTGCCCCGCGACAATCTCGGAGACGTCCATGTTCTCGAGCCCGGGTATGTCGTCGACGACGGCAAGGCCGGCGATGCGCCTGATGCCGCCATTGGTCAGGCGGAACAGGTACCCGAGGATCCAGTCGTTGCGGTTGTAGCCGTTGATGAAGCGGCCTGACACCACGGTGCGAGCGCGCAGGAACTCGTCCTTCTTGACGACCACGGGGCTTCCAAAGATAAAGACATTCTGCACGAGGCCAAAAGCGCCCTTCTTGGCGAGCTCCTGGAGACACGAGAAGATGACTCGACTGCCGAGAGAGTACCCGACCAGGGTAACCGGGCGAGTTCCCAAGTTGCGGTCGATGAGCGAGTCCGCCAGGATCAAACCGGCCATGGTGGCGCGGTCGAGGGAGACGGCCCACGGGTTGTCGATGAGATACGCAAGCTTGGTAAGGACTACGGGGACCTGGAGAGCTGCCATCAAGCTGATGAGAATGGTGCTGCCCAGAACCTGCTGGAGGCCTTGAGTGAGAGCCTAGTATCATCTGATGATTAGACCGTGTTCGACTACCGTCGATTTGCGTTTGTAGATTAGAATGCAAGTCGGGCGCTCACCTCGGTTGCAAGGATGTTGATAGTGTCACCCATGCTGGTCAGCATCTCGGGCTCCCAGAGCACCGAGTAGATATCGCCCATGACCGGGTCCACCGTGCTGAAGGGCAGGCGGACATCATCTACTTTGCCTGTCATCCATCCCGAGACGGTAACGATCAGGTTCACGCGCTTGTTGTTATTCAGTGGGCGGTACTCGAACGTCTTGACGGCGCCCGTCCTCCTGTTCGCGGCCCTGACGCCGATGATACTTCCGGAGGCGGCTGCGCTGGACGTGATGATAGCGGCGCCTCCGGCACCCGCGAGGAACCCACCCGTGCCGCCGATACCTATGGTCGTGAAGCCGGCTGCTAGACCCAGGCCAATGACNGGGGCGAGAAGGCCCGCGGACAGCCCGATGACCAGGCCGCCGCCGACTGTAGCAAGCCCCATCATCATGTAGCGCCTCTTGAGGGCCATCTTGCGGCGGTTCTCCATGTGCCCGCCCTCGTCCCAGTTCTCCTTTTCGGCGTTCGCCTGCATCTCCAGGGCGTCTGTCACCTTCTTTTCGAAGCGGCAGATGTCGAGCCAGCTGATATCGAGGTCCCCGGCGACTTTCTCCAACAGCAACCTGGACCTCGCATCGTAGATGGAGTCTGCGATAAGCACCAGAAACAGGTCGCACAAGACGGTCCACCGGATGTCTATGTCGATCTTCTGCGTGGTAGGCATTTGTGACGGCGTCCTCACGGGAGCCGTGAGTTCCGAGTCGTCGTCGGCCGAGTAGGGCGGGGGCGGCTCGGCCACCGGCTCTCGCAGGGGGGGGCTGGCGATCGAGGTGGGCCTGGACGACCCGGGGCTCGATTTCGCATCCTCTTCNGCGGCCATGGGATTTTTCACNCGGGCGTTGGCCATCAAGACGGGAGTCAGATCCTGGGGCATGACGCCGTGGGCGCTGAGCTGCTCGATCATGACCTGCTCGGCCGGGCTGATGTCCATGTGGCTGTAGAGCCTGATCATCATCTTTTGGCTCCACATCTTCATGCTCTCGGCGGCCAGCGTCACGTTCTTCTTGGTCTTGGAGGACGTCGCCTTGATTGACTCGGCCTCCTTCAGCATGACCGAGAGCTCCAGCCTCGTGAGGCCCACATAGGCAATCCTCTGGCCCTCAGTCAGCAGGTCCTTGGTGGCCTGCAGCTGGCTCACGGCGTCTCGCTGACTGTCGTCGTCGTCCAGCATGCCCGCGCCGGTACCGCCGCCGGCGTCCTTGAACAGATACTGCGTGTTTTCNTCCATGCTGGTCGCCGACTCGGCGTCGTCGTCAAGCATCACCTTGGTATAGCCCTTGCCCGCCCCTCCGAGTCCCGCATACCCGTCTGGCTCGTCGTCGGCCGCATTGTACTCCGTGGCAATCAGCTTGTTATCGTCGTCGTACATGTCGAACGGCGCATATGCGGGCATGACCTGCCATCCGACGTCGTCGTCGCCCTTCTTCTCGGCTTGGTTCGAGGTAAGCTGCTGGTGCGAGTACTCGGACATGCCAACATCACCCCGCTGCTTGCCTGCGTCGTGCTTGTGGTCGGTTGCCGTTGCAGTCGCTGGTTCTGTTTTTTCGGCTTCGAACTTGGCCTGGTCTTTGATGGGGGCTGGCGCCTCGTCCGGCTTGTCCGACTCGCGGATGGCTGCAGAAGCACTCGTGGATGGTTCGACATGTTCGGGTTTGGCATCTATATCATCCAGCGTGGCATCTGAAGGCGCTTTTGTGTCCTGCGGTGTTGGGCTCGTCGTCTTCCGCTCCGCGACAACGGGTTTGGCCGGGGATGCAGCCGCCGCAGCTACCCGAGATGCATCGGCGATGTGGTTGTCGTCGGCTGCCCCCTCCGCCGCGGTAGCGTTATCCTTTTCCCCACCGTCCGGTGTTCCCCGGGCGACCGGCTTCTCTTCAGCGGCTTTCTCGCCTTGCTGTCGTGCGTCGTCAGCCCTTGGCCCGCTCTTGTTGGCCTGACGCGGCGCATCCACAGCAGCAACCGCATCCGACGCAACCCCCTCCGCCTCGGCCTCCGGCTCCGCCGGTGGCGTGTATTTCCTTATGGGCAGGCCAAAGTCGTCGTACTCGACCACCATGGCGGTGGCAGGGCGGGGTTTGGGTGCTCTCGGGGCAGTCGGGGCTGTCGGGGCGCGAGCTCTCGGGGCGCGAGGGCCATCTGATGTCGTCGTCGTTGGGCCTGGCGCTGTCGACGGCGACGAGGCCCCGTCAACGCCCGGCATGGCTGTTTGCTGCTAAAAACCGAGAATACCTACCGAGCGTCGCGTGCAACAGCGGGTTGGATTGCAGGGTGAACAAATCCAGGGCTGACAGGGATGGAAGGGAGGTTGTGGGTTTTGTTTCGAAGAGTTCGTGCCACAAGAGATGATGATCCCCCCCTGGCTCCTCAGTGTGTCGCTCACTGGTTTTAGTGCCCTGGGGGGGGGGGCAGCTTATCGAACACGAAGAGGCACAACAGGGGCCTCCGATGACGATCCCAGGTGTCATATCCCTGACTGCAGCCTCACTCTCCTCTACGCGGGCACTGGAGAAAATGAAACAGATGTCCCCCTTTTCAACACAAAGATCCCATCCCATGGCTACATCCTTGGGTGCAAGGGGGCTGCTTGGCACGGACCGATAACGTTGACAAAGAGTGGTGCCCCACACACACAGGGGAGGGGGAATGTGGGGTTGTTGATGCCCAGCCTGCCAGCCCAGCCCGCTGCGCAACGTCAAGGGATGGCCGTTCGGAGGAGAAGGGGAGGCTTGGCTCGAATAATAGGCCAGGTGGGAACAGCCGTCGGGGAAGGGGACATTGAGGTGTGAATAAATCGGTTGTTTGTCTACCTAGGTAGGTAGGTAAGGTAGGTACCCAGTAACCCCTGGCGTTGCTGAGGATAGGCAGTCGAGGTATCTTCTAGTGCAGCACATAAAACATACCTAACTAACACGGCGAGTTTCAATCCGTCAAACTCAGGCCTCAGCCGCTTCAACGGGCGCTGCCTCTGGATGTCCCGACCCTCCTTCCTGCTCAACACCACCGCCCTCAGCCCCGCTGGCTTTCTTGCGCCGCTTCCGCTTCGCCTTGGTCTCTGTCGAGCTCTCTGTTGGAGGGGGCGCCGGTTTCCTCGTTTTTTGATCCGCCTCGGACTTCTGCTTCTTCTTGACGGCCAATGGGTTCGCTCCTTTCTGGCCGTACTGCTTCTGCTTCTTCTTCTTCTTGGTCTTGTCTTCGGCACCCGCCTCACCGGGCGGGCCGCCCCGCCCACCCTCGCCGTCTTCACCTTCGCTGCCAGAACCATCTTCGTCAGAAGCGTCGTCCCCCCTCTTCCGTTTTTGAGGCCGTCGAATGATGCCATCCATGAATCTGTGGTCACTGTCAGTGTTTCTTGTCACGCCACGAACCACTCCCAGGCTGCCGGCTTACTTGGCACGCTCCTCCCGCTCCTTCGCCTGCGCCGAATATGAGGACATGGGCTCAAGGATCTGCCGCGCTTGTTAGCCATCTCACCCAGTAGCTTCGTCTGAATACGACATGACGTACCACGACGCTCCGCTTCACGTACATCAGCGGCGTAGGAACCACCGACCGTAGGCTATCTCTCTGTAGCCGGCATGTCAGCCTCAACTCGCACAACAACACAGCAGGGGGGGAAAAACATACCAAATCCTCATCCTGGGTCACGACCACATAGCGAAACTTATTCTCCTTCTTCCCCTTCGGATCCACGACTGAGATCATGCACTCGCGCTCCGCCAGCGGATCCTCGTCCATCAGATGGCCGCACCGTCTCCTCTCAAACGTCTTGGCCCTCTCAATGGCAGCGACCACGGCCGGGTCCCTCTTGGGGCCGGTATTCTTGGCATACAGCGCTCTCTGATACGCATGTCAGCAATCCTGCTCCCCTAAAAATATACAAATAAAACACCAAAGAGCAACAGCAATGCTTGCTTGCTTGCTCGCTCACTCGGAAATGACCAGACGTACGATGCAGCACTGAGTAATCATGGGCTTGAGGCCCTTGGTCGACAACGTCTTCTCGAGCAGACTGATCAGGTCGACCTTGAGGGTGTCGAGGATGACATCGCTGGTCAGGAGCAACTGGTAGGGCTGACGGAAACCGAGCAGCTCAAAGGCCCGCATGAGCTTCTTGTACTGCTTCGTTCGTTTCCCCATTGTGAGAGGCCTGGGGCGAAGCCGACGCGATTGGAACTCTGAAGCGAGGTGCTGGGCCTATATATGTATGTATGCTCAGCTGGTGTGGTGGCGGCTGTTGGTGTTGTTTGTGAGGGAGAATGGATGGGATGTTCTCCGGTGATAGTGTTGACCTCTCATACGCTGGTTGGTGTTTGGTTGCAAAGGTCAAAAAATTTCCAGAAGTCGAGACAGGCCCCACCCAGCTGCAGCTCCCGCAGAGCCAAGCATTCAGCCAACCCACAGCAACGGGAGCCCCACCAGCCGCCTGTCCCCTGCAGCCCTGTGCTGAAGTCGTCCGAAAGACTCTCATCAACTGAGAGCAACGCTGTTGTTGTCCTGTCCAGTTACGGACAAAGTAATCTGCATTACGCCGAGATTCTGCCTGACTTCCCGAGTCAACAACCGTAATCAATCGCTTGCACTCATCTATGTCCTCGATGTATCTATCCCCCACGCTCAAGCCAGACAACACCCGACGCCGAAGCTCCTGTCCTTCTAAATACATGTTAACATGGAACCTTCCCACATCAGATAGTATTGATCTCTGCCGGCAATAGCCTGCTGTCGTGATCCACGTCGTGGACACGACTCTCCCCTCACACCTACCTGCAGTTCCCGGAGGCCTCATCAATCATCTCAGGCTTGATTGCCGCTCATCGCGGCTCATTCCTCGTGCAGATGGCGGCCACGACGCTAATGTCGTCCAATTTGCCTAGCATCATGTTAGCAAACAAGTCACCCGTCAGCACCACACAAGCCGGGCTCACTCACCGCCCACGCTGGCCAGCCCCTCCTCAATCGCGTGCTCCATGAAGGGGCTCTCGGCAAACGGATCCAGCGCAATCACCTTGGCCGCCTCCATCAGCTCGTCGGCCACGAACCCCATCATCAGCCCCTCCCCACCCTGCCGGGCGGCGAGATCCCCCGCGCGCCACCTCTCCAAGCTCTCGCTAACCTGGTCGGCGATCTCGTGCGACCACAGGTTGTCGATTACGCCGTCCGACATGGCCAGCACCACGTCCCCCTCGCGGATGGGCACCTCGTCGACGACGGCGCACTCGCGCGGCGTGTCCGGGCTGTTGGTGCCCAGCTGCCGCGGGCAGTCAAACCAGTGCCACTGCTCCGTCGACTTGTACACCGTCTCGCGCGTCGACGGCCGCACGACCATGACCTGTGAGTCGCCCAGGTTGGTGACGTAGAGGAGCGGTTCGTATGACCCTGCTGGTGTTGCTGCTGCGGCGTCATCCTCCTCCCCCTCGCTGCGCTGCCGTCGTCGGTAGTGCAGCTGCGCGCCCGCTGCTGTCGTCGTGCCCTGCCAGTCGTTGGGCGGGCTAGTGGCCTCGATGGTCTGGTCGTACGCCCGCTGCAGATAGGCGACCGGGTCCGGGCGGTAGGTTGGCCCCTGCCGCGCGGCGTCTTCGAACATGGCCGTGGCCCAAAAGTGGAGGATCAGCCGCGCCCACAGTCTGGATAAATGGTAGGCGTCGCCGAGTCAGTAACCAGGATCCAAAGACAGAAGAGAGAAAAAAGAAGGAGAAATATGGGGTCCACCACCAACCACCACAACAACAAAAACTCACCCGGCATGCCCCCTTGGCCGCGTGCTCCACGCGCCGACGCCGTCGTTGGCGCAGATAAAGTAGTCGCTCGCAAAGACGGCATCGTCGCCGTTGGTTAGGCCCTGGATCAGGCGGCCGCCGACGTAGGCGCGGCGCCGGTCCCGGCTGCGGTCGTGGGTGCTGAGCGGGTCGCTGAACGAGCCCGAGGGCGGGGAGAGGAAGGGCGGCGGGAACGGGCGCGGGGCCCGCTTCGCGTAGAGGGCAATGCCCGTGTCGAAGCGGAAGGGGAGGTTCTGGAAGACCGACGAGTCGAGCTTGCCGTCCTCATCCAGGGGCGGGTATGCGATGGGTGGCGGCGGCGATGGCGGGGCCGTCGTGGCGGTGG
>FJWA01003682.1_pt1 | contig 12940 bp, 16 predicted proteins | sample 1011891 | NCBI WGS metagenome assembly FJWA01 (sample SAMEA3912450, study PRJEB9761) | metagenome | biome: forest; material: soil | place: USA | collected 2011-06-22 | depth 0.1 m
GCGGCTCAGATACGTGCTACCAGAGCCGGCACTAAATGTGGTCATGCAGTCTGACCGGAACGAGTGGAACTCGCCCTCCCGTGTCGAAGACTGCTCCGTGGGGCTGTAGTTCTCGCTCGGCAGGGACGTGGTGGAGATCTTGTGAAGCGGCGGCAGGTCGGGACGGAGCGAAGAGACCGCTGAGACCACACTCGAAGCGCTGCTGTCGAGAAGAAACGTTTGCGGATGTGGTGCGAGGAGTGACGGGTGTGACGGCGGCTGCTCCGAGACAGGAGAAGATACCTGAGGGACCTCCGGGAGCGGCTTGTCGATCGAGAGGGACCGGGCGTGGGAAACGTCGGAATTGGCCTCGGAGCTGGCCACCGAGGCTGCCACGGAATTCGTTAACGAGACGGTTGGGGTTTCGGACAGAGTTGACTCGGCGATGCTTGGCAACCCGGCGCCACTGGGCCTGGTCTCCTCCTCAGGGATCGAGACCAAGTCGGACAAGCCAAAGTCGATCCCGAGGCTGCCGTGCTCGAACTCGAACTCGAAGTCGCCGATCCGCTCGATGACCCATCGCGTCTTCGTAACGCAGTCTCCCATGACCTTCACGCACCCCGTGGCGGCCTCGAGCAAGCGACCGGTATCGTGGGGAACAATAATGTCGTCCTCCATCTCCGGGTCCGAATTGATGAGAATGTCGCGTGCTGTGTGCACAAGATCCAGAATCCGGTGGTACATGGCCGCACGAACCGGCTCGAGCGTGTCGATGCGAGTCGAGGTGTGCGCGCAGACCACGTCAACCACCCACAACAACTCGCCGCCAGAGGTTGCCGACTGCTTGATGTCGACGACGAGGCTGGGGCGCGTCTGGGATTGCAGTTGCAGCCGCCCGATCAAGGATCCGAGTTGCGAGAGGAAGATGTCTTGGGTGGTGCTGAGCCGCTCCGAGACCAGATTGTGGGGTCGCGAGCAGGATGACAGACCGACCAGGCTGACGCGATGCGAGATGGTCGACGACAAGCGGTTCGTTTGCAACAGGCTGCTTTGTGACACACGGTGCGAATTGGTGCTCTGTTGCGGGAAAACGGATGACAAACGGGTGCTGATGGGTCTCGCATGGGACTCGTCCACACGGGACTCTGCATGGGCGTCGTGCTCGTCGGCAGTCTCCAAGGACGACGGGTCGGCTGGCGGCGTCAGGGGAACGAGAGCTTCCTCCAGCAGGGTTGTCATGGTGGTGAATGCCGGTACCCGTGACCTCCGATCGTCCTCCAGGATATCCAAAAACCGCACGCCCTTGGTGATGATCTTGAACGCTCTCAGAATCATTTCGTCCACGATGTCATTGACATCCTCTTCGCCGATCAGCCTTTGGGCATCCTGAAGCCGCTTGCCCGTCCTCACCAAAGACGACAGCTCCGACAGCAACGACTTCCGGGTCCGCCGAAGGCCCCCGTGGTTTTGCAGCAGCGGGGCCTCCCTCGTCAGACACTGTGTCTGCCTCTGCGCAACGCGTTAGATCACACAGCTTGGGGGTGCGTTTTTCATGGCACGGAAGACAACCTACCAACAGGTAGCGGACGCCAGCCATGATGCCTTTCATGAACTCCTGGTTGCCGAACATCTCGCTGTCATCCACCGAGGTGCTGCGCATCAAATCCCAAAAGTTGAGCAGGGCTTTGAGCAGGCACGTCATTTCTTCGGGATCGTAAGCCTCGCAGTAGTTAGTTGGCAGCCATCCCCTCGTCCCATTTGCCAAAAGCGTGCCGTCGGCCCAGCCGTTGGTGTGGATGGAGTGCACCAGGACGACGTCTCCCTCGCTCAGTGGCAGGGTGACTGTCGAGTCGGTCGTGACATAGTCGGGGTGGAAGGGGTAGAAGGCGCGTATGAAATTGTGGAAGATGGGCGGGCTGGCGGGAGGCGCATCGGAGTCCTCCTGGGGGTCAACTGGTGTCGCTGGCAGGGTCATGGTCGTCTCGGAGGCGTCGGCCACGTCCGAGTATCCTCCGCTGATGCTGCCCCGCGTCTTCTGTATCGCCAACGGCGCCACTCGGAGGCTCGCTCGCATTCCCTGGTGGTGGTTCAGCATTGCGACTGCCGTGCAAGTCCCTTTAAGCCCAACATAGGTCGCGGAAGATGGCGTGCACTGGGGTCAGTGTTATCCTTGAACTGCTCAGATGATGTCGATGATGTCGTCTGTGGGAATTTCGAAGTCTATGGTGCGGAGATGGTCAGGTCAGGTTCCATGGTGCAAATTTGCCACAAGCTGGCCAGCGTGTTTTGGCGATCGAGGGAGATGCGTGTCTGAAGAATGTAGGGAGCCGTTTGTGCGGGAGGGGGGCGTGGCGGGGAGGAATGTCGCAGGGCAGGTCAGAGCCATGATGCAGGGAAACCCGCATGCCAGGGGAGAGCCCTGTCCACCACGTTTCGACGCCGTGACCATGACCGGAGCCACCGGAGCGATCAAACCCGCAAGAAAAGAGCAGACCAGGAAACACAGCCGGAGCAAGCAAACAGTCTTGACATACATACCTTGTCGGCTCCGAGGGGTGCTGGGTGGGTGGTGGGACGTTGGTAGGAGGTGGGAAATCCGGCCCTTGCAAGTGGGTGTGGGAGTGGATGCGGTCGAGGGAGACGATGATGACAGCGGCGACGGCAATGAAGGGAGCTGCAAGCTGCTGAGGGAGAAGATATGTCTCAAAACGAGTCAATCGCCGAGCCGTCGAGGCTGACCGAGACGAGCCGAGCACAACGAGAAACGGCCGTCGGAGAACGAGTTGTCGTCGTCGTCGTCGTCGTCGTCGTCGTCGTCGTCGTCGTCGTCGTTGTTCAACCGTCAAGCTGCTCTGCCATGCTCACACACACACACACACACACCGACTGGAGCGGGCGGAACGTGGTGGTATTCGAGGTCAATGCGATGCAGATATCGAGTCAGTGCGACAGGGTTGCCGGCTGCGCAATTGTGACTCGGAGTCGTCGAGGTCGAGTGGGACGGTCGATGATGAAGGGATCCCCGCAACGCTGCTGGCGCTCTGTGCTCTGGTGCTCTGCACTGCAGACAGACCGAGAAATCGAAGCAAAACTGGAAGTGAACGCAAAGCTGGGTCGTCGAGGCGACTTTCGCGAGGAAGGGAAGGGCGGGAAAGATGAAAGGAACCCAGATGCCCCTGCGCTGGCCTGGGGTGCATTGGGTTTTCCCCAAGGTCCAAGGTCCCAGGTCCAGGTCGAAGGTCATGGTGTGTCATGGGCGGTGCGGTGCGGTGCGGGTGCGCATCCTGCCCTGCTCTCTGTGCTCTGTGCTTTCGTTGCTTGCCGGTGATGCTCCATCCCGCTCCCTGCACCCTGCACCCTCGGCCTCTCCCCTGGTCCTGCAGCGCCCTGCAGTGGGCCAGTGGCCGAAGGCGAGCGAGCCCGTCTCCACCATCCTCTGCAAGCCAGGGTTCGGCTTGCAATGATTTTTCGTCGATTGCCCGTTGAGGCAGCGGTTCATGTGGGTCGGGAGAGTGGAACACCGGCATACGCCAGCCGCAGCCAACCACAGCTCGGCGCCCAAGCTCAGTTCCCCTGGACCCCTCCCCGGTTGCAGGTCCTAGCGGGTGGGGTGCATTCCAGGGTCCTGGCTGCAAAAGCCCCGCGAGCTTGCTTTGCGGGCTGCTTTTATCGACGCCAGTGGCGTGCAGCATGCAGCGACTTCAGCAACCAGAATGCCGGATTGGCTGGCCCCTGCTTGCTTCTGCACGCTGGACTGCGAACTCGCGAGGTCGCGATGCCGTGAAAGTTGCTTCCTCTTCGTTCGCTCGGCCACGGTGCGCAACGCAGTTTGCCCCGTACCTCGAATATTGGCTCGATTTTTGTGCCCTTTGTGGTCGGCTGGGTTCCGGTGGCACTGACTTTGACGTGGCACCGGCTGCCGGCGAGGATTGACTCGAGAGTCGCCATCGATTCCGGTCCGTTCCATGCGGGCGGGACACGACTTGGCCCGGGTCCTGCTCGCTCGCAGGCAACCCGACCGGGGGAGCCGCTCGTCTGTGCTCTTCGTGGGCGATATGAGTGGCGCAACGAGATCCGGCGGTCCGTGTCTTGGATCCCCGAATGACGCGACCTTTTCCACTGACGACCGCAGACTGCAGAATACCGCAGATATAACGTTACCGGCCCAAGAACGCAGCGCCCGAACTCGTCCGAGGTGCCGTCAGGCGAGCCAGGGCGGCCCTGCGTGCCTCACCTGACCCATCATCGCCGCACGAGATGCTTCCCGCTATCGCGTCAGCTACAGGACACACAGTGCCCCAGAAGGACGCAGAAGGCAACGGACAAGGAAGACGACGTCGAGGATGGCCTGCACGGGCGATCTGTTGCTTCCAACCCGTGTCCCGCCCACGCAAAACAATGGAGGAGGCCCATCTGCAGCCCGCAGGGTTCACAACCCCAGCAGCTGGAAGGGTGGCTGCATGGGCGTGCAGGACTTGCAGGTGCCGGCACTCTGGTCAATTTTGTTAGAGTCTCAATCCCTGGGTCATCGAGGTTGTCCATGGCCGGTCTCGCAGCTTGCAGCCACGTGCAAGAAGGCGAGCGGCGGACAACCAACACGAAGCCAACGTCGTCGTGTCAGACCCAGGCAGTGATGGCACCACTGAGCTCGACACATCTCTCTTCACCAACCGCAGTCTCTGCCACAGCTCGCGGCCGTCACGGCACACGTTCTCGCCAGTCAGCGTTGCGCAGCACGCAGCACGCAGCACGCCGAGGTGATGATTGAAGTGACTGGTGATTGCGATACCGGCTTCGAGTTCGAAGCTGAGTGCTGAGTGCGTGCCAGACAGGGCTGCCTTGCATTGATATCACATCCTTCGCTTACCGCAGTCGGACTAGGCAACCCGGTTCCCGCAAAGGACATCACGGAAACCGTCAGCACCAAGCAACGGTTGCCGTCTTGGCACCGGGGAACCGTCCGCTGTCCGAAGCGGTCCATGGAACAGTCTCCCTCGGTTCGAGTGTGGTTTGGTGGGTGAGGAGTGAGGAGGTACCCCACGCCAGAGACCAAAGCTCAGGCCAGATGAGGTTCCCAGAACTTCTCGCCCAGCAACCTCTTCCGTTACGCATACCCCACTGGGCTTCACACCCGGGGAGCCCCCTGAGCTTCCAGCGCCTTGGCAGCACCCGGCCGTCGCCGATGGCAACTGACGATTTTTTAAGCGTCCCGCAGCGTGGGATTGGGTGCAGAGTGGCCATCTGCCGACATTGTGAGCATCCGCTCCAATGCCGAATTGGGGGACCGGATGAGAAGACACAACGGCGTCGACCATGAGAACTCTCATCTTGGACTATCCCCGGCCATCGCTCTCGAGGCAGCCAAGCGGATCCCGCAACCATCGCCGAGGCAACAACCAAAAAAGGGCTGGAATAAGCAAACTCGTCGACCTTCGCAAAGCGGAGTGCCCAGAGCGACACGTTCCTCGCCTCGGACCTCCCACACAGTGCTCCTCCTGGCCATGTCATGTCAAGCGCCGCCGCCACTCGTCCCAACGCCCCGGCTCCCCCTCGCGGAAGCCTTCCGAGCGATAAACTGAGCCCAGGATGCCGGGTTGAGCAAAGACCGCGCCAGCCGCTTCCTGTGTAGCGGCATGCACGAAGGCCCCGAAGATGGACCCTCGCTCTCTTCTCCGCCTTTTTCCTGGGTTGCGCGACAGGCTGATGACTCGATGAGGAGCTCGCATGAAAAAGCTGTTGCTTCTGGCCGTCATCGTCCAGTTGCTTTCCGGGTACATCACTGGATCCGACAGGGATTTGCTGTCCTTTGAGGCGACGAGTGCTGTACGTGTAGTAAGACCGCAGAACTGCATCTGGCGATCCCGTGGGGGGAAACCCGCTCAAGAGGTGCCCCTGACGGAAAGTTGTGGCACAGTGGCCGCCATGGCGGAATTTAGCGTGCAGCAATCGCGTCTCTCCAAGGGTCCTGTGGCTGGCGTCAACGATATCCACACTAACGTTATTCGCACTGGAGAACAAACACAAGGTTCGGTTCGTCTTCGCCGTCCTGATTAATTTCAGCTTGGTTAGCTTGCCGTGTTCCACCCGGTGACGGAGAAACCCTCCAAGTCGCTGACTTCTGGTCTGTTCCTATTCCACGGTGTGTAACACTGTGGACTGGAGCAATCCCCACGGGCCTGCACCAGTTGCTGCCGGTTCCCACAGGTCTCCACCAGGTGACGAGGGGAATAGAGCCAAGCAAACAGACGCGTCCCGCTGAATCCTACAAAAGACGAAGACAGGCGAGAACAGCGCGCTTGCCGACAGCGACGGACGCTATCGATTTCAGCTTTCCTGCAGATACCAAAATTGATTCTTGACGGCTTGCTCAAACCTTCTTCCCGTCCGCCCGGCAATGGCGTTGGCATCGCGATTCGCTTCCGGTTTCGCACGCTTCTGGTCGGATGCCCGCCATGTCCAGCACGGGCCCAGGATCACCGCTTGCTCAAACGCAGCCACGGCTCGCTCGCGTTATCAGTTGGAGAGGGATTCCCGGCGTGGCGTCTTGCTTCTTGTTTCGCCGTTGATAACGTCACGGCGCCATTCTCAGAATGGTACCCCAATCTTCGGGATCCGCAGGGTTGCTGCACACTGCAAGGGGGACCTGGACATCTGCTTGATTCTTGGGCGCTCGGGTCACGAGTCTCGCGAGAGCTGTGTCCATGATGCTACACCACCTGGACCTGATGAATCCCGGCCATCTGCTGCCACAATTCCGCCCGGACGACACTGGTGACGTTATTCCGTGCTGGAAGCATCCGCCTGCGCTGGCGAGAGCCGCACACGGGATCTCCACATCAGCCTGATGAGACGTCAATCTGGGACGAGTCCCAAATCGGGCCTACCTCTTCCCCAAAGCGCGGCACAATGGACAGCTCCAACGGATGGCTTGCCAGGGAGCCAGGACCGTCACGAACACCAGGAGCTTGTCAGCCCGGATGCCACCAAAGGGCCAGGCCAATGGTTGGCGATCACCAGTCGGCGGCAGAGCAAGTGTCAACAATTGGACAATTACATTTTACGAGCTCTTGTGTCACCGCCTCGGCCCTGAAAAGGCGGCCGGGGGGTGACCTGACGGATGGCCTTCGGGCATTTGTCTCCGCGGCGCCCAATCAGCGATTTCTTTCTTCCGGGATTGACGAAGAGGCTGGTGCTGCAGACTTTTGAGTGCCGCGTCAACCCCGAGCTCTGTCGACGAACAAAGTTTCAGCCCAGTCGCGGGCGACATGATCCGGAAGCCGTTGTAGCGACATGGCGACAGCACATCTTTCGTAGGAGTGGAGTGGTGCAGAAGCATGGGGGTCACCCAGGGTTTGTCCTGGAATACGCGATTCGCAGAGGGTTAGCGCGACCGTTCCCCTCAGGGGTGTGGACTCGTCCTCATCATGAACCACCACGAGCAGACCATTTCTTCACCGCGGCAGCGCTGATCACTGCTGCCATAGGCAAGACACGACAGAGGGATCAGCACCAGGCCGAGGCAGCTGGTCATCAGCCACTCGTCCATGTGGCTCTGAAGATCACAGGGCCCAGAGCTCTGCCCGCGATCCACGTGGAGTGGTCGAGGAAGGCCAGCATGCACAGTCCCTCACTTTAAGATGAAACGTTCACAAGCAAGAGGACTCGAGACACAGGGCGAGGTTTTTCTTTTGCGGGGAGGATTGTCGTGCCAGAACCGGGTCTCGCCATGTTCACCTCCTTCTCGAGCATGGGCAGACCCGCCAGGCTGAGAGATCGGCGCCGCTAACCTTGACCTTTCCACACAGACAGAATATGTACTGCTCCTTTCGCGTGGAGACGAATCACCGCGGCGCATACACGAAGGCGAGCTGATCCATCTCGTCGCCGTCCTGTCCCACAAATCCCACAATCTGCCACCCATCTGGCGCCGCGAAAGTTGCACAGTCGGCAGTGGCTGTCCCGGCCGTCAAGGTGCGCCCCGCCGAGGTGGCCGCCTGGATGTAAAAGTTGCGGGTCTTGCCGGACTTGTCGCCCCGGCAGAGCCGCGCCTCGGTCCAGTACTCGGCCGAACCCAGCTGAAGCGCCACCTCGGTGCCGCCGGTCCCGCCATGTCTCAACTTCGTCCCGTCCGTCAGTGTCACCCCGACACTGTCCAGCCTCGCCCCGCCCCGAAACGTCAGCGTCGCGACCCGGGGCTTCACCACACCCGCCAGCACCGACACATCGCTGAACCAGGCACCCTCCTCCTCCCCGCCAGAAAACGCGCTCTGCCTCAACCCCGCCCCGGCCTCCCACGCAAACTGCACAAACACGGGATTGTGGTCCGACAGCACCGACCCATCCGCCTGCAGAAACCTGCCCCCGTCATACCGAAACGCCTCGGCCCGCAGGCCCACCAGCGCACTCCCCCGGTAAAACACCTTGTCCACCCCCTCACACGTGCTGTCCGCGTCGGCGGGGTTGCCGCACACGTCCTCGACCGCCGGCAACACCCCGCCGCGGCGCAGCTCCACCCACGGGTCCGCGAGCCCGGCCGAGAGGAGCCCCCGGACGGCCGTGTCGCCGGCCCGCGTGTACCGGCTGTTGGTGTCGCCGTACACGACGACGGCGTTGCCCGTGCTCCACTGCGCGATGTACGCCGCGACCTGGGCGATGTTGGCCTGCCGCGCCGTGAGGTCGCCGGCCTCGGTGCCCGCGTCCGCGTGCAGGTTGTAGAAGTCGGCGTAGGCGGTGGTGGTGTTGTCCGCAGACGTGGACAGGGCCACGCGCATGAAGGTGAAGCCCTTGGGGGTCAGGCAGTCGGAGCCCGAGGCGTCGGAGCAGCTGGCCCACTTGATGCGCCGGAAGGCGAGGTAGGGGAGGGTGGAGAGGGTGTTGAGCCCAGATCCGAACGGCACGCCGCCTGACGTGGCGGTCCGGTAGGGGTGCGTGTCGGTCTGGTACAGGTAGGCATGGTAGTTGAAGTCCTGAGTGCGCGTGTCAGTAGTCTGGGTGGCGCGCGGGCTGTTTCAAGCCGGAAGTGGGGGTTGCCTGAAACCGAAGGGGCGGTTGAAACGTGGAGGGAAGTTTGTTTCGTGACTGACCTCCTGAACGTGGATGACGTCGTAGTTAGAGACGGCAAACTTGGAGCCGATGGTCGCTGCGTTGGTTGCCTTGTCGCCCGGCACGTCGTTGCTGTTGAGGATGGCCGGCAGGCCCGCGACGTTCATGGACAGGACGTTGAACCGGCCGGAAGTTGCCGCCAGGGTTCCGTCCAGCAGCAGAGCTGCGGTAAGGGCGGCGTTGAAGCCCCGTGACGGCTTCATGATGTGAGCAGTACCGCGGGAAACAACTGGCTACGGTGAAACAAGAAGGGTTCCCACACGACGCTGGTTCCTAGGCCAGACGCCATCACCATAAATATGTATGTTTCTCTAGTACAAACTCATAGCAGCCACGCGTTCCCCCGCATCAGAATCCCCAAACCCATCAATCACCGTCTCAATCTCGGCCACGCCTTTAACCACGTTTTCGGCGACAGGGGTTCTTCGGTCTAGTTTGGAGGTTGGAAACGGAAAGATGAACAAAGCAGGAAACCTATCCGTAGGATTTGGGTAGCGAAAGCAACCACAGCAGTTCACAAGTCGCTTGCTCGTCTTCCTGCATCACCTGGCACTGCTCGGTGCCCGGTTTAGGGAGCTCATTCCCGGCGCGATGTCACCCCAACCCGGCGCCCCGCGGGGCTAACTGGCGAAGAACCGGCTGCTGTAAGGCTGCGGAGAAGCCGCCAGAACTGTGTGGTCTTTGGCTCCTGCCCGGCGCTCGTCCGGGGTGCTCAGGAAGCGGGAGGAAGCCGAGTGTGGATGGCAGCTGTCTCCCGTGCCGGTTATCTCGGCGTTGCCTGTGCAGGCGGCCCAGCAACCGGCCGGGCCGGACCGGTAACTACACAGTACGTGGTGCCGGTTCCGATACCGATTCCCATGAAATTGACATGAAGAAGCTTCTAGTCCATATTCCGTTGCTTGTGGGTTGCTATGTCTCACTTTCTACATAATTAGTAGCTCTCCGAGTACCACTCTTTCTTCTCTTCCATTCACCTCCTGTGGCTAGAGGTAGATACCTAGCTTTCCCACAACTCCCGTCTTCCATCTCAACCGCTGTGCCTCAGGCTCGTCTTCCAAAGGAGCGGGTCGTCAACTTTCAAAGTCACCAAGAACAACAGCCAANTGAAAAAACAAACATGATCCGCGAGCTGCATCCCATCATACCACATTACCTCTTGGTTCCTGAGCAACAATGCTCATCCTCGCGGCTAACACACCCCGGGGTGAATTGGGGAAAGGCTTTTTCAGCTTGTTGAGTCTCTGCCCGGGGCACAAAACTCCGTGCCTAGGAGAATAAGCGATGGGGGCAGATCACGCACCGAGCAGAGCAGGTATTGGTGCAGCCACACCGTTTGCCCTGGCTGCCGTTGGCAACCACAACCAGAGTTTCCCGGTACCGGGCCCATGCTGACAGACAAACCGCCAACCAGACACTCTGCGCTTGACACATTGTCCCGCCCCTGGCGGTTCCCCGTCCTCGACTTTCAGCATCAGACGAAAAGGACGTAGTATTTGCAAAGGGAATTGCTTTTATTTCACCGTGGTCCCGCCGGCACGCCCCTCGGCTCCTTCAAACGGGTGGAAACAAACACCATCCCAGAGGTATAGCGCCGACCATATCGATATTCCAGACGATCTCGAACCACGGGACGCCATGCAACGGGGTCCGAGCACCCGTACTCCGGAGACTTGACGCCCTTAGCTCGGACGGGATCACGGGATCTCGCGGGAGCTGTATTCTGTACCCCGTGGGGTTGCAACGAGACTCGGATTGTTTTTTCCAGGGCGATCAGTGCACGTCCTCAAAGTGAGTCAAAGAGAGGTTCTCCGTCACTGTGCAGGCATTCCGTTTCCTGCTTTCAGAGACACGGGAGTGGAAGAGCAAGAGTGACAGTCTCCTCAACACATGAAAGGCCGCTCGACATGCTTCGCCCTCGGATTCAAGATCTCCGAGTGCCGAATGATGCAAAACTGAACAAACCCCCGCCGCCGCCAACTTCCGGTTTCACAAGCATGGGCAAGGAAATGTCAGAGCTCATATCTTCCCCCCTCCCCTGGATGAGGTGCGCTGTATCCCGAAACAGCTCCCTTGCTCCCACCACACCGTCCGTGCGCTAATGTCTCGGACCCATGGTCAAGCCAAACGGCCAGAGCCTGGGCCGATGTCAATTTTCACATGGCCTCCAGGGATATGACCGGATCATTCTCAATCAACCGGCAACGCGGGGGCCAAACTTTGAGGAGGAGAGTATGATGTGTGAAGGCCTGACAGCGAGCTCACGTAGACTCTGACCACCCAACGCCGCACACCCGAAAGTCGGCATGTCCGGTCCAGTTCAAAAACCAATGATCGGCGACCAAGGCTGTAATCGACAGATGTTTGACGTCCGGGCCTAGCGGAATGGGAGGGATGGACAGCCCTGTGCAACATCAAGAAGTTACAGGCTCATGTCTCCTTCCGATATCACAGACAGACGCTGCCGGTCCCCGAACACTGATGATGCTGCTATCCGAGCTGTGACCTCCGCACGGGAATCTGATAATGACTTGGGACAAGTCAGTAACCGAGAGGTCCTTAGTCCGGGGGCATGGGTGTCTTGGTTTGGTTGACTTTACAACATTGTACTAGACTAATCATTAGGTGAACTGGTAACGTTGGTGTATTATGTGAGGGTAAAATTGTCACCGTCTGGCTCACCGTCTCTCACTTGCTTTATCAACTTCCTCCCTCGAAGCAAGTTGTCCCGGCCAGGCCAAATCGTATCACAGTCGCTGCATATTGGCGCCACATTGCCCTTGGCTTATTCTCTCTCGCTCCGTCAACAACCCTTTCGCTACAGAAGTGTCAACGTGAGTGATGATGTGGCGGCCGGCAATTCGAGGGGCTTGGTCATGTGGTTTCGGGCCATGCACTGGATGCTGGCGTACGCTCAGGTTTAATTCCTCTCAAGGTACCTCTCCCTGTTCTTGAAGTTCTGAATGGGGAAAAAAGGGTTGACCTAGCATTCCGAGATACTTAAAGTCAGGTTGGAGACGTTCAGTTTCGGAAGTGAGTGCTAGTGACTGCGAGACGCCGATTTACAGCAAGGGACTCGGGAGGCGAAGAGAGCCAATAGCCGCCCAGTGCCCGGTACATGTAGATGCTTCAGGTCACATCTTATCCCATTAGAACTCCGCACTTTCGCTACTTCGGCTTCGCCCGCTCGCCCTGACCCAAAATGCACGAACCTCTGAACCCTAGTGACGTGAAGGCTAGTTATTTCGGCTAGTGGGAGGATCTGACGGCGCTGCTCACCACGCAGCTTCAGTTTAAATGATAGTGAGCTTGAGCTTGCTGCTATCTCTTACTCTACGTCTAGGACGAAAAGAGGATATCTAACCCGAGGCACGCTGGTCGACGGGGCATCGGCGAGCTGTGACAGCAATCCCGGAATCAACCCTAGGAAACGTCTAGCGCTAGTTCGCAGAACACGAAGTTGGAACCTGAATCAGCAGACAGATTCACTCGGTCTCGTCCCTGGTCGTCTTAGGCAATTCCAACTAACTCACTAGCTCGAGAGTTATCACACATTGGAGGACTATGGTATCTGCGACGGGAGTGATGGGCGTGAAGGGACGGGTTCCGAAGATACATACGGGCGAAAAACAGCGGAACAAATGGAACCTCCAATAAACCTAGCGTCAAGTAAACAGCTTTGATGTTGCATTCATCACAATCCGAAACTAGAGGTTCCGTCTGGCTAGACTCAAAAGGGGCCAGACATGTAGTTCCTTGATAGCCTAGCTGAGTCAAGATTTCCTAGAGCTCTGCTAGGAGCTTCAGCTCTCTCTCTCCTTAACGAGATTCTTCACTTGTTTTGGTCGTTGAGTACCTAACT
>FJWA01003898.1_pt1 | contig 12919 bp, 8 predicted proteins | sample 1011891 | NCBI WGS metagenome assembly FJWA01 (sample SAMEA3912450, study PRJEB9761) | metagenome | biome: forest; material: soil | place: USA | collected 2011-06-22 | depth 0.1 m
AAAGGAAGGAAGAAAGCAAAGGGAACAACGAAAAAGAAAAAAGAGAAGAAAAAAGAAGAAAAACGAAGAAAACCCTCGGGATAAAACAAAACCCAAACGCGCCCGAAGGGTTTCGTAGCCGGCTACCGCCCTTCCATTCCACCGGGGAAGGGGGTTAGCTGGTGAGCATTTTGGCGTCGCCTCAGAGCAGCGAGACATCCCCTACGACCGCTCTATGATCACTCAGATAAACCCCCGAGTCAAAGACATTCGGCAAGACGGAATACCCCCCAAACTGCCAGGCCTCCTCAAGGCCTTTCTCAACCGGGCCGAGCCAGAGATAGTCAATTCTTCCCAGCCAGTCCTTGTTTCGGTCAGGTTGGAACCCTGTAAAGGTGGCTATGTCCCCATACCGATCCTCTTCCCGGATCTCCTCGTGNAAGTCCTTCATCCACTCGCTCTCTTTCATAGCCATGTAGGCTTCCTGTGTTGTGCGGGAGTTGAAATCGCCGGCCAAGAAGACACCCAGTGTTTTGTTGCCAGCCCACTCGCCGCGCACGCGCTTCAGAGTCTTCAGGATGATGGCAACGCTCTCCAGGCGGCTCTTTGTGCCCACATTGTCAAGGTGCGTATTCGCCGCGACTACCCTGCGCCCAGTGTTGCGGTGCTCAAACACACCGACAGTCAACAGCCGAATCGACCAGGCATCCCAGCCCTTGCTTGGCCTGTCCGGAGTCGGGCTCAACCACACAGTTTCGTTGTGAAGCAGCTTGAAGAGGTTCAGGGGGTAGAGTATGGGGCTGTATTCTCCCTTGCGCTGGCCGTCGTCACGCCCGACGCCGATATGTCCCCACGTTGGTCCGTCGGCTGGCTCTGCTCCCTTTTGATTGTCATGGATACCGTTGAGACCGGCCAGCACATCAACCAACTGCGTGTGGAGGACTTCCTGGAGGCAGATGAAGGCGCCCGAGTACGGCGTGAGTGACTCCGCCGGAGAGTCGTTGGAGACGGCTGGCGGAACGACACATCGGACTTCGTGACGGAGCTGATTGAGGACAAGAGGCGCGCGCTCCGCCCAAGGCCGCTCGTTCTGGAAGAGGTCGGTCGTGGCGTAGCGGATGTTGTGGGTGATGATTCGCAAAGAGAGCCCGGAAGGCACAGCAAGCGACCGCGACGGCAGCACCGAAGAGCTCATGGTGGCACTGAAAGTATGAGCTCGACTGACTTTGAGTTTGGTCGGTTCGTGGCTGCAACTTGGGAACCGACTCAGTCAGATGATCTTCGAAGTTGAGGCATCAGCAAAGCTACCTAGGTATTCACCATTCGGAAATGGCGGAATGAAGTGAACCGACAATATCATGGACGGGATTGAACAGCTTCGAAATCTTGCAACACTCGCGGTTGGGTCCAACCGAATCACCCCCACAGCGGGGTCAGATGCTGCTGTGGGGGAGCCGTGCTGGGCCACCCCGGTTTACCTCCCGCTACATGCCGAGCTTAGCTTCATCACCATTCCACGACCTGCACTCAATGCCCACAACCAGCAATGGGCACATGCCGACGCGACCACCCCATGGCCCATGAATCTTTGAGACTGGCCAACAGACATGGCTGACACGGCCGACACGGAACTGGCCAGCGCGAGGGCCATGGCTGCGTCGGCGCCACCTGACGGCGGCGGCATCGATGGCATCGACGGCGACGACACGAGCACGAGCACAGGCACGAGCACGAGCATGCCGCTGCAACTCGGTCAAAAAGGACAAGGCAGCGGCATCCCCAGACGAGCCAGCGACACCCCCGAGCCCATCTTCCCGCCCCTGCACAACACGGCCGCCGCCGATACGGACTCGATCACCTCGGGGACCTCAGCTCCCACGCGTGCCCTCCGCGCCGGAGTCAGCCGCGACAATGACGAGGACGAGCCCGCCTTTGCCCGCCCTTTTCAGCGCACCTTGAGCCCCGAACCGTCATTGCGCCCCGGCCTTGTCCAGGTCCTTGACCATGATGGCGACGATGACGATGCCGACGACCACGACGACCACCACGGCCACGCAGGGCCCTCCGGCGGCATTGGCAGCACCAGCCATGGCCCGCTCCCACGCCCGAGGTTGAAACTACAGAACCAGATGCACCGCTTCAGCCTCTACGAGACGGCGAGCCGCTTCTACATCGTTGGCGGCGACGTGACCGAGAAGCGCTATCGCATCCTCAAGATCGACCGCACCAACAACGACGATTCGGAGCTGAGCATCACCGACGACAAGACCGTCTACACCCAGAAGGACATGAACCAGCTGCTCGACACCATCGACGACGGCAACAAGGGGACGGGCGGCTTGCGCTTGCGCTGCACAACGTGGGGTCTCCTGGGCTTCATCAAGTTCACGGGGCCCTATTACATGATGCTGATCACCAAGAAGAGCACTGTCGCCATGATCGGCGGCCACTACGTCTATCAGATCGACGGCACCGAGTTGGTCCCCCTGACGTCGCCCAACTTCAAGATGGACCAGCGCAACACCGAGGAGTCGCGCTTCCTGGGCATCCTCAATCAGCTGGACCTGACCCGCTCCTTCTACTACAGCTACTCGTACGACCTCACCCACACCTTGCAGCACAACATCACGCGCGAGAGGACTGCCCTGCTCAGCGGCCACCCCTGTCCCGTCGACGACGACTTCAACTCCATGTTCGTATGGAACAACCACTTGCTGCAGCCGGCTGCCAAGGTGCTCAACGCGCCCTTTGACTGGGCCCGGCCCATCATCCACGGTTACATCGACCAGGCTGCTGTGTCGGTCTATGGGCGGACCGCACACATCACCGTCATTGCTCGCCGCAGCCGCTACTTTGCTGGCGCCAGGTTCTTGAAGAGAGGAGCCAACGACCTCGGCTATGTGGCCAACGATGTCGAGACGGAGCAGATTGTGTCCGAGGCCATGACCACGTCGTTCCATGCGCCAGGTCCCAAGTTCTTTGCTAACCCGACCTACACATCCTACGTGCAGCATCGCGGTTCGATCCCGCTCTACTGGACGCAGGACAACACTGGCGTCACCCCAAAACCGCCCATCGAGCTGAACCTGGTAGACCCCTTTTACACCGCAGCCGCGCTGCATTTCGACAACCTCTTTGAGCGCTACGGCGCCCCGATCTATGCTCTGAACCTGGTCAAAGCTCGCGAGCGGACACCGCGTGAGAGCAAACTGCTCGAGGAGTATACCCGTGCCATCGCGTACCTCAATCAGTTTTTGCCTGCCGACAAAAAGATCATCCACCGGGCGTGGGACATGTCGCGCGCCGCCAAGAGCCGCGACCAAGACGTGATCGGGACGCTCGAGAGAATCGCCGAGGAGGTTGTCCGCACGACCGGCTTCTTCCAGAACGGCGATGGCAACACCAGCCCGATGCGGACCCAGAACGGCGTGGCTCGCACCAACTGCATCGACTGCCTGGACCGGACCAACGCCGCCCAGTTCGTCATTGGCAAGCGGGCTCTGGGTCACCAGCTCCACGCTCTCGGCATCCTGGGGGACACCACAGTAGAGTACGACACCGACGCCGTCAACCTGTTCACCCACATGTACCANGACCACGGCGACACCATCGCCGTGCAGTACGGCGGGTCGCAGCTCGTCAACACCATGGAGACGTACCGCAAGATCAACCAGTGGACGAGCCACTCGCGCGACATGATTGAGAGCCTCAAGCGCTACTACAACAACTCGTTCCTGGACGGCCAGCGCCAAGAAGCATACAACTTGTTCCTCGGCAACTACATCTTTTCCCAGGGACAGCCCATGCTGTGGGACCTCGCCACGGACTACTACCTCCACCACGAGAACCCTCGGACGTGGTTGGAAAAACTCAAGCGTGACTACATCCACTGGTACACTCCAGAATTTCTCCGAGAGCGCGTGCTTCCGCCGTACCCGACCGCCACGCCCCGCGCCCGTGGCAAACCCATCTCGGCCTACGACGACTACTGGCTGGAATACTACCGCCCATCCACCCTCTCCTCCTTCCCCAAGATGTTCCCCTACAAGATGAACTCGACCATCAAGTACATCCCCTTCAAGTCGACCCAAGACGGCCGCTATGACCTCAGCCCCTTCAGGGTGCGGAACGAGACCGACGGCGGCTCCCACGAGAAGAAAAAGGCCAAGAAGGAAGTCACTATCGTCGCCCCGCAAGACCTCGCCCGCCTGGCCTCCGACACCGAGACCTCCTCCATGAGCGAAAAACCTCCCACCCCGGTCCTCAATGGCCGCATGCCGCTCCACCGCTGGCTGCACGAGAAACAACACCACGCCGCCACCAACGGCGCCCACCAGCAGCAGCAGCATCATCATCACCTGTCCAATCCCCAGCGCCGCCAAACCGAAAGCCACAGCCGCAACAACAGCACCGACGAAACACCCACCCCACACCCTCCTCACCACCGACACCACCACCACCACCACCCCCCTTCCCACCTAGCCCGCAACAGCACCGGCAGCGGAGCAAGCGACGCCAAATCCTCACCGCAGCAGTCCGACCTCGACAAGTCCCGCGCCGCGACCCAGACCTTCACCCAGGTCGTCCGCGACTCGCTCAACCCAGCCGTGACCCCGGCCGAGGCGGCCGACTACGCGCGCTACGTCGCCCACCCGCAAAACCTGCCGCTGGTCGTCTCCGACCCGCCGCCGCAGGGCGGGAGCGACGAGGAGGAGATCGAGCCCGAGTATCTCGAGTTTGTCAGCGGGGCATGGCGGGAGGTGGGGTTGGGGTGTGATTATCATCATGGGGATGAGTATGCTGGTGGTGGGGGTGCGGGTGAGGAGGAGGATAGGGTGCTGTATGCCGAAATGGTCAAGGTGGCGGAGAACCCGCTGACGGTGACGGAGGAGGACGCGCTCAAGAAGCGGTACAAGGCGTATCGGAAGTGGCTGAGGGGGAAGAGCCTTTTCAAGCAGCTGCCGGTGGACTAGGGGTTACCGCCGGGGCTGTTGTTGGCTGCTGCTGGTGCTGGGAGTGGGGAGGTGGTGGCGGCAGAGTCGCCGAGGTGGGAGGAGGAGGCGGGGTCGGTTGGGATGCTTGTGGAGGGTGATGGTAGACCTGAAGAGGGTGACACCGGGGAGGAGGAAATGGGGGAAGTCAGTTGGAGGGGAAGAGCGCTGCGAGCCGAGGGTCTGTTGCCACGAGCGGCGCTACGTGTGTCGCGAGGTCGGTCGCCTGGGACCCGGGTTCGCTCGAGGCGGACCTGAGCACGGCCGCGAGCGCCCGGGATGAGGTCAGCAGTGCCTGCTCGATCTGGCTGTAGACTTTGTCCTCCGTGGCGGGGTGGTCGTGTTCGCCCAGGTGCAGCCAGCAGAGGACGAGGGCGTTGATGATCTCGTCTTGCCAAGGCGAGCTCGGGATCCGCGCCCAGCAGTTTGCCAGGACTGCCTGGAGGGCTTCGACCGCGGAGAGGAGGGTTGTTGGCGCCACGGGGGCAAAGGGGTCTGCCATGATGGACGAGAGCATCGGGATGAGATCCTGCAGCGATTGCGCGAGTCAGCTGGGCGAAGTCCTTACGGGTGGTGAGGTTCTGCAGGGTGTTCACCTTGAGATGCTTCACGGCATGCACGCCCATCTCGTTCAGTATCGCTGCCGTCTGCCGGCAGAGCACCGCGACGATTTCGACATGCTCCTTGGCGTGGAAATAGCCCATCAGCACGCCCTCGCGGAGCATCTTGTCCAGAAGTCTGTTCTTCGGCCCCCCGCGGATGCCGTCCTTGCCCACGGCGGGCTGTTTGTTGGCCAGCATCAACAGCGCGCCGTAGGCCGGGACAAGCAGCGCCACGGACTCCTTCTCGGGCGTCAGGCTGGGGAGGTGGGAGAGGAGCGGGAAGACGGCATCCTCAAAGACCTGTGCGAGGCCCGTGTTGTGCAGCGTCTTGTCTGGGAACTTGGCGAGGAAGTTGGTTAGGAGGAGCAGGCCGGTGACGTGGGTGGCAGAGTCGTCGACCAGGGTGAGGAGGACGGGGATGAAGAGCGGCCACTGTTTGGAGATGAGTTGGGTCTGGGTCGTTGTGGGATGGAGTTAGTTTGTTTTGCTATTGGGCATATGAGATACCCGGATACCCCATTGCGGATCAGAATTTGAATGTTGGATCAAATCAGTGCTTACATCTGCTTCGCGAACCGCCCATCCCATGGCCGGGATGGCTCGAAGGTCGGTGTACTTCCATGGTTTTGTCAGGGCCGAGTCGTCTGGGATGCCCTCGCCCCTACTGGCGGCCGTGTCCTGGTACTCTGCTTTTCGGCCGGATGCCGTGATGGATGATGGCTTGGACTTGGAGAAGAGCGGACGCAGGTAGTTCTGGAGGATTGACTCGGTAATAAACTGTTCCTTTGCGAGACTGCCGGGGATGTTGAGTTGCTGCTCGAGCAGCTCGGCTGCACTTGCTTTGGTTTGGGGGCTTCCCCAGGTCGTGGTTTCGTCTGTGTAGACAAGGAGAGCGAAGAGCACCTCGTCCTCAAGCCGTACCGGCTCAGCCTGCTTTATGAGCGCCTCGAGGGCCTCAATACCCATGCTGGAGGTCGCCTGGCACTGCTTGATGATTGCTTCCCGGCTGGGAACTATAAAAAACAGTAAGCAACGTTTCACAGTAATGGCAGGGTTTTGAGCATATGGGACACTTACCAGCATCCTTGGACTGATCATCGTCTCGCTCGTCCGTGGTGACCACAGGAGAGATGATCTTGGCGATGTTCCGGGCGAGTTCCTTGACTGCCTCCTGCTCTGTTGATTCCGAGCGGACGATGCGATTTTCACAGTGGAGGCAGGCGAGGAGTGCAACGAGTTGGGTTCGCACCACCTATGACGGGTTACTTCCTGTCCAGAGCATGGGAGGTTGGGATTTCCTGACTTGTTTACGCGCCTTGGGTTTCACAGAATCCACCTCAGTGAGAGATTCTCTTGCCGACTCGGCGAGTTCCTTGAGGCTGAACGATTCCGGCACATCTGTGAGATGTCAGCAGCGGACATGCTTTATGTGCACAACGTCCCACCTCAAACATACACTGAGATAGTTTGTCGTACTGCTGTGTCGTTGACTCGGACGGGTTGACGTTGGCCGTTTCAACCGCCAGTGCCTTGAACCACGACATGTCCAAGTTGGAATGAAAGTGAGTGAAAGACTTGGGGCGATCTGTTGGGCGGCAAGATGCGAAGGAAATACAGGTGTATTCTCGAGGAAACCCGAAGCTCTTGGTCGAGGTTGAAGCTGGTTCATTTCCAATTGTGGATGGGAATTGGGCGCCAAAACCCGCTGTATTTTCAGCGCCTAGAGCCGCTCACAGCGGGGCAGCTGCTATGGGCTTGGGGTAGACAACCCGCTGCACTGCGGCGACTCCGCGGCGCATCAGCGCATCAGGTCTCTTCGAAGTTTAATGGCAATACAGCTACCTACGTACCGAGTTACCGACGATATGCTAGGTTCTTGGGTGGAGGAATATTTGCAGGAGACATGAAAGATGGCATTTTGTAGCGCTCCAAGACACTCGCGATAAGGTGGGCTTTGTGGATTCTGTACATCTATTTGTGGGTAGAAACGTCTCGGTGAGCTGCAAGAGACTGTGAATGATGGATTACTTGGGCCGTCAGAAGGCACAGGTCGCCAGGCGGGTCAAGAGGGTTAACTCGTCCTGCCTGCCACGGTGCGTTCTCTCAGGGCCAAGGCCAAAGTGCTCTCCTATGAGAATTGGAAAGGGTCATTAAAATCGTCATCGTGAACCACCAGCCAAAATGCTATCGAAAGTTGGCCGGAATACTATACAGTCTATACATGGATATCATAGCTTCTCGATGATGGCCGCCGCAAACTCGTTTGTCTTCGCCTTGCCGCCCAGGTCGCCAGTCAGGGCCTTGCCCTCGGCCAGAGTCGCAAAGGCCGCCCTCTCAATGCGGTCGGCATACTCGTTCAAGCCCATGTGCCTCAACATCATCATGGAGCTGAGCAGCAGGGCAGTGGGGTTGGCGAGGCCCTTGCCGGCGATATCAGGGGCCGAGCCGTGGACGGCCTCGAAGATGGAGCACTCGTCACCGATGTTGCCCGAGGGGGTCAGACCCAGACCGCCAATCAGGCCGGCGCACATGTCGGACAGAATGTCGCCATACAGGTTGGGCATGACCAGGACCTTGTCGTTGTACGGGACGGGGTCGGTCGTCATCCGCAGGCAGGTGTTGTCGAGAAGCTCGGCGTCGAACTCGATATCGGGGAACTCCTTGGCGATCTGATGGGCGACGCTGAGGAAGAGGCCGTCGCTCATCTTCATTATGGTGGCCTTGTGCACGACGCGGACCTTCTTGCGCCCGATGGACCGGGCGTGCTGGAAGGCGTACCGCAGCACACGCTCGCTGGCATCGCGGGTGATGAGCTTGATGCTCTGCACCACACCGTCGACCACGACGTGCTCAATGCCAGAGTACTCGCCCTCGGTATTCTCGCGGATCAGGACGGTGTCGACATTGTCGTAGGGGGTCTTGTACCCAGCGACGGACCGGCAGGGACGCAGGTTGGCGAAGAGGTTGAATGTCCGGCGGAGGGTAAGATTGAGCGAGACGTGGCCCTTGCCGATAGGAGTCTGTAGCCGCCGTCAGATATGCGCCGTTCGGGGCCCAATCGTCACATGCACGTACAGCAAGGGGACCCTTGAGGGCAATCTTGTTCTTCTTGATGCTCTCGATAGCAGCATCGGGGATCGCGGTCTTGCCGTCCTTGATGATAGGGTCAACGTTGATGGGCTCCCAGGCGATGGGGGTCTGTTTCCGGGTGTGTCAGCACGTTTTCGTCGTCGACCCAGTCGGCGCCGGACGAGCGGAAGTTGGTGAGAGAAAGGACAGACCTTGGCGGCGGCGAAGATGTCCTTGACGGCGACGGCAATCTCGGGGCCAATGCCGTCGCCCTCGATCAAGCTGACGGTGTAGCGACCCTACAGATAGATGTCAGCTGCATTGCTCGCCTCGTGGAGCTGTGGTCGCCGTGCTGTGTTTGAGTGATTTTCGAGGCCAAGCGGACAGCTGGGGCTGTTGGGCGCAATGCACGCAACACCAGGTTGCTTACCTGCGAGTCCTTCTTTCCGTTGAACTTGGCAACACGATCGTCCGACGAGTAAAGTCTCTGGTTCTAGAAAGCACAGACAGCCGTTAACCCATGGCTGGGGATCCGGAGCGGGCGGGTGGTGTTGCTATCGAACCTGGAACGAGAGGGTAACGGCCGCGCGGGGAGCTGCGCGGCAGCACTGGCGCTGCACCGGGGCAGCAATGGAGCGGAGGGCCAGCATATTGACGGTATCCTAGGGTTGTCTCTGGGAGGATTAGGTCGTGAGCGGGATAGAGGGTCGAAAAGAATGTCGTGAATGCTGCCAGCAAATCTGTAGGATGAGATGTTTTGGCTGGTGGTTTTGCGCGCTCGCTAAAATCTGATCGGATTCACTGCGGTGCGACCAACATGCAACCTCCACTGCAGAACCCACTGAGGCCACTGAACCCACCCACGCCGGTCGCACGGGAGAACGGCAGTGGGCCGTGCGCTTGCAGGGATTGGCTGCATCGGTGGCAACAAGCCCGAGCTGGCCTTGAGAGGCTATCAGATTGCATTACGTAGCTGCCGGGAACCCGCTGGACTTTTCGCGCTTCACCATCACCGGCAGGCAAAGCATGCACACAAAAGTGAAACCCCACCCAACGACCCCTGGCACACAGCAGAGCACCGCTTCGTTGAAACCCCACTCGACGCAACGACCAACGTCGCGGCCGACGACGACATCGCGCGTTGCACTCGCACCCACCATGGCTGACCTCGAGCGGACGGTCCTCGATTTCTACCAAATCTCATCGCTTAACCCCGTGCAATGGCCGTCCGAGAAGGACCTCGACAGCGATGCGTCCGACAACGCCGAGGCAGAGGCGGCCGCCAAGAAGAAAAAGGCCAGCAGGCGGAAATCGAGGTACCAGGCGCTGGAGAGAGCCGTGAGCACCAGGAGCAGCATTATCCCGGGGTCTGAGACCTCCGGCAGCGGCGTCAGCAACCTGGTGCAAAAGGACGAGGCAGACCCCCTTGGGACCACAGACAGCGTGGTGCGGACATTGAAACATCTAGGCGTCCCGCTACAGGATGACTTGCGGCTTCGTGAGTCCAGCCTGAATGGCAGAGAGCAGAGCGGCCGAGATGCGGGACTGACGCCGCACTGCGGACAGGCAATCGCTTCCTCCTCTCATCCACCACATTCTCGCCGGCGCTGTTCCTCTCCCAGATGCACGCGACGGCCGACACGCAGTCGCTGATCACCGGTCTCGAGGCCTTGTCCAAGTCGATCGATCAGAAATCGGCCTCTCTCAAGGTCCTTGTGGAGTCCAACTTTGAACGCTTCGTCCGCGCCAAGGCCACCATCGACAATGTCTACAAGGAGATGAAGTATCGCGGGGCCGAACCCACGGCTACGCGTCCCCGAGCCCACTCTCGTCACACCAGCCGGAATAGCTTTCGAAGCACCAGCGGCCCGCCGCCCCTGATCAGTCCGCTCTCCCCCGCAATGGACCCCCGTAAGAAGAACGCCTTGATCAAAGAGAGCGAGTACGGCGTTCTCGGGGTAAAGGCGCCGCTGCTGGACGTCTCGGCAAAGGCCGAGGATGTATGGGGTCCCGCGCTCGGAGGGAGAGAGAAGGAGGAGAACCTCAAGACAGTGGCGTCATCTCTCGACCAGTACAGCGAGTACGTGGAGACGAGCGCGGCGATAGCAGACAGCATCAAGCGCAAGGACCACGAGACCCTGGTGGAGGAGTACACGAAAGCGAGAAAGTTCGCCAACGAAGCAAAGAAGTTGGCCCAGGAGATCAAATCGTCGCAGCCCACCGATGAGCAGCTGTACCGCATTCTTCTGGCCGCCCGGATGTGGCATGATGTCGAGGAACAGATCCAGGTGCTGAAGAGGGACATTTGGCGAAGGCTCATCTCCCCCTACAACATGGCCAAGGCGGATACCCAAGGGCAACGCGAGGACGACCAGCACATGGAGCTGATTTCACTCCTCCTGGAGCTGGGCGTCGAGGACAATCCTATCTGGGTGTGGCTACTGAGCCGTTATGACTCCTTGAAGAGCAAAATCCAGTCCATGGCCGATCGGTCCAAGGTCGAGATCGAGATCCTGCGGCGCCGGCTGGCCAACTCCGAGAAGCCGACCCCGCAGGCAATCGCATCCCACATGCGGACGCTTGGGCGGCAGTCAATGGAGGCCATGTCCAAGACCTTTGACTCGTCCGACGTCATCGAGCTCTGGGAGCTGAATGTGGCCTTCGTCAGTAATCTTCTCTCTCCTCAGGGTATCCTGGGCGAGGTCCTGGAATTCTGGCAGACCGTCCAGGGCTTCATGGATGGCAACACACAGAGGAGCATGCCAGTCGGCTACAACGGGGAGTCCAAGGAGCACCACCGCCTTTCCCAGCAAGGGACGACGGACCTCCAGAAGGGGACCGTTGAGCTGGTCAGCATGATTCGAGACAATGTTCTCATGTTCTTTGCCGGGCCTCCGCCTGAGGATATCTCCTTGCTATTCTCTCCCATGCCACCGCAGTCGCCAGGGACTCCGGGTCCCGCGTCCATGTCTCTCACACCAAGAGATCCCCGCTTCAACCTCGACCCAAACAACCCGCCGCCGCCTTCACCGAAGAGGGGAGAGGCATGGGAGAAGTTTGCTTTCTGGCCGCCCTGGTCAAATTCCCTCAGCGGCGTGCATTTTCTGTCCCAGATGCTAGCGCTCGTAGGGAGCGGTGCATCGGACATGGCTTCCATTTCCCCAGTTGGCAAAGGGGATCCCGCCGAGCTCGAGCGGGTCAGAACTCTGGTCGGAGTTGCTCGGGAGAGGTGCGTGACGGCGCTCTGCGCCGCATGGAATAGGGATGCCGAGAACATCAAGTACGTCGAGGACTGGAACCGGTCGCCCGACAGCCGCGATGTGACCAAAATGCCGGCCAGCTTCGCCGCCTTTGAGGGGGCCCTGCTCAGCGGGATGCAGAAGATTCTGTACATCTCCGAAGCCACGTCGAAGCCGGGGGCCGGGGATATTGTCCTCGCTCCGCCGACCAAGCTGCTGCAAATGGTCCGCAGCCAGTACGTGACCACCCTCTACAAGGCGCTGAGCGGCATGGTGGAAAATGCCGAGCGGTTCCCCAAGAAGGCGGATGACGAGTGGACGGTAGAAGTGGACGGCTATGTCCTGGTCAACAACAACTCGGCAAACTCACACCTCTCGGCGTCAACACTTGGTGGCGGCACGATAGACGCAGGCGATAGAGTAAGCTCCCTCTCTCCCCCTGAACCACCTTTTCTAACCACCCACAACACCAGAACGTCCGCATGCTTTTAACCCTCAGCAACCTCCAAGCTCTCCGCGCCACCGTGGTGCCCAGCCTCAATACGCAATTCGAAAACGCCTTTTCCGTCAAGCTCACCGACGAGACCAAAACCATCCGCGACGTGCTCAGCCAAATCGACGCCCGCCTCTTCCAGTCCCACACGCGCCCGTCGATCGAGTCCCTCCGGCGCATCATCCGCGCGGGCGTCTCCTCGCCAGACTGGGTCCCGCCCCCGGGGTCCAAGCCGCGCGAGGTGCGCCCCTACGTGTACGAGGCGCTGCTGGGACTCGTGCTGGTGCATACGCAGGTGTCGACGACGGCGGCGTCGCTGACGACCGAGGTGCTCTCGTACCTGCTCGAGCAGGCGTCGCGCGAGCTGCTCGAGGCCTTCCGCACGCGCCCGCGCTACCACCTCGAGGCGCTCATGCAGGCGACGCTCGACGTCGAGTTCGTCGCCCAGACCCTGAGCCACTACACGACGGACCGCGCGTCGGAGCTGCAGAGCGCCATCTACCAGGAGCTCGACGGCCGCACCGACAACGACGCCCGCGCCCGCCT
>FJWA01004031.1_pt1 | contig 12908 bp, 8 predicted proteins | sample 1011891 | NCBI WGS metagenome assembly FJWA01 (sample SAMEA3912450, study PRJEB9761) | metagenome | biome: forest; material: soil | place: USA | collected 2011-06-22 | depth 0.1 m
TCCTCCTCCTCGTCCTCGTCCGTGCTGGCCTTGATACCCGCCAGATTGAAGAGCAAATCGCCCACTAGCTCCACCGAGCTGAGACGGATGCGGTAGCTGTCGTCCGCCATACCGCGCTCGAGCTCCGGAAGGAGCAGGTCGACAGCGCGCACGGCAAAGTTCTTGACCAGCAGGCGGCCAGCACGCAGGGCGGTGTCTCGGATCGTCTCGACATCGTCGGCAAGACCCGACAGGATTGGCGGGATGATCTTGCCAAGGTAGTTGGCGAAACTGTTGCCAAAGCAGACGGGCAGGAAGATGAAGAGGGACATAAAGCCTTCACGGATAGAGGCCTTGGGCGATTCGACGTTCTGCAGAATGGTCGGAAGCGTCTCCTCGAGTCTCGAAGTGCCCAGGCCGGCAAGAACCTCGCTGAGCGCCTGGGCGGAACCAAGCCTGTCGCCGGCGCCGGTGTCGGACTTGAGAGTTTGCATGAGGCCGGGAATGAGGTCTGGAAGCGCGTCCTCGCCGAGCTTCTCCACCAGGGACCCGAGAGCACGGGATGCCGTGGCACGGGTGGTGGGCACTGGGTCGACAACGGCGATCTTGAGACCTGCCACAAGAACCGGAAGGTGAGCGATAAGGTCCTTGCGTTCCGTGAGATGGGCCAAGCTGCCGATAACCTGGGAAGCCTTGCGCTTGGTGTTGGAGCGGTCACTTAAGCCACGCTGGAGAATGCGGCTGACAAGGGCCAACGACGGGGCGTCGAGATAGTGCACGAACTGCACCTTGATGAGCGAGTCAAGAGCTTCGTCGGTGTATTTTGTCGGGTCGCTAAGAGCCTTGAGCAGGATGTCGACAAGGCCTTTGATCTCAGGGTTGGTGATGACTTCGCCGAACCTCTTCAAGCTCTTGTTGGCGGCGCTTCGCACCTCCTTGTGACTGTCGTTCAAGACAGCCGTCAGGGGCGGAATGATTTCGGGCAAGCTCTGAGCGAGTTGCTGGGGGTCAAGGTAAGCCATAGCACCGAGCGTGTCGCACGCCCCCTTCTTGCTGCGCCATTGGTCCTCATCAAGACCGTCGAGGAGCGTGGGAAGGACCTTCTTCACGCCGTACGAGCTCAGCGACGCGAAGCACGCCTTAGCCGCCGCTAACGCGGCATCACGAACATCGGCGTTGCCGTCGGCAAAGCCCGTAAGCAGCTGTGGCACAATCTGGATAACATATGGCTCGAACAAGCGGCCCAGGACGGTAGCCAGGAGCTCATAAGCAAGCATGGCAGACTGTCGCTGGTGAACCTCCTTCTTGTTATCGAGAGCACTGTTGAGCGTGATCATGATGCGGTACTCTCTCAAGGCATTGATACCCCTGCCCAGCACAAGACCTGCCAGGCCATAGGCAGCTCCACGCTGCTCAGGGTACTTCTTGGACGCGAGCATCGAATCGAGGACCTCGTCGAAGTACTTGGACGACTTGTCGCCGCACGTGCGGATAAGAGGCGGAAGGCAGTCCGCAATGGCATACTGGACCGCCTCGGACGGCGTGCTCAAGGTGGCGAGCAGCCGCTCGATAACGACTGGGATCTTCTTGTCTCCGGGCTTCAGATGCCGCGCGAGGGCGCCATACATAATGATTACGGCCTCATTGACGCGGTCAGCGGCCTCGGAGTGTTTGTCGGGCGCCTCCAGAGTCCTCTCAAAGATGTTCATCAACCTGTCGAGAATGCCCTTGCCGTGGACCTCGATGGCTTTGTTAGCTGCCTCGAGCATCTCAGCACGCACCGTTCCGTTCTTGTCGCCGAGTGGGCCTTGCTCAATGAGAAGGGCAAAGAAGGGCTCGAGTTGCGGCTTTTCCAGATGAGGAGCAAGGTGCTTGAAAGCCAGCGCAATGCCGTGCCGCGCCTCCCAGGGGTCCGAGAGGTCCATCTTTTTGGGCATACCAAACTCATCGAGTTGCTGCATGCGCGGCTTGGCGAGTTCGATGTAGGATAGGCGGAGTTTCTCGAGGACGGGAGCGATGACGGAGAGGTGTTGGCTAGCTGCCTCCGCGAGAGATTTCGCGGCGGCACGACGAAGCTGTGCATCCTTGCTCTCGACGTAGGGCAGCATCTTGTGCGCGAGCTCCTCTGAAGTTTGGAACTCGCTCTCCTCCCAGATCTCGCGACCAAGGTCGGCGTTTTCTTCGATGTCATCGTGGCAGGCGAGCCAAATCTCTTCTGACACGCCAACCTCGCTCATGTCGACCTCGGCGCTGATTGCCTGGAGCACCGCCGTCCGCACGCTGCCCTGCGGAACGATGGCGCCGCGGGAGAGAACCCCGATTTCCTCAACAGCCATGTTCGGGGCGACACAGCGGACCATGTCAGAGAAGCAGTCCTTGATGATCTTGTAGTGTTGGCTGTACTTCTGCATCGATGAAATCAGGGCGCCGAGGACCTTGGCGCGCGGAATGGCCTCATCTGCTGCAGAGCCCGTGTGGAAAGAGAGGATCTCAATGGCGAGGACCAACTGTGTGTCACGATCCTCGGCGTTCGTACCAAAGCCACCCTTCTCAAGAACCAGCAAAGCGAGCGACAGAATGTAGATGAGCGAGACGGTGTCGAACGGCCGCTGCTCACCAGCGAATCGCAGGCGGTAGAGCACTCGAGTGACGAGGTCCTCGAATGGTTCCTGCGTGAAGGTTTCTGGGAGAACCGAGACCTCGTGGGCTCGAAGAGCAGCCGCGCCGATAAACGGGCGAATCGATCCGAGGCGCGAGGACGTTTGGTCCGCACAGGCGATGAAGGCCAGCGGGCCAACGTCCCCTGTGATCAGCGAGGCTCCCGCAACGATGGCGGCCAGGGTAGCCCCAACGGCAGTCCCCATCCAGCGGCTGGCGTCGCTCGGTGGCCCAGTTGCGAGCCCCCTGACAATCCCGAATCCGCGTCGTGACTTTGCTGCGATCTGTCGGACGTTCTCACGGATCCCGGCCTCCTTCTTAAGCTGGGCGTTGACTTTTGCCGTCTCCTCTGCGGTGAGCTTCTTCTGCGTGCCTTTCTTTTGTGCCAGCTGCGCTCTGAGTTCTTCTTCCCACTTCAGCGTATCATAGTCCTTGACGTTCTTGTTTGGAACCACATTCTGCTTCTTTGCCAGGACATCGACGAATGCCGTGCCTTCTGGAGTGCGAAAGATAGCCGCCTCGAGAGGACCAACCGTCCGTAGTTGGGAGGCGTCGAGGTCTTGCTGGATGAGCGCAACAATGCGTGGCGTCATGGTTTCAGGGGCGACAAAAACCAGTTCGGCGGCCGCGCTGTAAGCCGCATTCTTGACGGACTCGGACTGTATCTGTTAGAACGGATCGATTGCAAGCGTGGGGGGCGTGTTACCTTCTGCCCGAATCCAGTCCGTTCAACAATTTCCTGAATCAAGGCATCTTCGTATTTCCTGGCCAACTCACCGGGATCAAGCTCAACTCGCAAGCAGAGGTCGATCCAGCTTGCCCGAGGAATGAGCTGAGGCTTGGCAAGCACAATAAGAGAACACATTTGAGCTTCGAGCCGAGACTTGTCGACAGAAACTTCTCGGTCGGAAAATTCTTTGGGACCGAGACAGATCGACCTGAGCACTAGGTGGAGGTTGGAGTTTCCAGACTTAGCAAGCACAGCTGCACTCTCCTTCTCAGCGATCTCGGTGGCGTCGATCCAGTGCCACATGCCGTTGATGATCAGAGAAGCAACAGAGGGGCCGTCGGCTCCGATAGACTGAGCACAGAGGTCTACTAGCGTGCTGATGGCCTGCCGACGCACAGTAGGGGATGTGGCGGCAGAGCACACGAGGTAGAGGTACGCCTGAGCCCATGCGATCCTTACCGCTTCGGTGCTTGAGCTGAGTGCAGGAGTAACGGCGGACAAGGCGCGGCAGAACCATTGGAGATCGTCATCGGAGAACTTGCTGTATACCCGCTGATTCAGGAGAAAGGACGGCTTGGGATCTACCGCCAAGCTGCTCTTTTGTATCGACGCCTTCTTCAACAGCGATTGGAGGTTGGCGCTCTCAATCTGGCTGAAAAGAGGGCCAAGTCCACACACCACTAGAGCACCGGTCGCGAGGCCACTCTGAGCAGCAGCCACTGGGTTCGCGGCGACCTCGTTGAACGAGGCCAAAAGGGGCGGCACGACGGTTTCCACGAAGGTGACAACTCCGTTGGGATGATTCACCTTGGCGTCCTGAGCGAAGGTTTGCAGCAACTCCCCTGTGCGGAGGATCCATATGCGCCGGATCGGAATCTTCTTGTCGGCCAGACCCTTGGCGTAAGCGTCCAGGAGGGGCTTTGGCGCGGCGGAATCGCGAAGGAGCGTGATGGCGCTGGCATTGAGAGCCAGAGTCTCGGCGCTCAGAGCCTGTTCGTTTGCTTCCTTGCCCGCTATTGTGGGAAGCCCAGCCGCAACCTTGGTGGCAATGCCTGTCGAGGGAGGCAGGGCAACCAGCATCTCTGAGTGGAGCACCCTGTGATCTGCGGAGGCGAGCTTTCCCGATTTCAGGGGCCCCAGCACCTCGTCAGCGACCTGCTCCAGGAGCGCAGCGTCATGGCTGGCGGAGGCAATCGCCTTAAAGGCTGTCACTGCGCCACTGCGAATGGTGGCATTGGACGACTTGATGTTGGACAGCAGAGGCTTAACGAAGCGGCCGCTCAACGCCTTGGAAAGGTCAAATTGGGGGAGCGAGCGAACGAGGGGCGTGATCAGGTCGTTCAACACCACTTCAGGGGCTCGCAGCAAGCCCTTTTCCAGGGCTGGAAAAACCTCCTTGTCGAGATCCTCGAGCGAGACGAAGGCGGAAAAGAAATCACCTAGGCCGTCTGCGATGTGGGCTGGGACAGGCGCTCGTGAGCCAACGATCTCGCGGGTGTAAAAGGCAAAGTACTGGCTCTTCAAGCCTTCAACGACCGGCTTCGCCTCCGGCTTGCGCGAGCAGACGCCGGCTATGGCGCCGAGCAGCGCTGCATTTTTGGCGGCAGGTTGTGGCCCCTTGGCAGCGAGGAGCTGGACCGCGGCATCGACGGTCTTGGGGTCCGTCGAGGCCAGCGCCCGGAGCCCCCTTCGCACAATAACCAGCGCCGAGCTGCCCACTGTGTGTTTTGCCGCGGGCTGCAGGCACCTGTCCAGACCATCGGCCGTCGCCAGTATGATGTCTTTGCCGAACTTGTCCCACAGGGGTGTGCCCGCGAAGTTCTGCATGAACAGGCTGCTCCACTCCACCAGCACGAAGGCGCTGTCGGGGGCAATGCCCTGCTTCTGGGTCTCCTGGCGGACTGCAGCGACAAGCGGCGTGAGGGTGTCGACGTCTCCTATTCGGCATAGCGAGACTAGGCACCGCTGAACTGCGTGTCGGGAGGGACGGTCGGTGTAGAAGGCATGGGTCCAGAAGAGCACCTTGAGGATGGCGAGGGTGGACGGCCGGTCGAGAGCTGGGCGGGCAAGGCAAGGGCCAAGTTAGCGTGCCGTCTCCTTGGTCTCTGTTCGGGGGGCACAGCGCAGGCTCACATTTGTGCGAGATCTTCTCGTCAATTCCCCGCAATTGGGCGATCCGGGCCGTGGTCGACGACGAGGTCAGCGCAGCGCGGGCCTGGTCGAGGTCCAGGCTGCCCGAGGGGCCGCTGGCAGCGGCTGTTTCAGTCATTTTCTTGCGGTTCCAGGACGGGGCCGTGTAATGACATGGTCGGGCGGCAGAAACCGCAGCCGTGATGTGGTGGTTGGCCCCGTTTTGTTTGGGCCGTGATTGTTGTTCTGGAAGCTGATTTTCGGCGGGGACTCACATTTTGGAAGTGGGTTGAGTGGGTTGATGTTGCAGGGGGGAGCTGCTGCGCTGCTGCACCCAGCTGACTGTGTGGACATGTAGGCCGACAGTGCGGGCTGCTGTTTCGGTGCTGTTGGCCAAGGAAAGCAAGAGGCACAGAAAGCTTGCAGTGGGAATCGACTTTCTCCAAACACCCAACAACCTTAAAACACCCGCATGGCCCTCCGGAACTTCTTCGCATTTATCGAGACGCCTTGTCGTCTTGCCGTCATTATCTATTTCACGACACTGCCTCTTAGCCTCGGACGACACACAGAACAGCAACAGCTCCTGCAACTTCGGTCTGCAGCAAACGCACGGCTGTCGGCTGCGGGAGATGCACTGTGAGGATAGCACACCCTGCTGCTGCCTTGTCCCCGCGGTGGGGTCCAGCACCTGAAACGGCAGGCGGTCGTCTCGCCCGTCCCCCGGTCGTTCCAAGTCCCAACAGACGCAGCGCTCGGTGGAGCGGCAGCCCGAGTCACCACAAAATTTCCGGGCTGCGTGAGGCCTGACGTCTTGCTCGGTGGAAACATCCCGCGACAGGCCATTCTGGGTCCCGCAACTCGTCCTTCGCATCCCAACCCCCAGGGCAACACCGCCTCGACATGGCCGGCAAGAAGAAAGCAAAAAAGCCCGCTGCGAACCCCGCGCGCGGCTTTGCTACCACGTCCATTGCCTCCAAGCCCCGAGCTGACCCCGCTGAAGCCCCGGGCGATAACACCCCGGCCGGCAACGCCAACGACGACGCTGCTGCCCCGCCGTCGACCGACACCCGGCAAACGACCACCGCCACGACCGCCAACACCAAGACAGGGACGGGAGCCCCCACGACCGAATTGAGCCCCGAGGAGTTTGAGCGGCAGCTGGAGGAGTCGCACTTGCAGCTTCTGGTCGAAAAGCACGCTCAGAAAGTCAGGAAAGATGCCCAACGCCAGAAGACACGACTCGAGACCGACCGCCGACTGCTCCGGAACGCGGCCGAGACCATCAACACTAGGAAATGGCTGCCTCAGGAGCTTATGGACCATATCCTGGGCCTCATACAAGCCGAGGGCCGGTTTGCAGCTTCCAGCGTCTCGTCCGAGGGCGCAACTAGTAGACTGCCCCCAGAGGATGACCTCATCATCAGGCTGTGGACTCTGCAGGAGACGTTGGAAAGCTCTGGTTTCCCCGAGGACAGGATACAGCCGGCGCTGCAATTTGCGTTGGATATTGCCCCAAACATTGCATACAGCTCCAGGAGCGAGTCCATCTGGGGTCTCGAGGAGGTCCTGGACTGGTTCGCGAGAGAGTGCGCCAGGGAAGAGCTCCCAGATTATTCGGGGCGCAGGACAGGGTCCAAGTCGCAAGCAGGTAACGTTGTGGATGCTCACCTTCCTCACCTTTTCCCGTTCTGACTGTGACAGATACCCCCGCGGATACTCCCTCGAGGACGGGGACGCCGCACGAGATCGATCCCCGGCTTGGGACAAAGATCAAGGGCGCTGCGCTGAACCGGTCACGTCAGGCCTCGCCCAAACGACCCAGTGTTACATACGACGAGGACATCGAACCCGATCAGCTGCTGCCCTTCTATCTCGAGACCAAGACGAAGCTGTTTGCCATCCAACGGCCCCGCCAGGAGACGGCGAAGCGCAACGGACCCAAAGCCCAGACCGAGAGCTCCAATGCTCCGGAGGAGGCGCTCCTGCTCGCGAAACTCGACAGGGTCGAAAAAGACGTCTTGTTTGACAAATATGTGGCCGAGCAGCAATGGGCAGCGAAGAGGATTGTCTTGGAGAAGGACTATGCCGCCGCGAAGGCCGAGCAGAAGAAAAAGGAGCCGCCACCAGAGCCCCCTACTCCTAACGGCCCCGACGATATCAACGCAGAAGCCGAGCGCATCGCAGCAGAAATCCTTGCGGAAGAGGACGAGGACGATGACGACGGTTTGGCCGACTTGTTCGCGTGCCTACCCGTCAGTGAGGTCGATCCGGTGACAGGAAAGACCAACACGGTGGTGAACGGACGCGACGGCTCCAAGACGATTGTCCGAGATTTTGGAACCTGGACCGGAGTGACGCCCATGCGGGCTTTGGAAGAGGCCTGCCGCTCAAGGTTTGCCGCCCACCCTCCAATCCCTTTGTTTTGCGGTTGCGCTGACAGCTTGTAGGGACTCGTCTGTGAGGATCTCATATCACCTCCTTTCCGACGTTGCTTTCGCGAACCGGCACGCCGTCAACATCCTCTGGTCGAAGGCACAGGAGGTACCCCCGGCCCCTGAGATTTCTGACCTCGACGTTTTCACCTCGCCCACCCAATTCGTCTACAAAATGATGTCCATCGCCACCCCCGACGCCAAGCAATCCGAAGCTTTCATTGCCACTACCGCCCTGTTTTGTATTTTTGGATCCTCGGCCAAGGAGGAGAAGGTCGCGCTGAGACTGCCAGCGACCTGGAAGGACCTCTGGTCAGAGTATGCCGAAGGCAAGAAGAACAAAGCCGACGGGGAAGACCGGACAGTGCTGAGGCACCTGCGAGACATGGTGCGAAAGAGGGTGGAGCAGGAGCTAGAAGACGGCGTCCTCATCCAGGGCTTCAAGGGGCGAGGGCAGTCTAAGAACCAGACTGACTCGGATCACTCGGATCAAGAGCGGGTGAAACGGCAACCATATGGGCCCGAGTACTATCAAAATATCTGGATGCAGAAGTCCAGCTCGCCTAAGTTCCAGCAGATGTTGGTGAGTCAAGGATCAGAAACCGGCTCCACCGATGATTTCTAACTTTCCAGGGCTCGCGCATGCAACTTCCAATGTGGCAATTCCGGCAACAGGTCGTTGATATTGTTGAGAAGTCCCAGGTGGTGATCATCTGTGGCGAGACCGGATGGTACGCACCGCTTCTGCCCGCCTCGCTTTTGGGACCCAGCTAACAATCAACAGCGGGAAGAGCACACAGGTACCCTCGTTCCTCCTCGAGCATCAGCTGCTCCTAGGAAAGTCCTGCAAGATCTACTGCACGGAACCGCGGCGTATCTCGGCCATATCCCTGGCGCGTCGTGTGAGCGAGGAGCTCGGGGAGGGCCCGGGGCAGATCGGCACGAACCGCTCACTTGTCGGATATTCGATCCGACTCGAGTCGAATACTTCGAAGGAAACACGCCTGGTCTTCGCCACCACCGGCATCGTTATGCGTATGCTGGAGGGATCCAACGATCTGCAAGAGGTCACCCATTTGGTGCTCGATGAGGTCCACGAGCGCACCATCGACAGCGACTTCCTCCTCATAGTGCTGAAGAAGTTGCTGTTGCGGAGGAAGGATCTCAAGGTCGTGCTCATGTCCGCCACGGTCGATGCTGAGCGCTTTTCGAAATACCTGGGTGGCGCTCCAGTCCTGACTGTTCCTGGACGGACGTTTCCTGTCCGTGTTGCGTACCTCGAAGATGCCATCGAACTGACCGGGTTCACGGTCGACCAGCGCAACCAAGAAAAGCTGACGGAGCTCGACGACGACGTGGAGCCCGAGGTTGACACATCGTCAAAGCCCGAGCTTCTGAAGGCGCTGAGACAATACTCGGCCCGAACACGAAACACACTCGCCCAAATGGACGAGTACCGGATAGAGTATGATTTGGTCGTCCAGCTGATCTCCAGGATTGCGCTCGACCCAGGGTATGCTCCATACAGCAAAGCCATTCTCGTCTTCCTCCCCGGTATCGTCGAGATCCGGGCGCTCAACGACATGCTGCTCGGGGATCGATTCTTCGCCGACAACTGGCTCGTGTATCCGATGCACTCCAGCATTGCCAGTGAGGAGCAGGAGGCGGCGTTCCATATCCCGCCCCCCGGCATGCGCAAGATTGTGCTGGCAACCAACATTGCCGAGACCGGTATTACGATTCCAGACGTAACGTGCGTCATTGACGCGGGGAAACACCGCGAGATGCGCTTCGACGAGCGGCGGCAGCTGTCGCGGCTCATTGACTCCTTCATCTCTCGCGCCAACGCAAAGCAGCGCCGTGGCCGCGCTGGTCGTGTGCAGGAAGGCCTTTGCTTCCATCTCTTCACCAAATACCGCCACGATACCTCGATGAACGACCAACAGACACCCGAAATGCTGCGCCTGTCGCTCCAAGATCTGGCCATCCGGGTCAAAATCTGTAAGATCGGTGGCATCGAGGAGACGCTCAGCCAGGCCCTGGATCCCCCGTCAGCGAAGAATATTCGCCGGGCCATCGATGCCCTCGTTGACGTGCGGGCACTGACGGCCGCAACCGAAGAGTTGACGCCTCTCGGCATCCAGCTTGCCCGCCTTCCGCTTGACGTCTTCCTCGGCAAACTCGTTCTACTCGGCAGCATCTTCAAGTGTCTCGACATGGCTATTACCGTCGCGGCCATTTTGTCGTCCAAGTCTCCTTTCGTAGCTCCCTTTGGCCAGCGAGCCCAAGCCGATACGATCCGCAGGGGCTTTCGTAAGGGCGATTCGGACCTTCTGACAGTCTACAATGCCTACACAGCCTGGAAGCGCGTCTGCCAATCTGCTACGGGCGGCGGCGCTGAATTCCAGTTCTGCCGCAAGAACTTCCTTGCCCCGCAGACCCTCGCCAACATCGAAGACCTCAAGGGCCAACTACTCGTTGCGGTCGCCGACTCGGGCTTCCTGCAGCTCACGGCAGAGGAGAGCCAAACCCTCCGCAGGCTGCGTTTTACCGGCCGGCGGCGCCACCAGACCTTCTTCGAGGTCCCGAAGCGCGTCAACAGCAACAGCGACAACGAGGTTGTCGCCCAGTCGGTCATTGCGTGGAGCTTCTACCCGAAACTCCTTGTCCGAGACGTCAACACCAGAGGCCTGCGGAACGTGGGAAACAACCAGTCCATCAGTCTGCACCCCAGCAGCGTGAACAAGGGGTTCAACAATCTGCGCTGGATGAGTTATTATAATATTATGCAATCCAAGGCGTACGTCCTCATTCCCGTCCCCTTTCCCTCTTCTGTTGTGTTTCTCCTTTACCATCCCGACTAACCTTCGCAACTACAGCTTTTACAACGCTCACGACACTACCGCGGTAGACCCCTTCGCAATCGCGCTGCTCTGCGGCGACGTGCGTGCGGACATGTATGCGGGCGTGTTCGTGCTCGACGGGAACCGCGCGCGGTTTGCCGTGCCAGACTGGAAGACCATGCTCGTCATGAAGGTGCTGCGGGCGAGGCTCAAGGAGATGCTTACGCGGAGTTTCAAGAGCCCCGGGAAGTTGCCGACGGCGCAGCACGAGCGCTGGTTGGAGGTCTGGCAGAAGGTGTTTGTCCTGGCGCAGGAGGCGAAGGAGGCAAGGGAGAAGGCGGCGGCGATTGCGGCTGCCGGTGGCGCAGCCATTGCGGAGCGTTAGAGGCGGTCTTGCTCTTCAAGTTGGGGGTGAGGGTTGCTTGGATTTTCCCGCTTCGATTCTGGGTCTCAGGTGGTGAGCCTTCGAACTTTGGGGTGGCGGTTGTTTGGTTGGAAGCCTGGATAGCGAAGCAGGGAGAGCTGGTGGGCACTGTAAGCACGGATCGATTTCGGTGCGTAGCGAATCAAACATTGTCACGTAACGACGTATCAGCCACGTCCTCGCCGCGCTCATGTGCCGTGGGCCAATCCCTTTTCGAGTCTGTAGGAAGAAGGGTACTGTCAGCCAACAGAGGTGTTGGCGTTCTTCGTAGCCTTTTAAGTTCGCACGGCCTGTCTTGTATCTTTCTTCCACCTCCTCCTCTTCCCTTCGGTCTAATTATTCCTGTTGTTGCCAACTCCAACCTTGCACCGCACGACATCGGCCGTATTCCCGTCGTCGAACATCGCGACTTGACCCCGATCTCGCCCTCTTTTCTAGTTATACTCCAGTTGTATCAAACCCACACCACCAAAATGCCTGCCACCACCGCCGAACCCAAGCTGCAACTGCCCATGCAGGCCCCCAGCCCCGCGCTCTTCCGCACCCAGACGGGCGAACTGGGCGGGGAGATTGTCGTCACCCAGCAGCCGGTCAGTTGTCCTCGCCGTGAATCAGGACTCAAGTAGAGAAGTGCATAAGAACTGACAGTATTGGGCATGTAGACCTCGGAGCCCCGTCCGTCGGTGGACAACGAGAACGTGATGACCCTGCGCGGGGGTGGGCTTTGTAACTTCGGGTGCTCGTGCTGTGGTGAGAATTGTGGGCTTGGCTGCTGCACATGAAGAGTTGAAGGTTAGGTGGATGGTAATGGGGGCGGTGTGAACTTGCGGTAATCTGTTGTTGCTGGAGTTATGGACTAATTATTTTACACGTTGATGGAGAGTCGGAGTAATTTGTTGTTCTCGGCTTCGTGTTATTCCTCCTACCCCTTGCAGTACATCGGCGGCATGATGGACACATTGGACGTTCATGATACACAGTGCAAAAACTGTCCACGATGTCTGTGACCACTAGGCACCTTGATCTGTATTCGGGCCGGGATTCGCTTCGGGGATGGCTACTTGAAGGATGAATTCTGGCGTGGTAGAAGACAGTCGATACCGCCAGCAGCATGACCAGAGGCACCTACTCACGTGTTATAACTGTTCCCTACGGCAATGATCTCATTCTTCGACGTATGATGTGAGGCGCTGAAGTACGGTAATTATCAACAGCAAGGCAGGGTAGTAGCTAGATTAGTACAGCTTTATGCCTTTACACTCCGGCACTGACTGTAATGGTTCTTGCCATCAACTTACTGAAACCAGCACAACGGCGACGAGAGAACATACTTTGCACTTCCCAATATACTGTTCAAAATAGATATATCTTCGAGTGAAAGCACCCCCCCGGTCCACCCTCTGGCTCTGTGGCCAAAATCGCCACAGCAATGCCGGAAAATCCAACCGAACCCCCTTCACTCAACCGCCAATCGAGTCAAAATACGACGTCACGCCGCCCGGCGCCTCTAGCGCCTTGTACTGCGCGTCGTATTACTTCGCGTCACCTTCAGCGTCCAGCGTCGGGCTGATGGTGATGAGCTTGCTGGGCTCCAGGTTGGCGGCGTAGGCGCTGGTATAGACCTTCGGCCCGGCCAGAGGGTAGGGGGCGGTCGAGTTGAGGTCCCAGTTCAGCGCCGGATCGGCCATGTCGTAGGCGCCGGGGAACTT
>FJWA01003975.1_pt1 | contig 12904 bp, 12 predicted proteins | sample 1011891 | NCBI WGS metagenome assembly FJWA01 (sample SAMEA3912450, study PRJEB9761) | metagenome | biome: forest; material: soil | place: USA | collected 2011-06-22 | depth 0.1 m
ATTGCTCACTTTCACCCGTTTTTGTGGGGACTATACCGCATTGTGGCTTTTGGTCGACAGGGTGTTGACAAAGCAGGGAACTTGAAGCCCGCTGTGAAGTTTCGGACAGTTCTTTGACGCATTGGAATCAGACTTGTTCTTTTCAATTCCGCCATAACAAAGTCTTTATCCCAGGAAGAATCGGCGTGTGACTGTAATTGTATAAGAAGAATGTCCATTCTGCCATTTTCTATTGTTGGATTTGCTCGTGGATTTACTCTAGCACTAAGCGGTTTTCAAACAACTCGATACCTCAGNCTGTCATCCATACCGCTCACCCCAGCCTTGGTCCAAAAGTCGATGCCATGGAAATGACAGGCACAACCCCCCCGTTTCTCATGCCGCTCAAATTGAACCTCGACGAAGAACCGGTCCCTCCCCCGCCCTCCGTTGCCGAGATCATACCCTACTTTCACCAGCACGGCGACCGTAACTGTGGCAACCACAAACATGAGTCTAGCAGCAAAACCGTCGCCAAGTACCTCGCCTGCCAGGGCACTGAGGGCAGGGACCCATCCACAGCATGCAATCTGGCGTGTTCCAGCTGCCACGCCCGAGTCACTCTCAACCAGTTGCACGATCTCCCCTGCGGGGAGATGATTTGCCGCGATTGTCTACTAGTCAAGGCGTTTAGCGTCAAGTGTAGCATCGAGATGAACCGCCAAAAGCTGCAGGAGTCGCGAGCTAGGATGACGGCCATCGATCTGGATTTCTTCAACCATCCCGGCATGGACGAGATGGAGAAGCAGCGATTGGTTCGCCGCTACGCTCAGCTTAGACGCAGTGTCCTCCACCTGGCCGGTCTTACGTGCTGCGGCGTGAGCATGAAGCTGGACCGGTTTCCGTTCCTGCCCAAGGGACAGGATGCCCTGACGCCGTCAAGGTAGTCCCGTCGTAGATACGGGAGAGGTATTAGGTTTCAGCNATATAGCGGAGTTTTGTCCAAGTCCTACTCATCACTTGTCCACGTCGATTCGGAAAATGGTTTGATGGTAGCGAAAAAACAGAAAGCAATGTCAGGTTGACAACCTCGTATGGAACCAACTGCCTCTTCATTGAACCATATTTCTCTTGCTCACAATGTCTCTGGTGATTGGAAATCCTACGCCTTCCCAACCTCGAGTGCCGGCTTGCCAGTTGCAGGGCTCTTCTCTTGTGGCTGCTCCCACTCCATTTCCTGCTTCAAGAACCCCTTGAGTGCCGTCTTAATCTCCGAGACCTTCTGGTTCCAGTTCTCTCGGTTTTGCTTAGGATCGTTGGTCACCTGAGGGTTCAGAATTTCCCGAATAGCCCCTTTTTTCTGGCCCAGATAGGTCCCCAGCTGCAGCACCCTGCCTTTGCCTCGGGGGACATTGACATCGCCGATTTTCTGCAGCGCTGCCTTCAGCTTGACCATGTTGTCGTGTTCTCGGAGCGCGAAGACAATGATAAAGTCAAAGCGGGAAAACACATCCTTCTTCATGCCGACTGCCGTTCGGGAACCGATTTCGCCCCGAATGTCCTGCTTGAAAGGGTAGTCGCACCACTTGTTGTCAAAGACTGCCGCCAGACCCATGCGGCTGGGGCTATTATTAGCGCCGGGCCTCCAGGGCAGCTTAAAGGTCTTGTGGCTGTAGTCCAAACCGTCGATCGTGTCGACGCACTCGGCCTTGTGCTTGGCGAAGAAGCCGGCCGACTGGATCTCGGCGATCCGCCAGTCACCGCGTGCTCTGAGAGACAGCTGGCCGAGGAGCTTGAGGACGGCTTCTGCGACCACGCTACGGCCCTCGTTGTATGGGTCGACGAAAAGGATCTTGTAGTCTCGCCTCGGCGGGGTTGGTGAAGGTGAAGCGGAAGGACGCCTCGTCGCCACCGACTTCTCCGTGGTTCTGCCTGGCCGTGGCTTGGTTGGAGCAGGTGGCTCATGGGCTTGGTCGACGGCCATGAGAGCCAGGTAGTCGCTCAGCACGCCCCGCTCGTAATCGATGTCCTCCATGATGGCCTGGACCTTGTCGGGACTGTTGTCGACGAGCGAGAACCACAGCTGGGATATCCATTTTGCGCGGAACTCGAGGTCCATGGACCGCGACAGGATGCCCTTCTCATAACGCTCAAAGAGATCGTACACCTTTGTCGCGTTGCTCTCTATCCCCTTGAGCAGCTTGCCCAGGTCGTCCACTTGGCCCGAGTACAGGGTTGCCGGCGCTTTTTTGGATTTCTTGTTGTTTTTGGCGATGAACTCTTTGAGTCGGACGAGAAAGATGTTGAGGCGCTCCATCCGCCGCCCCAGCTGTGTCATCTGCTGGGGGAGGTTCTCGATGCGCTGGTAGATGGCGATGGCCTTTTGGACCAAGTCGACCACGGTGGCAACAGTGCCCAGGTCGGCCATGGTGAACGTGTCCGAGCCAGACCGGGACCAACAAACACGCAGAGCGAAGTGGAATGGGCAGAGAGGCGATGCCGGATCCTTTCGATGGTTTTGTGCAAGGTGAGGAGCAGCTGCGCCGCACAGCCCCCACACAGCCTCGAGCTCTTGGCACGGCAGAGCCATACCTTGAAAGGGAACGGAGCATTTCTTACTCACTACCGTACCTTGGAGAGCAGCCAGCTTCCGAGATCTACCCCTCTTTAAAGCCAGACGACACGTGGTATCCTCGAAAGACGAAAATGTGCAGCAATATACATCCCCTTTTTGTCTACCTCTACCGTGTGCCGACTTTTGACTGCCCAGATGTCTATTGCCGTCAAGTCCCCCCGCCCCCCAGAAAGCAGAAAGTGAAAAGGAGGGAGGCCAGCATCGGAATTTGGAAGCTGCCGTGGCCTTCAATGTCATCGCGCGTCATAATGTCACACCCCCAACGAGAAACGCCGCAGAAATGAGGAGGAGTTTTGGAACAAGACACATTCAGAAAGCTACGAGGAACGCTTGACTAGTGTTTGACTAATAGAATGAGGAAATAGACACAAAGAAAACGTCATGGGTCGAAAGATGGTCGTGATATGGCGAGGCCAGGGATGCTGGGGCGGCCGAGCCGACTTTCGGCGACTGCGGAACCGAAATCCTCAAGCATGCCGTCCTCCGACGTTTTAGCTCGCCGCGGCTGACGCCGCCCGGCGAGTCTGTCAGATTTGCAAAACCTCCATGTCGGAGAGGCTCCTGTGGCGCTTGTGCAGGCTGGCGTCGGCGAGGCTGCTGGATGCCTTCCTCTTCTGTGAGAGGACGTTGAGTGGGCTACTCTGCTGAAGCTCGGAAAACCCATTCATTCCCACCGTGTTGCTTCTCTTTTGCCTGCGGATAGGCGTGATGGGCGTAGTGACGGTTTCCATGCTTCCCGTCTTGATGCCGCGGAGGGTACCGTGGTAGTAGGGACCCGAGAATGCGAGTGATTCCTGGCTCGCTTTGTCGCTGTAGATGAGCTGCTGGTTGATCTGGTTGCGGCGGAAAGCGCCGACGACATCCGAGTTGTTGTCGAAATGGGTGAGCAGGGGGTGAGCGGCGGCGGACTCGGCCGCTGCGCTTGCGTTGCTCGCGGCGGTCTTGGGGCGGGTGGGGCTGGAGATGAGATCTCCGTTCCAGTCGGCGCCGAATTCCTCGTCGTCGGACGAGTCGTGGTTGAAGACGACAAAATCCTCAAGCTTGAGCAGGCTTTCCTCCTCGTCCTCCTCCTCATCGATGCCGGCAAAGTAGGAATCATCGCTCTCCTCGGCCGTGAATATGTCGGGCGTGCAGGGGAAGAATGCCTCGGCCGGACCGAACGGCTGCATGTTGATAAAGTCCCCGAAGGGGTTGGACGAAACCATGGCGCCCATCATGATGAAGCCGGGATTCCGCACCAGCGGGGAGCAGGTTAAATCCTGGTTGGTAAAGTCCAGCTGGAGCGACTCGGGGGAGAGATCCAGTTGGTTCGTCCTGCGCGGGGTGAAGATGATCATCTTGCCAGAAGCGGGATCGACGACACCGATGGGCTTGTTGTCTGATCTGTCGAGGTTGAATCGGCCGACGCGAGGCTTGCCCGGCCGATACTGGACGCCCCTCTCTGTGTCCGAATCCGAAGATGCCTCGACCGAATGCGCCCGGCGCATCTGCTTCTTCCGGATAATCGGCTCCGGGACATCTTCCTCGGTGGTATCACCGTCGGCTGACAGAGCAGGATTAGCACCGCCCGCGCCCACAATTGGCAAGAAAACTCACTCTCGTATCCGTCGAGCTCCTGCACCTCGGCAAGGGCAAGGGATGCTGCAACTTCGGATGGCGGCTGGCTCGCCCGGGGCGTGGCAAGCGGTGTCAGATCAAGTTCACGGGCAGCGGCGTCGTCATCCGAGTCGTGCGGGTCCCGCCCGCCGAGGTCCTGGGCGCCATTGTGGTGAAAGTCCCAGAACGAACCGTTCGAGGACGTTTCGTCGTCATCTTCGATCTCTCGGCGGAACGATGGGTCGAGCGCGCTCTGCTCGACAAAGATATCGGGAAAGAAACCGTTGATCTCCGAGGTCTCGCTCGTCGTCGAGTCCGAGTCGCTGTCGGGAACGCCGGCAAAGCGAACATGGCGCTCGACGGGGATGGCAATGGCAAGCTGATCCAGATTGTCGCTGGTCAGAGGGGCTGCGGGGAGGAGCTCGTCGTGGTCCGACAGGATGCCGTCCCAGCTGGCGCTGTCGTCGGCGGGATCAACGTCTTCGGCCTCAGCCTCGTCTTCCTCGTCCGCCTCGCTTTCCTCGTCTGCATCGTCGTCGTCGTCGTCCACCAGCGGCCGAGGGGGGTCCGATGTTCGCTTGCGCGACGCATTGGTGATTATGTGTTCCTCCTCGGCCGCAAAGACATGGTCCTCGTCGTCGTCCTCGGAATCGGTGACATCCTCCACGCCGGAGTAGCCGCTGTCGTCGTCCGAGAGGTCCAGCGATGACGAATCGTAGTCCCGGTGCTTCGGGGCTCGGGCCGGCACCGGGCGGTATTTTTGCCGGACGGTTCGAGACATGGTCGTGGATATGCAGGGGTAGCTGTGTGGCAGGGGTGGGGGAGAGGTGGCGCACGGTCTTGTGGAAGCGGCGGTGAACCCTGCAAACGGACCAAGTAGGGGTGGTCCGAACGCCTCGGGCAGAATCGTTGTTGAGGATGGGAATACAACGTGCTGCCCGTGGAGAGAGCGGCACTTGGCTGTGTGAAGTGCGGGCGATGAGGTCGCGGGGTGAAGTCAGGACCGAGCGGGGGGTGAGGGGGGTGCTCGTCGTTGAGGAGGAGGTGCGAAGCCGCGTTTGGGCCAGGAGAGGGGTGGGCCTGAGAGGGAACCGTTGGATTTCAGCGCGAAGGCAGACTCTCCTTGTCGCGGAGACGGGCTCGAGACAGGCTCGAGACGGGGAAGGTCTGCGGGAAACTTGGTCGAGGGCGGGCAGAATTGACTATCTCGTTGAGGCTGCTGGACTGCAGGCGTGCCGGGGGCAATTGGCACGCCCGCAGTGGGCGCTTAGAGCTCAACGACGGCCGACGGCATCTTGAAAAATCTCGACAAAGTTCGGTAAGGGCGGTACTGAATTCGGGATGTGGTAGGGCGACTTCGTTGTCTGGTGGGTTGGGTTGGTGGTTTGGGGGAGAAGGGAAGCTCGAGGAGGGGGAGCGCGGGCCGTCTGATGGTTTTTGACCAGACTTTTTTCGCACAGGTGGGACCGGGGTGGACCGGGGTGGACCGTGGTGGGCCGGGGGTGGACCGTGGTGGGCTCGGCTCGATCCACGACTGGAGCCAGATCGGTGGAGCCCTCTGCAGCCAGCACCCCTGCAGCAACTGCTGCGGCGGGCACTCTCTCCTCTGGCAGCTGGCGACCGTGCAGCAGGACTACCCAACCTCGAGCCAACGTCGACCGCCGACGTCGTTCCAATGCACGTCAGGCTGGGTGGGTTAGGTGGGCTGGCAGGCTGGCTGGGGTAAATTTACCGGAACGGAAGGCCCCGCTAGGACACGGGCTCGTCACCGCTCTTTTCCCGCGCGGGTGTGGTTGTCGTGGCTCATCGCCGCCGTGGAGAGGCGCACAGGCCGAGTTGGGGACAGAAACTGGACTCGAACTACCTGCCAGTGCTCGCTCTCAGTTTTCACCGTCGAGCCTGATCCCTTCTTGTCACGCCGCCCACGATCCACCTACTCCCATCGAGATGATCGAGTCTCGAGACGACCCAAAATCCACAAGCGACAGAAGAGGACGTGTACGAGACAGGTAGCGACCAATTTCCATCTCCCGGGTGCCACAACCAGCCGCCCGGTTCACAGCGGGGGCGCTCAACCAACTGCCCCGCACTCCCACAGCTCGCTTGCGGGCACGCAGGAGCGGTGCAGCGCAGATGACGGAGTTACGTGTTGATCATGACTGGACGTCCACAGGGCTCCAGTCTGGTCTCCACACTTCAATTTCAGTCCTGGACGCAGGGACCGGCCGCTGCCCGCTGCATGTAGTAGGTGGTCATGGCCGGAGGCGCTGGACGACTGGGCAGTTCCCGCCATGCGACATGCCTCGAGCATGCCCAAACTGTTCTGCGACGCATCATCGAGTTACCAGCCGCCGTTCGAGCAAACAAACCTGGACAGGTGCTCGGGCTTCCATGTCAACGGCATGACGAATTTGTCAAGCCCGTCACGATTCGTACGACTCGTATCGTTCAGTGATTCTCGCAAACGTGATGTCGACAGCACTTTTTATTCGATCTTTTCTTGGACCGGAGGTTGTGAGTGGCCCGTTCCGGCTGTCAGCCCCAAGACCGGCGTAGAGTCAGAACACGGCAACCGGGGTTGGTGGGTTGTTTGCGGGGAGCCTCATCCAGGAGGATCCTGTGACTCGATTTGCAAAACAATGCGGCTCTTTCAATTGGCCATTGGAAAAGAAAAAGAGAAGGGGAAAAAAGAAAGAAGAAAAATGCAGTTTGCAGCCACTCTGGAACCCGTGGCCACCTGTTGCTGCGCGAATTCTGGAAAGGAGTCGGATCCACACAGAGCTGGCAATGACGGTCTCGCAAGGCGAGGAGACGAGGCGAGGGGAGGATGGGTCCGTAGGTCACACATTTCTCCCTGGGAATCCAACCCAAGTCCCAACCGAAATCGGCAGTCCACCTCGTTCATTAGTGTGCCGTGTCTACCTGGCAACGTTGCCGTATTCCCATCGCACGGATTCAAGCAAACCCGAGGATGTGAAGAAACGGACTTGCAATCACGATCGGGCATCGCGCTGGGTCCAGGATGCGGTGTGCGGCAGTCAGCCTCAAACTGCCGGCGGGGTGTTGCCAAGAAATGGGCTTGGCAGATCTTATCTATCAGACACGTGGGGTGCCGTTGCTGGGGAAACCCACATTTATCCCTGGATTGGAACAAACACTTTTTGGCTGCCCGTCTGAACTTGTGACAAGCGCGCAGCAAAAACGCGATGGTGCAGGGACAAGCCACTTGCCACTAGAACCGACTTGTTTTGTTGCCTCCACCATTCGATCTCTCTTTCCGAAGACTTGGGCAGCTTCTAGCACCCTGTCGATATCTTGGAGACCCTCGGATCACCCAACCCACCGCCATGGAGAGGGCGCCGGCCATGTCTGCGTCGACGCAGAGAGCAGCCACCAATCTTTTCCAGGTCTATCTTCGACTGCGCCCACCACCAGGTGGAACGACCGCGGGAGAGCGGTTCTTGGCCGTCGAGGGACCCGACGACGACAGCACGACGCCCAAACACGTCACGCTGAACCCGCCCAACGATCGACGACGCGCCATCGAGAAATTTGCCTTCACACAGGTCTTCGAGGAGGATGCAACGCAGCTCGACATCTTCCACTGCACGGGCGTGGCCAATCTGGTCAAGGGGGTGCTTGCGCCCTGCGGCGGAGATGGAACGGACGCCCTGCTGGCCACGTTGGGCGTCACGGGGTCGGGGAAGGTTTGTTGGGCATCCTTCAGTATCGGGACGTCGAGGAAACGGGGAGATTGCTGACCTGCGGCTTGGTCAGTCTCACACAATTCTCGGCTCACGATCGCAACGCGGTTTGACGCAGCTCGCCCTCGATGTCGTCTTCCGGTCAATCGGCCAAAACATTGTCGATTGCGACGCGCACCCGACTCTCGAGCTCTCGATCGTGGGGTCAGACCCGTCTGAAGCGGCCATTTTCTCCGCCTCGGGCTATCTCGAGAGTGTCTACGCTGACCCGCCGGCAACCTTTCGGGCAAGCTCAAGAGCACCCACACCCATGATCGTAGGGTCCTCTCCATCTTCCCCTCGTCATCGGCCCCGTCAACAGCCCCAGAAGCATGGCCCCAGTGGGCCGGGGCTGGATTGGGGGCACATGGACGTTCGCATGGTTGGCAGGGAGGACTCGGTGGCGCCGCCAACGCCTCCTTCGCATTACAAGGTCAACCGCAATCGTGGCGCTGCTTTTCTTCGTAGCAGTGGCCACGCCGACCATTCCTCTCACAGCCCGCGACGTCAGCAAGTGCAGAAGGTCAACAGACAACATCCCCCCAAGCATTTCATGGCCCCGACGGCATCTATCCGTTTGAAGACAGGCGCTAAATCTGCATCACACTCTCAGGGCGAGTCGATCGGACCAGGACAGACACCGTCACGCCGGCTGCACAGGCCTTCGGCCTTCCCGCAGAAGCCCGACGTCAGCGCCCTCTCCATGTCGTGTGACCCATCGTCCGAGTACGCCGTGCTCGTTTCTATGTACGAGGTGTACAACGATCGAATCTTTGACCTCTTGACGCCCGCCATCAAGTCGGCGGCGACGAAAGAGTACCGCCGCCGTCCGCTGCTGTTCAAGTCGACCGAAGCATCCCCGGACCGAAAGGTCGTCGCGGGGCTGCGCAAGGTGATTTGCGGGAACCTGCACCAGGCGTTGATGGTGCTCGAGGCGGGACTACACGAGCGCAGAGTCGCCGGGACCGGTAGCAACAGCGTGAGCTCGCGAAGCCACGGCTTCTTTTGTGTCGAAGTGAAGAAGCGAGCCAGGGGCAACCGAGGGCACGGTACCGAGGCCCCATGGGGTGGGAGCGCTCTCACCGTCGTCGACCTCGCCGGGAGCGAGAGAGCGAGGGACGCAAAGACTGCTGGCGCGACCCTTGCCGAAGCGGGCAAGATCAACGAGAGCCTCATGTACTTGGGGCAATGTTTGCAGATGCAGAGCGACGCCGCAAATAAGGACAAGGCAAGTGGCCCCAAAGCCTGTGCTAGAACTTCACAGCTGACCGACCCTGTCCAGCCCAACCTGGTGCCCTTCCGCCAGTGCAAACTGACCGAGCTCCTCTTTTCCAACTGCTATCCGTCCGCCTCGGCCCTCTCGTCGGCAAGACACCGAAACCCACAAAAGGCCGTCATGATCGTCACTGCCGATCCCCACGGTGACTTCAACGCGACATCCCAGATCCTCCGCTACAGCGCCCTCGCCCGGGAGGTCACCGTCCCCCGCATCCCCAGCATCACGCAAACGATTCTCACTGCCGCCGCCCAGGGTCCGCCTCAGCCATGCTCGCCAACCCTTGTCCGGCCGTTCTCGCCCCTCGGGTCGGGCTTGGTCAGCTACCCGCAACTTCTCTCGTCGCCCAACATTGCCCGCAACGCCTCACCAATGAGCAGTCCCGGGAGCGACGTGCATCGCACCACGATGGAGGCGGCGGCCCTCGAGATCGCTCGCCTTTCTGAAGACGTGGACTATCTCCGCCGGGTGCTGGACGCCGAACGGGCGGCGCGAGAGGAGGCTGAGTCGCACCTGCTATCGATGGAAGACCGCATGATTGAGCTAGAGCAGGCGATCCGCGAAGATTGCACCAACGAGTTTGAGCGGCGGCTCGAGATCGAGATGGCCCGGTGGCGGGCCACAATGCAGGTCGAGATGGAGCGCGGCGAGGAACACTGGGGGAGAAAGATCGAGGTGTTTGAGCGGAGCATGGGGGCCAGCCTTGCCGGCCACGGCCAGGGGAGCGAGGACGAGGACAAGGAGAACGTCCTCGTGGAGAATGTCAGCCAGGAGAATGAGCGGCTGCGGAGGGAGAATGAGGTCCTGCGGAGGGAGGTGGCAGGCATGAGTCCCACCAAGAGAATGCCGCTGCAGGAGCGCGGGAGTGATGCAGGGAGTCCGCGGCCTGCCCGAACCGCGAGGGGCGGTGGCGGCGGGGGGGACGATGAGGGCCTGCGACTGAGGCTGGAGAAGCTGTGCGTGAACGACGAACAGGGTTCGGTGCGCTCCGTGGGGAGTGTCAGCCCGAAGAAGATGAGGAAGCTTCCGATAAAGAAGTGGAATGCGGTGGCTGATGATGACTTGTTCTGAGTGTATTTTATGCGTTGGGTGTTCGGGATGGAGCGGGAAATGTGGGTTTCTGGTCCGAGATACCACGGCAGCGTACTGTACTGCCTTGGAGTCTGGAGTATGTCGGATGTTGGGATATTTGTTGGGAGTATGACATGAACGCCTAATGACACGATCTTTCTGTTCTTAACTTGAGGTTTCATGTGAATTGGGCTGGCCCGAGTGCTTTGTCTCAGGGGGCCCGAGGTCGTCGTTGCCTGCGCGGGCTCGGGGTCTTCGATATCTGGCAAGGCAACTTGCGAGGTCTGGCTACCAGCGAGGCAAGAGCCGTTGTTTGTCTAGTCATTGCAGTGGCAGCTTCGCAGCCGCCCGAGAATTGGTCACATTCCAAAACATCTCCCTCACCCCCTCGCACACCCGCCTGTCCGCTCAGGCTGTGTCGCCACCCTCATCTATTAGACGGCATCGGGACCCAGGCAGCATCTTTTCATCCAGCACACGACAATCGAGTCCGTCCACATCTCTACTTTCAAGATGCTCATCTCCCGGGCCCTTCTCGGGGGTCTCGCCGCTGGCGTTGGTGCAGCTGTCGCTGTTGACACAATGCCTATCGCCAACCCAGGCACTTCGTTATCCACCTTCGTTTGGCCACGCTGCGGCCGGAACCAACGGACGATGCCCTACCACGGCGGCGTGTACTGCCAGGCGTACCAGAAAGACTGGCTACGCGAGACTCGGCTGCAACCCCGACGCCAGCGTCTCCGAGATGTTCCATGCCTTTGCACTCAAGCACAAGGACGACCCTGACAGGCTGAGTTAGTACCTCCGTCTCACGGAGCACCCACGGAAGCGCCAGTCTCCCGGCGGCACTGTGTTGGCGGAGCTGATGCGGACGCTGGCATGGGGAGATGACGAATGGGGACATGATCCGCTCGCGCATGCTCTCGCGGTGCTCTTTCAGCCTCCTGTTGTGCGCTACGTATGTGATCGCCAGAGTCTGTGGCGGATCGGGGTGTATCGGTTAGAGAGGTGTGGCTGGGAGGCGGATCGGGAGCTTCTCCAGGCCGGGCGGGCAGACCGGGCTGTGTTGGAGAGAGTCGGAGAGTTTAGGGAGGCGTTGGAGGGGACGTTGCGCGCGATTGGGGGGCGTGACGAAGTGTATCTCTTTGGTTGAGGGTAGCGTGTTAGATCTTCGGAATTGGAAGTCTGAGTCACAATCCACAGCGTTGGAACGACGAGTTCACGGCACTTTTCTTGCGACTTTGTTGGCAGGGAAACAAGACTTGAGTTCGTCCGTCGCTGCTATGCCCGCTTTCCATCAAGAAATCGGGCACCGTCTGCCTGAATCTTTCGCTTGGAAGTGCTCTCAGCTCCCAAGATGGAATCCAGTTCGAGGCGTCCTCAAATTTCAGGGGCAAGCAAAGCTGCGTAGTGATAATTGTGGTTATCTAACCTCACGGCTTGTAAGAGCTTTCTTCAACACTGCCTAGTATAGCACGTCCGAAGTCCGGAGTGAAACCTAGGGGTTGTCTGTTGCTTGACCTTCGAGCCCAGTCTTTATGTTTCAACATCTGTTTCCTGCTCAACGGCTATCAGCTGACTGCCAATGTGCGCTCAACCTACCCATCGTAGTGTGACCACCAGGCACGGCTGGGTAGTTCATGTCGGTTCCAAGGCCTTCTAGTTGTCTGCCCGGGGATGGTTCGCCTGTGTTTCTTGGTCTCTGTCACTATCTTGTATTATGTACATCGCTTGAGCGGTGCCATGGGGAAAAGCCAACTATTTGAATTTGGTGTCGCCGACCCGTCAACGCGTCCGGTCGGGATGGGGCCGTGTTTACGAGCCGCGTTCGACAGCCGTGTTTGTGAGCCGGGCCGAAACCACGGTCCTGGGATGATCTCGCGACATTAAAATTAGAAACTGCGGTTGGGCAGATCGATCCCCCGCTTATGCGTCATGCTGCTGGCGGGAGCCTGAGCCAAGTTTATCTCAGACAGGCATATCAGTGCGTCGAAACCAACATGCCGCCCTCGAGGCGTCTTCGGTTGGCCAGCCAGTCTTAGCAGGCGATATATGCCGCGACCCAGCGTCGCAGCGCCAACACTCAACTTGGATGGCTGCTGACTGGACATGTGCTCGCAATCCTTCCACCAAAGATAGGGCATGTCGTCCTCTGGTTCGACGGGCCTGCTGGACCACTCATGCCTTGTACCGAAATTCGTCGCTTCCATCCTTCCCTGCGTCCGGGAATCTCGTGCTGCAGTGTCACCCTCATGCTGACGTCTTTATCCGGATGGTGTGGGAGGCGTGCAGTTTTGTAAGCCCAGGCTTGATGGTGCGCGCATCATCCGGTCGTCCAGTTTATCGGTGGAATCCATCCTCGACGGCCATGATCTTGTCCAGGCTTCCCAGCGTCTAGGCCAGTGGCTATCTTGAATCCGCCCATTGATTTGGACAGAACGGTCCCTCAGCAAGAAACTTGAACGACGGGAGATGGCGCAAGACCCGGAAGAGTTCTCGCAATTGTGGCAGCGCCATCTGACGGTGCTCCGAGACGATTTCTCCGCGACAAGCGTGCAAGCACTGCCCAGCCAGCCTTCGGGATCGCGAACCTTTGATAGCGAG
>FJWA01009157.1_pt1 | contig 12898 bp, 8 predicted proteins | sample 1011891 | NCBI WGS metagenome assembly FJWA01 (sample SAMEA3912450, study PRJEB9761) | metagenome | biome: forest; material: soil | place: USA | collected 2011-06-22 | depth 0.1 m
GTATCGGTCCTGGCAAACGGACTCTTCTTCGCCAGCCACTCCTCCATCGTCAACAGCCCGGCGTGTTCATTTCTCAGCTCGGCGATGTTTACCCCATACCCCTGCGAGGCAAACCACTCCAGCATCGACCCCATTTCTTTGACCATCCGCGTCAAAGCACTCCCAAACAGCCAGTACGTCGTTGGCGCAGGGTGGCCCGTGGCCTTCATAAACGCCTCGTTCAGCTGCTGAACGGTCAGCTCATCACCGGCGAGTCCCACTGCCCGGTGATTCCACTTTGCGGGCTCGGAAAACGCCGCAGCCGCGAAGACCCCGATGTCTGCCACCGCAACCCACTGCAGCGCCTTGTCCCTCTCTCCCAGATAGTTCTTCAGCGCAGCAACAAAGACTTTGGCTTCGAACCCGGGAGCAAGGTTATCCATGAACGCCACAGGCCGCAGCACTGTCCATCCCATGCGAGCTCCGGGCTTCCCCTCAGCCGTCATGTCCCTCAGATGCAGCTCGATGCGGTGCTTGCTCTGAAAGTGGGGGACATCAGTCTCGTTCTCCCAGCTCTTCTCATCACCCCCGCGCTCAACACTGCTGTAGACAAAATGCTTCACGCCATTCGCGATCGCGCCGTCAATCAGCGCCTTCCCCTGCGCTGTCTCGCCCGCCGTCGACACTCCGAAGCCCACCGAGACCTGCACCGAGTACACCCCCCAGACGCTGTTGTCCTCTTCCGGGAGCAGGGCCGTCGCAGATTCGAACAGAGATGAAATGTCGTTGAGGTTGCCTTGAACGAGTCGGAGATTGCCGTTTGGGGCTTTGGAGAGGAGGCGAGTGGCAGAAGGGGATGATGCATTGCGGGTGACGGCGAGAAGGGTGAATTTTGTGCCGTCGGGGTCCGCAGCGAGGAGCGCGTCGACAACGGCGCCGCCTTGCTTGCCGGTGGCGCCCGTGATGAGGATTGCATTGGGCATGATGCTGTGCCAGCTGTGGTATTTGTTCAAATCGGGTGTGTTGAAGAAGCAAAGTAAACGCAATACGGCGTGAAAAAGAGATGAATAGGATATCGGTATGTTTTAAACAGAGGGGATCCAAGATGGCTGTTTCCCAACCAGTCGGCGTGACGCCATCGGAACGTCAGAGGCTGGCATGGAGGAACCCTTGTCTGAGACAGGAAGTTGAGACGAGGGCTGTGGGTGGAAGTTGAGATGCCTGCATAGGTTTTCGGCTCCCAGTTGATTGCAGCTGATACCTGTTAAACGGGATGACTGATAAAAGGAGTGGGCAAGCCAAGCTTGTTAAGACTTGAGAGAATTGCTATGGTTATAAACATTCCTTTTCTTCCTTTTCCTCCTTCCTCTACCTAAGGTACCTTACTTTCTTTGCCGTCATATTCTTCCCTTTTTCTCTTTCCCTAAATCCTTTTCTCTTATTTCTAAAATCTCTTTCTTTTTACTTCTATTCCTTCTTTTCCATCTCTCTTTTTCTTTCTTTCCCTTTCCCTCTCTCCTTTTCTTTCTCTTTTACTTTACTCATTGCTTCTCTGTTTATGATCAAGCCTAATCATGCCTGGATGGCCCTCCTCTCGCGCATTCTAGTGATATTACCTTTGGGATGGAACGCTTCAGTGTGTTGCCCCAGGGTCGCCCCCTCATTAGCAGTTCATCAAACTCAGTAAAGCCACGAAACAAAAGTCTTTCTTTCACCCCAGTGCCCGATACAATAACTCCTTTTTCCAAAGTCCCAAGACCGTACTCCAAGAGGGCACACAACGTGTCTGCTGGCTTTTCACCCCACGATCTCTTCCACCCCATCCGGGGCGGACGATAGACAGCCCCAGTCATCTTGGACAAGTAACCCCCATTGCCAAACTGATATTCGATTGCGCGTGCGGTGCTGCCGGACCTGGCATCCAAGGCGGCTGCCGTCTTGGACCATGGGAACTTCCAGCTGCTGTTTTCAGCCAGGGTACTGGGATACCGCGCCTCGGCGTAGTTTTCAATCTATTACAGCGGCTGGGCCGTGTTCCAGCTAGGCAGAGAGCTGTCTCTGTACAGTACTTTGGCACAAGATGCCACAATACATCCAAATTGCAATCTTCAGTGTGTATTACACAACTTCAGCATTCCATGCTTTGGTAAGATTCCAACAAGTATGCCGTATCAAACCTACAACTCCCAATAAAGAGAGATACAACGGGACTTGGGCCCTGAGGTAATTTGAGCGTATCATCGAGAAACAAGAGACCTTGTCGGAACCGGGGAAATGGGATGGCGGAGCGGCTCACACCAACAGCTCTCCCAAAGCGTGGATTCCCCACACCCGACCACAGTGCTTGGCATGCGACGACGACGAACTAGCGGTGCGGATAGCGTCGGCTCGGGGGTGTAAACAAGCGGCCACAGAAGGCAATGGTCGGCTATCAACCACTTCAGACGTGGTTTCGGCGAGTTTCACAGTGCAAGCGCCTTATCGTGGTCACCCGAACCGTATCACCAGGGAGACAGGGGCCCATATCACAAGCGGAGCATGTGGTCACTTTAACTTATCTATGCCCATCAGCTATCAGGCCCTGGGCTGTACTGCAGCTCCCTGAATCCGGAGAGTCACGGAGACTGTGCCTCCTATATCGACTTGAGTCACAACGGCAAATCAGCCAACCCTTTACATCTCCTTGGAAGTGGCTATAACCTCGCCATCCGAGTCAGCTCTCCCCGGCGTTCCCTCTAGTTTTCCGTTGCACATGTCAGCAGACCGATCAGCCATGCAGAACGGAACGACATCGCCGTATGCCATCTTGTCCCCACGCCACAGTCGCACCTCATGGGCTCTAACCACATACTAACCGTGATTACACCTAGGTGGGATGCGGACCATCTCCGCTCCCGCTTTGTGCGAGGTCTTTCGGACATGTACAGAAGCGAAGTCCCGCTGTACGGCCAGCTGGTCGACATCGTCAACTCCGTTGATAACTCCATTCTCGCCGCTCGAGGGCAGGGCTTTGGCGACCTGCCTGTGCGCCACCAACTCGAACGCCATGGTGCTATCCGGGTAGGCACGGAGCAGGAAATGCGCATGATTAGTCGACTCTTTGGCATCATGGGCATGCATCCGGTGGGATATTATGACCTTGAAGTGGTTGGGTACGCATCATCGGTCCCTCTAGTCAGACATTCAGTTACCGATAAACTGGAGCTGACCTGCGTTACTATAGGTTCCCCCTCCACGGAACCGCTTTCCGACCACGAGCTGCGGAATCTTTACGCAACAACCCGTTTCGCGTCTTCACAACAGTTCTCCGACCAAATCTCATCTCCTCGCCCTCGGTGCGGAAGACAGCGATGGATGTGCTGTCCGGCCGCACTCTCTTCTCTCTCCGGCTCTGCGACCTGATGGACGCGGCCGAGCAGGACAAGTCGAGGCTCACGGCCGACGATGCCGACGAGCTGATCATCGAAGCCCTCAAGGTCTTCAAGTGGCACTCGCGCTCCACCGTGCCGCTTGAGACCTACCTGAGCCTCAAGCACGAACACCCCATGGTGGCCGATATCGTGTGCTTCCCCAGCGCGCACATCAACCACCTCACCCCGCGGACGCTCGACATTGACGCCGTCCAGGCCGAGATGATAGCCCAGGGGCTGCCGGCCAAGACCTGCATCGAAGGCCCGCCCGGGGGCCGCAAGTGCGAGATCTTGCTGCGCCAGACGAGCTTCAAGGCGCTCGAGGAGCGCGTCGCCTTTTCCGACCACGCCGGGAGTCCGAGCGGGAAGAACGGCACGCACACGGCGCGGTTCGGCGAGGTGGAGCAGCGCGGCGCGGCCGTCACGCGCAAGGGACGGGAGCTGTACGACAGGCTGCTCAAAACCGCCAGCGCGCTGGCGGAGAGTCGGGGATGTGAGTTGAGCGAGGTCATGGCCGAGGTGTTTGGCGAGTTTCCGGACGACTGGGTTGAGCTGAGGAGACAGGGGCTGGTGTACTTCCGGTACCGTGTCGTGCTGAGTGTGGCACAGGAGAAACTGGATGCAGTGCTCTTGTGGAAGTGCCCGGTGCGCATGGAGCAGCTTCTCGAGGCGGGAGTGGTGGAGTGTGAGCCCATCACTTATGAGGATTTTCTCCCCCTTTCGGCGGCGGGCATTTTCACGTCCAATTTGGGCGGCGAGTCCTCCAGCTCGGACGGAAACGGAACCACGGAGAGAAAGCTCCAGCACGTGGACAACAGTAGCCGTGAGGAGTTGGAGAGGCTTTTGGGATGTGAGATTCCGAGCGAGATCGATTTGTACGAGGATCTGCAGAGTGCCAGTGTCACGGAGTGCGTGGCAGCTCTCGGGCTGAGGGACGTGTTGCTGGGATAACGATGGAAGCCGGAAGTGTTGTCATATGGATGGTATTGATCGGGATACGGCAGGAGATGATAGAGAATAGCTAAGGTACTGTGATGCAACGTCTGAGCCTGCAATATCTTTTGGAATCATTACCCGAAGCTTGACAGGTTGAAGGACTACGGCTGAAACGATTCGATCTGTGAGAGGAACGCCATGAATGGCCAGTATGAGTCCCCATATCGCGACAGGGTCGAAACCGCCATCGTTGGTTGGTCGCCTGCATCTCACCCCCCCTCGAAAAGACCAGCAAAGTAGGAGAGGGATCTTTTCTGCTTTCTGCTATCGAGTCAATAGAGTATTATGGTGAAGATTATGACGAATTGAGTTGCCAGTCAAGGTTTCTTGCAAAGCGGCAAAGATCCGACCCGTCATTTGTATCTCAGTCCACAACGTGTCCAACACCAGATATTGCAACAAAGCAAAAAGCAGTCCCAAATCTAACTCTGCGTCCAGTCCTCAAACCACAGCGCAAAACAAACTCCGTATTTGGATCTACATCTCGTCCTCAAAGAACTTGATCAACGTCCTCGCCCCGCTCACCCCCAGCCCCATAAAGGGGTAGCAAATATAGACCAGATCATGCGTCGTCCCAAACTTCTCTCTAAACTCGCTCTTCTGCACCAGCTTAAGCTGCTGCGCGATGGTCTTGTACGTCCGGGACAGGATCCGGGCCCTGAAGCCGTCCAGGTTCCCGCCCGTGACCATCTCCGGCAGGGCCCCCGCACCAAACGTGACCATCTTCACGCCGGCCTTGGCCAGCGACTGGATGGCGGCCGAGATGAGGGCCTCGATGGTCCCGCTCGGCGAGCCGGGGAAGTCGAGCGCAAACTTGATCTGGTAGCCGTTGGCCGGCGACAGACGGTGCAGCACGCACAGCGCGGCGATCTCGCCCTCCTTGGTCTCAGCCCAGAGGTACCGGCGGTGCGCCATGTCGATCCAGGGGCAGACCTCGGTGATGTGCACCTGCTTGCTTCCCTTGCGGTTGTTCTTCCACTCGGCGATTTTCTTGTCGCACCGGTCGCGGAGTTCCTGGGACACGGGCTCGTCGACGGGCTGCTCGTGGATGACCACCCCGGCGTCCTCGGCCTGGCGCTCCTTCTTGGCCACCTTCTTGGCTGCCTCGATGGGCACGCGCTCCTCGGCGACACAGCTGAGGGTTCGCCAGCCGAGCTTGGAGCCGAGGATCTCCTCGACTTCGGTCCCGATGAGAAGCCAGAGAGGGCGGAGATCTTTTTGCGTGCGCATGTGTTTGAGGAACGCGCGAATCACGGGCTGGTACTGGTGGGAGTCGCAGAGGGGGTTTCCCATGACGAGGGCGTAGCCGTTTTCCTCGGCGTAGCCCACGGCGGCGCCGGTCGATTCGTGCCTCCAAACCTTGTACCTGTCATCGAGCCACGACGTGTTGGTCGCATCGCCGTAGTTGCTGATGAGCTTCTCGATAGGTGGCGGCGAGAGGTTGCGGCGGCCTTGCTCGAATTCGTAAGCATAGCGGATGGTGTCGGCCTCCGGGTGGGGAAGCTGCACGACGGCTTGCTTCTGCTCCTGCAGGGACTTGGGGTCGCGGGGATAGAGCGACGCGTTGCGAATATCGCCAAGATTGAGCAGCAGGAACAGCAGCCGCTCCAAACCAATGCCGCAACCCGCATGTGGAAGGACGCCGAACTCGAAGCCTTGCATGTACTCTTCCACGCCGCTGGGCTCAACGCCTGCCTTCTTCATTCGCTCGACCAGAAGGTCAGGCGTGTGGATTCGCTGACCGCCCGTCGTGATCTCCTGCCCGCGAAGGAAGATGTCGAATGAGTTGGTGAACCGAGGATCTTCTGGGTCAAGGTGGGTGTAGAAGGGGCGGGCGGAGGCAGGGAACTTGTCGATAATGTAGTAGTCAGTCTTGTACTTCTCCTTGACCAGCTCGCCGATGCGGATCTCGGCGCGCGTGCTCAGATCCTCAAACTCCGAAGCCTTGCGCCCATGCTGGTCAGTGAAGCCAGACGCGTTGAGAAGTTCAACCGCCTCCCTGAAGGTGAGAATTAGTGTCTGGTCCAGCCAGACGAGATCCTCGTGGGGGAAGCGTGTCTTTACGATGTCAATCTCCTTGCGGTACCGGCTGTAAATACCCTCAAAGATGGCTTTCATCAGCCCGTCGATGATACGCAGTGCCTCGTGGTAGTGGCCGTCGATGGACATTTCCAGATCCAGGCCCGTGTACTCGGTCAGATGGCGATGCGTGTTGCTATCCTCGGCGCGGAAGACGGGGCCAATCTCAAAGACGCGGCCGAAATCCGCAGAGATGCTCATTTGCTTGCACAGCTGGGGGCTCTGAGCGAGGAAGGCGGTCCGCTCAAAGTAGTTGACCCTGAAGACCTCGGCCCCCGACTCGGTCGCCGCCGGCATGAGCTTCGGGGTGTGGATCTCGATGAAGTTGTGGCCCTCAAGCACGGAGCGAAAGATGCTGCAGACGGCCGAGTTGATGCGGAAGATGGACTGCGCGGTTGGCGTCCGCAAATAGGCGATGCGGTTGGAGGCTCGAACCCGGGTCGAGGCCATTGCCTCCACCTGGTGCGTCTCTTCGTCGACGTCGACATGGTCAATATTGAAGACGTCGACGGGAAGGTGCTCCTTCACTGGCACCACCAGATGCATCGTGTCGATTCTGACCTCCAGCTGCCGGATCGAGCAACCCTTGATCTCCTTGGGCGGTTTCTGTAGCCTCCCCTGCACGCGGACAAAGCCCTCGGTGATCAGGTGCTCGGCCCAGCGAACAAAGTTCTCGGATACCTCGCCCTCCCTGCAGGCCAGCACGCCCTGGATGAGGTCGACTTGGTCTCGGAAGATGACGAAGGCCAGCTTGGAACTCATGCAACGCACATGATGCACACGAGCGATGAAGTTGACCGAAGCGCCAGCGTTATTTGGATCGGCGGCGAGCTTCTGGATGGAGTCGGTCTTCTCGAGCACGTCATGAGTCTTGGTGCCGTATCTCGCGGCGATCTCGGGGGGGTCGTTTTGGTGTGCCGTCTCCTCCTCGTCTTTCCGGCGCTGCTGCGACGATAGGCGCTCATGCTCGCGCTCGTCTTTCTTGATCAGCCGCTCCTGGACCTTCTTGAGTTGTCTTTCGTGTTTGGGGTCGTCCTCGACGGCCGCAATGTTGCCGATATGGGGTTTTGTGATGTGGTTCTTGGCCGATGCGTGCCCGATGATGCGGTTGAGGGCCAGAATCGGCTTCTTGAGCCCGCCCGGCGACATGGCCACTGAGTGAAGGCAGATTCGTGGTTGGGAAGTAAGGGCTGTATGGTTGTTGTCTGGGGTGTCGTGGTGCGTTGATGATCATCAGTTTCCACCGTGGACATGCGAGTGGGCTCGGGTCGAGAGTGAGGATCCCGACTTTAAGTAAGGTACAGGCAAGGGTTGTGCTTTCTGATGTTCTGACGTCAGCTCCACAGTCGAGGGAATCCAGGAGATGGTTGACAGCTCGGGTTGAGAAGAGAGGACAGATTCCAGTTTGGCAGAAACTTGGAAGGGGGAAAGGCAATCTGGAATCATCAAACTCGAGCGGCAAACGCCGGTCTGTGGGATTTCCTTGACCAACCTCACTCCAGGGTCAGCTGGGACTTCTGGGCCCTGGCACCTACTGGATGGATGGGCCTGGCCTGCTCCCCTGCGAGATTTCTAGCCCCATTTGGCGCCAGGAGGGCCACCGCATACGTAGGAGGCAGGCAACACCTCAAGCATCGGAAGATGCCAAGTGGGTTTCGATGATTTCGATGGCTGCTACTACTCTCGATATCGGCCTGTCATCGAAGATCGGATCAAGAGGAGCCAATGCTTTGGTGCTGCAGCGCCAGAATCCAAGGCCACGACGTCCAATCAATGACGTCAGCAACGTTGTGCAAAACAAGGCGCGTCCGGATCCGCGTTATTGCATGTACTTGCATGCATTGTTATTTGATAGATGCATATTTGGCGGGGTGATCTGTCCACGCCTCGGCGCCAGCTCCCAGGGCTGGCGACCTGGAACTCTCTTCCACCTCAACTTCAGATTGATACGACTTGAATTTTTGCCTCCTTGTCCACGGAACTTCCTTTTCGTAGCAACATGTCTAAAGCGATACTCACCGTCGACGGCATCCCCGTCGTCAACCTCTCTGCGTCCGCCTCGGAGCAGCCCCCACTAACCGACGACCAAACGAAACCCCTGCAGACGGCCCAGGATGCGACCGGCGCCGCCCCGTCCCGCTGGTGGCTCCGGGCCACGGCCAATGTCTGGAGAGGCCTTCAATACATCGGCATGACATCGCACTTCCTCGCTCCCCCGCGGCCCCCGAGCCCTTCATTCGTGAAAACCATTCCGTCGACAATCTCAAAGGTCAAGGGCGAGTTCACGCTGCAATTTTACACGCCCAAAGGGTACAGCGCAACAACCGGCGAGACATTCCCGGCCGTCATCAACTTCCACGGCGGCGGCTTCGTCATCGGCAACGCCACCGACGACGCCCGCTTTGCCCGGTTCGTTGTCGAAAAGTGCAACGCCGTCTTCGTCAGCGTCGACTACCGGCTCAGCCCGGAGAACCCCTTCCCCGTGCCCGTCCAAGACGCAGCCGATGCCCTGCTCTACCTGGCCCGCTTCGGGCCCGGCCTCCACATCGACCCGCTCAGGCTCGCCGTCTCGGGCTTCTCCGCCGGCGGCAACCTCGCCCTCACTTCCACTCTCTGCCTCGCAGACCACGTCAAATCCCTCAAGGCCGCCGGCACCCCCGTCCCGGAGCACCGCATCCGTGCCGTGGCCTCGTGGTATCCCGTCACGGATTACACCCAACCCCGCGCCGTCAAGCGCGCCAACTGCGTCCGGCCGGACCAGACCATCCCGGAAACCCTCACCAACCTGTTTGACTCCAGCTACCTCTACCCGCCCAACCTGGAACTGACCAACCCGTACCTGTCGCCGGGCAAGGCTACCAACAAGCAGCTGGTCAATGGCATGCCCGAGATGGTGATTCTGTACACCTGCGAGTGGGACATGCTGATGAAGGAGGGCGACGAGTTTGCCAAGAGGCTTGGGGAGGCGCCGATTGGGAAGGACGTGCGGTACAAGATGGTCGAGGGGGTGCCGCATGCTTGGGACAAGTCGCCGAGTCCCACGAGGGTGGCGGAGCGGTCGGAGGAGTTGTATGCCGAGTGTTGTGGGCACTTGAAGGAGGCTTTTGAGAAGGTTTAGCTGGGTGTTGCTTGGTGAACAGGGTGGGTGTCGCTTGGTGAAGAGGGTGGGGTTAAGGCTGGGGTTAAGGCTGGGGTTGAAGAGTTGTTGTTTGTCTTAGTAGATCCACCTCTTTGTGAAAATAATCTTGTTTGGCCCGTCTTATTCTGGTTTGTGTGGCTGATCTGAACATTTGGGCACAAAACCAATGGTTTGATGCAAACAGGGAAGCACAAACTCGCGCGCTGCCAAACAACATGAGGATAAGTCCAGTCCCATGGTATAAATGACCCTCAAACCTAAGTCTCTAGGTCCACCCTGGCCGCTATCACAGGTCATCTTTCTCCTGATGTAATATATATCGCAACTCGAAAACAAGATCTGAAAGAAGGAGGGCCAATTTCGGACCGAAAGAAGTAGCGGAAAGCACGAGCCGTATCCAGATTCCACCTCGGTTATGTGAGGCAGATGGCGCCGGAACCATCCAGGTCGCGCGTTCCTTTCATTCGTTTCAGAAGAGGTGTTGTCCTTCCGAGACAATCAGCTGCTGCTGGGCTTGGTACGGCTGGTTCCTAGGCATTGAACTGGACCTTGGCGCTGCCCTAAGCTGGCCGCTCGGAATTCGCCTTGCTTCTCTCCTCCTTTCTTTGCTTGGCCGTCTTCCTCTTCCGCTCACCCTGCCGCTCGACACTGCTCTCCAGTTCCTCCGTCGACACTCGAAACCAGGCGGATCCGGTGGGAATCCAGCCGTCGGGAGTGATTGGGCTGGGGCGCCGCGTCCAGCTCTGGACACAGTATCTGGCAATGACGTTGACCTTGGCCTGAAGGCAGAGCTTCACGTACAAGGGCCTGTCGGCGCCTGGCATCGTCCGGTGTGGGATGTCAATGATGATCTCCTCGAGGTTGCGGAATGCTTTCCACGAGTGCTTGTTGCCAAACTTGAGGAGTTCTCGGAGGATGAAGGCGCTGTCGAGGCTGTACCACTCGTCGTGCACGGTGATGCGGCGGATGTTTTCGGACGAGCGCTTCCAGAGGGTGGTCATCATGGCGGACAGCTGCGCGGCGGCAACCTGAACGCGACCTCCGCCGACGAGGATGACCTCCTTCAGGGCGTTGGAGTTCTTGCGGCCCATCCGGTTGATCCAGTCCCGGTGGTGGGAGAGCGAAAGACGGAAGCAGTTGTTACTGTAGATGAAATACGTGACCTCGGCAGACAGCTGCTTGTTGGTTCGCGTCATGGCGATGAAGAGGTGGTCTTTGGGGAAAATACTCTGGCTATGCGAGTCGTTGTCGGCATGCGGATATACAGGCCTGCTTCGCCTGAAGAGGTGGCCGTAGATTCTCAGTCGAATCTCGGGTGGGAAGCCCAGGAAAGTCGGGAGAGAGCCTGGGGTTTGGTCGTTCTTGACACGCTTGGAGACGGGGCTCCCCTCGGAATCATCGCCGTCGCGCTTGCGCTGGTTGCTGCTGGTGTCGCTCATTTTGGCCTCTGGCGCCAGGGCGAAAATGGGCACAGTTCGGGTCGAAATAAGGACTGTCGTGAGGCAAATGACGGTGGATTAGCAGAAAATCCTCCACGCGACAGAGAGAATGTTGGGAGGAGATTAATTGTCTTCTGTAATACCTTAGGTCTCGACCAGAGACGAGAATATTGATGTGATGGGAAATCGAAATGGTGCGCAGTCGAGGTCAAGAAATGGCGATAGGGAAAGAAATTCCAAAGTTCAAGAAGATGGGTCGGTTTGGGGATTTCTGGGTCCCAGCAAGAGCAGCAGTCTCATCTGAAATACTGCAGGGGAATGCACTGGTAACGGTCCTGTGGCTGGGTGGCTGCTGGCGTGGGGTTGGTGGTTGATGGAAGTGAGAAAGGGTTTCTGGCGCCACGAATGTACGCCCGCCGCAGAGGAAAGGGGCAACAAAGAAGCTGGCGGGGATACGCAGGATGTCAAACTGCGAGTTGCTTCCAGGTTGAAGTGTGAAGGGTGCCAAAATGGCCTGCACACAGTCGCCCAATAATAGTCTGCAAAGCCCAGGTCGTTATGTAAGGTAATCGACCAGGTGCCGAAACTGGATGAGCGGGGAACGCTGATTGGATGAGCGAGTCCAACCGCAGAACACATCAAATAAATTCTCTTTGCTCTTGCCAGCAATTTGACATCCTCAGATTCGGGGGCTGCGAACTGAAAGCTTGCATCCTCGAGCCTCAACATCCTTCCCAGAAAGCCCCCATTTTCTTCCCCTCAACCACCTTCCTCTTCCAAGTTCATCTGACATCGGCATCTGACTGGGAAACAAGACCGTTGTGGACTTGAACACACCTAGCGAGTGTACCTCGAAACATGACGCAGCTTCAGTATACTAATGCGGGTGGCTGCATCCGTCCCAAACAGCTCACCCAGCAAGTGTTTTGCAACCTCTACATCACTGAAAGCCGCAAGTACAGCTTGGGTCACCAGGTAATTAATAAGAAGAACGTTCACGAGATGTTTTGACCTCGCGGATCAATTCAACCAATCAGGAGCGAAGGTTGGGGCAATGTCGATTCCCCTTGACGGCGAAGACGAACCTCGCATGTACCTTACACCGCTTTGCAACCCTCAGAATATCTCGAAATAAAGCGGATTAGCCACTCTCATGATTATTTCGGTTTTGAGTGACTCGATTTCCCGCATCGTGGATTGGCCGCGTTGATTGTTGATGGCGTTGAAGGAGGCGAATGCCAGGGTTCCATGGAGTTCTGAACTTCTGACGATGACCAGAGGGTACGGGCCGAAAATCCAACCTGTAAATCCGACGCCAAGAACCATCCTTGATGCTGGGGCTAGTCTTAGCTGCGATGGCAATGGAAGTGATGCCACAGTTCAGCCCACGTCGACTCAACGACTCTAGGAAAAACATCGATGACATCGACGAGGGAAACGAGTAGGTCGAGCGAGACAGGGTTGACCTGGTCCGCAAAGACCGACGATGGTGATCTAGTCTCCCAATTTAGAACAAATGACATTTGTCCCCAAGAGTCCTAACTGAATGCCACTGAAATTCCCATTCTCTGCTCGACGATTCGAGGCAGGAGGGTCATATTCACAATATTCAAGGAGATCAGGCAGATTAATAGCTATGATCGTTTAGAAGGACTTGATATTGAAGGCAAGACTTTTGATTCAATAGGAACTAACTTGAAATAACGCATCGCAACGTTGAAGCACGAGGGCCGGCCTGAATCCATCCCTCCCACCTGTGATTGGTGAACCTACGCGGAGTTTGGGAAGAGTCGACCAATACATCGTGAACGAAAGTAATGAAGACCAACTCAGCATACCCCCCCCCCCCCCCCCCC
>FJWA01004025.1_pt1 | contig 12886 bp, 9 predicted proteins | sample 1011891 | NCBI WGS metagenome assembly FJWA01 (sample SAMEA3912450, study PRJEB9761) | metagenome | biome: forest; material: soil | place: USA | collected 2011-06-22 | depth 0.1 m
TCCTCCCTCCTCCGTCACACGCCGTCATCCACTCAGAGGTCATGCGAAGGAACGAAGAGGCTGACGCTCATTCATGCAAAGGTGCCCGTGGTTTGCTTCGGGAATTGATTTGGCCAGCCACGATGATGATTACTTGCTCCTCGAATTTGGTCTCGAGCCTTGCCTTTCTGGTGGTGGCGGGGTAGGTCGGAGCTTGCCCAGCCCGCCCGACGTCATCGTGCAGGGTTGGCCTCGAAGCTGAGCTAAGCCCCCACCCGTGCAGCCGTGGTGTCCACTTGGGCACGGCCCTGCCTGTCTCCCAGACTTGGATGTACTACACAGTATCTCCTAGCGGCTGCCCGCTGTCGTCATCGTGCTTGGAATTAGGGTATTCGGGAGATGCAGAGGCTCGAGAGAGGGTAGTAGAATCGGGCGCCTGGATGGAGACACTCCCAGGTCGGGCAGACAGAGAGTGCCAGAAGCCACCGTACCTACCTAAGTTACCGAACCTCGAACTCGGCTCGTTGTGGTCGAGAGGGTGAGAATCGGGGAATCGTACCGTTGTGTTTCTCGGCTGATCTGCCCCTTTTGGCTCGAATTGTTTGCCGCCCCCTGATGATCCAAAGGCCTGGGTCTGATTCTGTCGGCCTGCCGCGCTTTGGCATGAATACCCTCCCCTGGACGGCGAACTACATACAAAGTGTCTGAGGCGAGTGCTTTGTGTCTCACCAAACAAACACCGATGCTGGATGCGGGTAGAAAAGGGCGCTGGCGATTGGCTGGCGGCTTGCTGCGAGTGGGGTACAGCCGCAGGGATCTGATGCCCCCACCATGCTGCCTACGTCATCGCGCTGCAGCGGCAAGGTGAGCCCCCGCCATGGACTGGGAGGACCCCGAGACTGGAGACCGGCTCGAGACTGGTTCCACGCTTTGCTGGGGGCGCCCGGAGCAGACTCGGGCTCTTGCAGGTTGACCACTGAATGCTCGAGACTCGGGTCAGGTCAGGGAGACGGTGCTCGCAGGCGCACAAGAGGCCGCGATGGCTGCGGGGCCACTAGGTGGCGGTCGCGGATTGAGACGGAGGGCCTAGTCGCCAATTGGCATTGTGGCAGTCGGGCAGGGACGGGAAAGCAGGAGTGGATGCGGATTTGGTTTTGTGACATGCTGTTTGTTTGTGCAACCCGAATGTTCCAACCTGGCCCGCATCAGATCCCGGACCCCATCACGCCAGCCGGTCCATCCCAGCTCGAGCTCCCCCGGAATCCTTGAATCTGCGCCTTGTCTGCCCCCCTGGCGCGTCCAGACATAATAACAGCGCCGGCTGCTGATCCTGCCCCGGCCGTCCTCCTCTTCCCTTTCCATCACTCTCGCAAAGCAAAGCAAAATCGCCAGCAAAGTGGCCGCCGTACGCCTGTGTGGTGCCTCCCTCTGACCCTCTGCGCTGCGTCCGTGTGTCCCTGTGCGGGTAAGTCAGTCTTCGCCCGTGACACGAGCTCCCGGTCCTGCAACACGAGGAGAGTTGGCCTCTGACACGTTCGCCCTTGGCCTGCACCACAGTCGATTTGGACATCTCCGACACGAATCAAGGTGCCGAGGTTTCGGTCTTCGACGGGCTTCGAGGGTTTGCAGCAGAAGCAGGAAGCCAAGGACAAAAACGCGGACTTTTGCCCGCACGTCGCAGCATCGCAGCAACCGCAGCACCACAGCACCGCAGCACATCGCAGCACTCCACCTGCCCACCAAGAACCGCTGCGGCCCCAGAGCAGCACGACCGAGAAGGCCCCGCTTTCTCACGCATCCCAGCGCCACGGGGGCAATAAACAGGGCACATTGAACCGTCAATCCGTCTTTTTTCTTTTCCTTGGTTGATCTCGACGACATTCTGTCGACTATCTCGACACCTTGTCCGTCGTCCGCCCGATACGATCGTTCCGTCGTCGAGGAGCAGCTCAACTCACGCCCTTTTTGAGTTTCGACTTCTCAATCTCTCAATCTCAACCTCGACAGCATTCCCCACATTCGAATTGTCAAATTGTTGCTGAGTGTGCAGTGCCCCGCGCCTCGCTTCTTACAACAAACATCGGCTGTTCCCTTCGCATCCTCTCTTCGAAGAATCGCACAATACACAGACATCGCCCGCCATGGCCCAATTCGTGCGCGCCCAGATCTTTGGGACCACCTTTGAGATCACGTCGAGATACTCCGACCTCCAGCCCGTTGGCATGGGCGCATTCGGCCTCGTGTGGTACGTGGATTGGTCCCCAAGATGGCTGCGCGGGGGTGTTGCGGTGGATGCTAACCGGCGAATTGCCACGCAGCTCGGCCAAAGACCAGCTCACCAACCAGAATGTCGCCATCAAGAAGATCATGAAGCCCTTCAGCACTCCGGTGCTCGCCAAGAGGACATACCGCGAACTGAAGCTGCTGAAGCACCTGAAACACGAGAATGTCAGTCACTCTGCCACCCCAGCACCGGGAACAGCCCGAAGCCCGCCAAAACGAACAACTGCTGACGCCGTTGCGCAGGTCATCTCGCTCAGCGATATCTTCCTTTCGCCCCTCGAGGACATGTAGGTGATGGCTCACACCACGGCAAATCCTGCCAGTCTGGCTGACGTCTCGGCAGCTACTTCGTCACAGAGCTGCTCGGCACCGATCTCCACAGGTTGCTCACATCGAGGCCGCTGGAGAAGCAGTTCATCCAGTACTTTCTCTACCAGATCATGGTGCGTTCCTGCAAATCAACACCCCATGTAGGACCCGAGCCGGAGCTGACACGTGCCCAGCGCGGCCTGAAATACGTCCACTCCGCCGGCGTCGTCCACAGAGACCTGAAACCCAGCAACATCCTGGTCAACGAGAACTGCGACCTGAAGATCTGCGACTTCGGCCTCGCCCGAATTCAAGATCCTCAGATGACCGGCTACGTCTCTACGAGGTACTATCGTGCACCCGAGATCATGCTCACCTGGCAGAAGTATGACGTCGAGGTCGACGTCTGGAGTGCCGGTTGCATCTTCGCCGAGATGCTCGAGGGCAAGCCGCTCTTCCCAGGCAAGGACCACGTCAACCAGTTCTCCATCATCACGGAACTCCTCGGGACGCCCCCAGACGATGTGATCAACACCATCGCGAGCGAGAATGTCTGTTTCCCCGCCCAAGATCTCCTTCCTCGAGAAGCAGAAGACTGACCTTGGAGCCCAGACCCTGAGATTCGTCAAGTCTCTGCCCCACCGCGAGAGGCAGCCTCTCAAGAACAAGTTCAAGAACGCCGATCCGACAGGTCCGCCTTTTATCGAGCCCCCCCCATGTCTCTGTCAACCATGCTGACCCGTGCTAGCGATTGACCTCCTGGAGCGCATGCTCGTCTTCGACTCCAAGACGCGGATAACAGCCACGGAGGCATTGGCACACGAGTACCTAGCTCCCTACCACGACCCGACCGACGAGCCCGTCGCCGACGAGAAGTTTGATTGGAGTTTCAACGACGCCGACCTTCCCGTCGACACATGGAAGATCATGATGTGAGTGCCAGACGCGTCACCTACCTACATACCTCTTGCTGACTCGTTATGCGACAGGTACTCGGAGATCCTGGACTACCACAATGCCGAGGCCGCCAACGTCGGACACATCGACGGCCAGCAGCACCAGCAGTTCATTATTCAATGAAGCTAAACACGGCTGCCAACAGGAGTAGCGGAATACTTTTGGGACCATGACGAAGAGGTGGGATGCGTATCGCTGATAATGGCTGCTTGTATCGGCGTTTGGAAGACAGGCGGGGTTCTGCTTTTAGGCCGTGGCCGGGCCGGGGAAGAAAACAGGGGCGGGCTGGCTTGGAGCAAACGGAGGGCATGGCTGTGATCGCAAATGACGAGCTGCTGGTGACACGAGAAACGTGGAATGGCCACATGGTTGGTGTACCGTTGGGGGGCGCGAGGAGGGGTAGAGGAGGGAAATCGACTGGGTTGGCTTGGATTATACCGGCGCGCATAATTATGACTCTGTTGCCGCCCCCTGTGTCGAGTTCGGGCCTTTTATAGGCTTCGGCGGTTTGGATGGCTTGGAATACAATTGATATTCTTCTCATAGAACTGTTGACGACTTTTATCGAGCAGTGCTAGCCTCAACTCCTGTCAACACCGGTCTCTCAAGCACCCTTGTGTAACGTAACGTAAGCGTGGCCACTCGAGTGGTATTACGTCTATTTTGTGATCTCCTCGGATATTCTGCAGTGCCGGTTCTGTGATGCAAGTCACAACACCACCCAGAGCGGCCGGAGTCAGCAGAAGGCTGGTCGTACTCTTCTTCTATTCATTCGACACTCGCGGCCTTGTGCCTCTGTGTAGTGAGGCTGGTGTCTCGTGCCCATGCCATGCCCGTTTATTTCCAACCCCCCAGCCATTTCAAATCCAAAAAAATTCACAATTCCCTCCGGCCGCCTGACACACCACCCGCTAGCCACGGGGCGGGGGTGCGTTCTCAGGGGACAACATTATGATATACCATAATCCGCCGTCCTGCCTTTGCTTTTTACCCGTGGGCCGTGATTTACAATTGCCAATCAGCCAGCAGAGGTAAAGACAGTTCAGGCTGGTTTGTCGCTTCTCCTCCTGCTACTCCTCCTCTCCCTTTGGCATTTGCGCAGACACAGCAAGAGGAGGACCATTCCCATTCGTCTTGACAAGCGCCGGCACAGCATCGATACCTGCTGTTTCTGCTGTAGTCACCGGTGCTGTTGCTGCCGCGAAGCCCCCGGACACAGGCCTCTTCATCGTCTTCCCCGGCGACGACAGAGCGCTCTCGGGGCCGGCATCGTCGAGCATCGACTCGCCGCTGACAGAGTCCGCGCTGCTGTTCAGCGGCCGGAACTCGGCCGAGTAGCCGTCGTCGCCGGGCCTCCTCCGGCCGGACGACGCCTGCGGCGCCTCGCTCGTCTGTGGCGGCGCCGGGGAGGAGGTCTTGGGCTTGCTGACGGCCTTTCCCCAGGCGGCACCCCACCCGGATGAGCCTCCGCTGGGGCTCGTCGGGGTGTCGTCGCCTCCGGAGGAGGAGGCAGACTTCCCCCACCCGGCGGCCGCGGCGCGGCGCTTCTCCCCCGCCCAGGCGGCCCAACTGTTGACAAAGGCGCCCGCTTTACTCCCGACCGCCTGCATCGTCTGTTGCGCCTTGGCGAGGTCCACAGCATTATTTTTCTCGCCGTGCTGCTGCCACCCACCACCGTGGCCGTCTCCCTGCTGGTGCTGCTGTCCCGCGGCGGCCCTTGCCTCCTCGACCCTCCTCCTCTGGGCCTCCCGCATGCCCTCCATGTCGGCATACAGCTTGTTGAACAGGGTGCTGGCCTTCTCGCGGCCGGCGGCCAAGTTCCGGCCGAGGACCTCCCTCCCCTGGGCGAAGCGGTCGTCCCAGTGCAGGTCCTGCACCTGCTGGGTGATGCGGCGCTGGATGTCGTCGATGGTCAGGCCGCCGGCGCACGGGTGGCGGGGTTCGACGATGTCGAAGAGGTGCGAGTCGGTGTGGGCGGCCCAGAGGCGGTGGTTCTCGGTGCGCGACCAGGCGTCGACAAAGTCCGGGGCGAAGTCGTGCGACGGGTCGCCCTCGATGTCCGGGAGGAGCGGGGCCCCGCGCGGGTTGTGGGCGTGCCGTGCGAGGTGGGCGTGGTACTTGACTGACGAGATGAGCGAGAGCAGGTATTCTTCGAACTGGACGCGGATGAACTCCTCGCTGCCGACGTAGCCCATGGTCTTGGGCCGGCTGGGGTTGGCGTCGTCCCACGTGTCGTTGACGTTTTGGGTGATGAAGTCGATCCAGCGGCGGTCGGGGGTCGAGAGCTGGAGGGCGGCCTTGAGGGACGGGGAGGTGACGTTGATGGTGCCCTCATCGAGGTTGATGAGGATATCGCTGTACCGGTCCTTTTGCTGGAGGAGCAGGGAGTTGGTGCTGCCGACGATGTAGGACTTGGTGCCGAAGTCGGCGAGGATGTCTAGTTGTTGCAGGGGGGTGTAGGGCCCGAATAGGCTTCCCTGGGAAATGTGTGAGCGTTCAGTCCAGCTCTGGATTCGGGGGTTTCATTGCCATAATCATACCTTGCCGAATATTTGCAATGGCAGCCCCATGTATGANAGCAGNGAATTCCGGTCACTGGTCCTCAAGCTGGTGGGCGTCGAGAGGCTCTTTTCGTAGTTGTCCAGCTCCGGCCCGGCAGAGTCCTGCAGGTTTCGTAGGAGTCCGGGTATTAATGATACCAGGGAGAACTGGGTGAGACACAGGCGCTCGCACCGGGTGCCGAAGAAGAGCATCTGTAATAAGGCAAGGCGGATCAGCAAGCACNAAAGNCACATGCAGGCCGCTCGCCAACGTTACCTTTGGCTGCAAAAGACAGCACTTGAGCAACACCAAGGTCTGCCACTTGAACTCGCGCACGAGCTCCCTCAGGCTCAAGCCCAGGTACTGGTCTCGGTCCTCGTCCTCGTGCATCAAGCCCCTCCTCTTCTCGTCGGCCAGGCTCTCCTGAAAACGGCGCAGGATCTCGACGTCGGTGAACTCAAGCTGGGCGAACCAGGCCTTGGTGACGACGCTCAGGCGCTCGCGCAGCACGCCAAAGTATTGGGGGCTGTCGGCAATGACGACGACGGCCTTCTGGACGGTCGAGCGGGTCACGTCGGCAGGGCGGACGAGCAATTGGGAGGCGTCCATCTGGCGGGTGCACGAGATGCCGAAGAGGGAGGTGGCGGGGGCCGAGTCGGTGGCGGGGCGCAGGAGGGTGAAGTAGGAGAAGTCTTCGGTCAGACTGGAGGATTGTCAGCGGCGGAACTCCCCTCTAGGACGAGAACAGGAACGACAAGGGGAAGCATACGCATGGGCGCCGTCGCTCAGTGCCATGAAGGGCAACAGGGGCCAGTCGTACTCGGCCGCCGGGTCATGGCCCTCCTCGACGCCGAACCATGTTTCCACCTCGGGACCGCGCGCATGATGGAAGTCGACTACAGCAACGAGAGGGATAAAGCCTTGATTCGCCCCCTTTTCCGTCGTGGGTGTTGGAGGGACGGACATGGCGGCGAAGGGGCAGGGGGGGGTCTCAGAGTCCCAGGGTCGCCAAGGGTCGCCGAGGGGTCGTCGAGGACTCGAGGGGCAGCCTGCCGTTGCTAGGAGCAGGCACAAGACGCAATTGAATGGTCCTGCGGTCTGGCCTAGCTAGAATGCGCCTCTGTCTGGAGGATTTCACCTTGAAGCCTGAAGTTTGAACTCGAGGAGCCTTGCGGGCGCCGAGCCGGAGGGGTTCCAAAATTATTAGAGAGTGCCTGCAGGGGACTTCAGTGCTTGGCGCCCCCCTGGACGTGGGGCACTGAACACTGAGTGAGCACTGAAGAGGACGGGTCGGGCCCTCGAAGGTAGAAACAAATTCAGTAAAGCAGCATCAAACAAGAACAAAGTCGCAGATGTCGCAGAACGAAAACCTCTCGCGGCCAACCGTCGCTGCCGGAAGCGCCAAGGCGCGAGTGTGTGTTGTTGGCAGAGGCGGTCAGAAGCGCAGGTCGCTGGCCGCAGCCCGCAGCTGCCCGCAGCAGCCCGCCCGCTGACCGGAGAGGCCTGTGATGAGATGAGTGGGAGTGGGGAGTGGAGAGTGGGNTCGAGTGGTGACGTGCAGAACCGAGACTGGCTGCTTGGCATCCCACTGTTTCACGGCGCCCGTCCAATTGGAGCGAGGCATTCTAGCGCACGGCGTTTCAAGGGAATACANAAACTTTACGGCATCATACCCACTGAGAGTCCACTCCAGCATTGCAACGACATCTCTGCGTTTCGCCTGTCTGCATCTATACCCATCCACCCGGCACACTGCCCCGGCAGTGCATATTACCCCCCCGAGATGGTCCTTGGTGAGGGAGTGTCGAGTCCAAACGACCCTTCCAGAAATAAATATGTTGTACACGCGCGCTCAGCCCACCTAGTCGCAGAGGCCCACGTCAACGTCCATCTCGGTGCTCTCGCCCGCAGGCGCAACCACACCGTCAGGCCCCTCCCCCTGGATCACCTTGCCGCCCTCGTACGTGATCCTGCGCCAGCCGCACTCCTCCGAGGCATCCTTGACCAGCTCCATGGTAGGGAAGTAGTGGTCGTTCTTCTTCATCGTAACCACCCATGGGACGCTGTCGAACGTCATGGCCCTCATACGGAAGTCTATATCACACACACATCGGGTCAGCAACCACTCTGCCATAAAAAGNAAAATGAAATAAAACGCTGGGTGGAAGAAGCTTACAGGTATTGTCCGGAATCTTAACCACCGCCTGCAAGAACGACTCCAGGTCCGGCGTCGGCTTGCCATTGACATGAGTGATAAAGTTCGTCGGCGCCAGGCCATACTGGTACGAGGGCGAACCGCGCGTGCGTGCCGAGACATAGACCTCGCTGAACAGCTTGCTGATCTGCTGGCGGACGGCATGGTGCGGTGCGTGGAAGATGGCTCCGCAGAACGAAACGGCACGGTCCGTCTCAACGTCGTCGGCCGCCACGGTGGAGAGCTTGATCTTGAGCTCCTGGCAATCGCGGACAATGACGCCGTCCAGCTCCTCGTGCGAGTACATGACGTCGAGGTCCGAGATCTTGGTGATGATCTTGCCGTTGAGCGTGAGGAGCACGTCGCCCTCGAGGAGGGCCCCGCTCTCCTGCTCGTTGCGCTCAAACGTGCGCTTCGTCACCATGAAGAGCTGGTGGTGCGCCGTGTTGGCCACTGAGACCTGGTGGATCCACTCCTCCGACACCCCCATGAGCCGCGCCTGCGACATCTGGATGGCCCGGAACTCGACCGACAGCATCCTCAGCTTGGGGTCGACGCCCTGCTGGATCTGCTCCACCACGGGCAGCATCGTCGGGGTGGCGAGGCCGAGGTGGTACTCTTCGTCGCGGTGAGTCGACGCGTTCCGCTCGCCGAGATACGTCAGCCAGAGCGCCTGGACGGTGCCGTCCTGCGCGACGAGCACGCCGCTGCCGCATTGGCCGCTGAGGCTGGTGTCGACCGTGATGGCGTCCACGTTGACAGCCCGGTACCTGGGCGCCCCCGAGTTCGCCGGTATCGTGACGGCAAAGATCTCGGTGACCGTCGTGGCCGCGTGGACAATGCGCCCGATGCGGTTGTAGCCGATAAAGTAGGTCGACGCACCCTGCGTGATCTCCTCGGTGCTGAGCTTGGCGCTAAGCACGGGCGCATCGACGAGCTTCGGGTCGTACTGGATGATGGCGTAGTTTTGCAACGGGTGGAGGAACACGACTCTGCCCTCGACCACGATGGAGTCGGCAATGGTGATGCTGATGTCGCAGAGGTCGTACGGGACAATGGCTCTCGATATTACCACGAGGCCCTTGTCCGCGTCGATGACGACCCCCATGCCCCACTTGCGGTTCTTGGGGAACCCGTCCAGCTTGACGGGCATGGTGCAGCTGACGTGCACAAAACTGCGGACCAGGTCGGCGACGGCCGGGTGGGACGTGTGCTCGAGCTGGATGAACGCAGCCTTTCTGGGCACAGGGGCGACCGGCGGGAGGGGGTCTGCGAGGCTGGAGAAGTCCCACAGGCCTGTCTCGTCGTTCCGGACGGCTAGCTTCATCTTCTTGGCCCAATGCCTGTCAATGTAGATGATGGTCGTGTTGAGGGTGTGCAGGTCGCGCAGGTGCTTGTATGTCACCACGACGCGCGCCTTGTCTGGGATGCTCTTGACCACCTCGATGAACGTCTCGAGGTCGGGCGTCTTCTTGTGGTCGATCGTCTGGATCAACCAGCCGTTTTCGGCATTGTCGAACCGCCACGAGCCGCCCGCCTCGCACACATAGACGCCCTGGCACGCAACGCCATAGAGGCGAGCTTGCTGGTACGAAAGGCTGTGGAAACTGCCGCCGGCAACCGAGACGAAGCGGTCGGGAGTGATCTTGTGCAGGTCGCCGACCTCAATCTCGACCTCGACCTCCTCGCCGCCGCGGAGCAGCAGGAGCTTGACGGGCTTCCCGACACTCGAGTCGAGGGTGTCGTCCAGGCGGATGAACTGAGTCAGCAGCTCGCCGTTGACCTTGATCAGGACGTCTCCCTCCTCAATCTTCTCGTGTGACGGGCCCTTGGGCAGGACGATCTCGGCGACCAGCATGTTGGTCTCCTTCGGGAACGCCTCCCGGATTTGAGCTTCCCATTCCGGGGTCAGACCGAGCCTCCGACACTCGTCAAACGGCTTGAGAATGAACTGGCATTGGATGTCGCCTCTTGTGATCGGGTTTCCTTCCTGCAAGCACCTCAAGGCGCGAAGCGGCCGGTCGAGGGGGAGGAAGTAGTCGGTGGCGGCACCATCCGCCCTGCCGCCGGCCTGGAGCGCGACAGCGTAGCCGTCAATGTCGACGACAGGGCTGCCAGAGCTACCACCGCTGGCTGCCGCGCTGGCCTGGTAGTAGCACGTGTTGAAGTCGCTGTACCCGTCGCCGTATTCGGGCGCGTTGCGATCCAGCCTGCTGATGACACCAGAGAGAATGCTGAGCTTCTCGCCGGCATCGTTACCGACCACCCTGATCTCAATGCCGACCTTGGCGAGGTCGGGCCGCAGCGTCAGGGCAGCCACAGGCATGTACTTGATGGCCTTGGGGTCGAACTTGAGGATGCCAAAGTCGTGAACCGGGTCGCGGTAGACCGGGTACGCGTCGACCTCTTCGTGGTTGTCGAAGATGCAGTACCCCCAGAAGGGGCCCGAGCCGACGACGTGACGGTTTGTGAGAATGTATCTACAAAGCATCCAAAATTAGCCTTCAGACCCACAGCAGCCCAGCGAGGCGCATTGTGAACCAACCCTCTCTCGGCATCGACGACGAAGCCCGTCGCCTCGCTCGTCAAGGCCGGATCTGTGTCGAAGGAACATGTCTGGCAGAAGCGGATCGACACGACGTTCCGGACGACGCTTTGGATTGTTGCCTGCCACTCGGCTGTGTCTGCGCCCGGCGGGAGGAGGGCCGACAGCCTGGGGTCCTCGAATTCCTCAAACTCGCCCTCGAAGTCGTCGGGCTGGTCGGGGGTATTGTCGCCGGCGGACAGGTCCCCGTTCAGACGGTGGTGCTTAGGGTGCCGGCCATCGATGGACTGCGGCGGCTCCTTGCGCTTGGAGCGGGCGGTCGGACTCGAGCCGTTCATGGCATCGGCGGGCATGGCGCGGAGGTCGGTTGGGGTTNANATCGGGGTGGGAGNCGGCGCNAGGGAAGATGCAGCGGCAGCTGATGCGGGAGATGTGGAATGGAAAAGGGCGGCAGAAGAAAGAAGAAAATGATTGGGGAAATATCCGGTGTTGGTCGACGGCAGCAGCAGCAGCGAAGTTGGTCGCGTTGCAAAATGCAACTGTCGGGGGCTCTGTTTGTTCTGTTTCCAGACGGTTGCGGTAAGGGAGCTGCTTGTAACTGTGCGCAATCTCCGGCAGAGAGAGAGCGCTGGCCGCATTCACAACGGCAGGTCGCAGAACGGGACTCTGCACTCAGGATAAGGTAAGCTGAGTGGCAGGTCGAGGNGTTGGATGAGGCTCCGTCCAAACTCCAGACCCGGGACTGGGAAGCNCCAGAAAGGTCCGCGAAATCCTGTGCTGCCTGGGCGATGGCCCCGATTGGCGGGGCGCAGGGGCCGCGCATATGCATCTAAACGGGTCCTCAGGAGACATCTCAGCACGTCAACTTACTGCATACAATACAGGACCTCGCTGATTTACACTGCCAGGTCTTTCTGACGGGGAGGTCCNATCAGCGATAACATGTAGGTACCTAAAGTATGTATCTGATCTGACCTTCCAGCTCTCGGCCGCTCTCGGTTCACATCAAGGGCTTTAGGTATTCATCAAACCAAGTCTTTGGATTCAGAATTGTTTCGCGGATAGCATCATCAGCATCGGCATCGCGTGCCCACTTTTCGGGCTCCCGAATCCCTTGCAGACCGTCCAAATCATGACAACCCACTGGCGCAAACTGTTTCAGAGCACAAACCAACTCCCACCCAACAAGACTCTCACGTCAGCAGCTGCAGTCAACCTCAGTTACCTAACAATTGGTTATGGAAGTTGAAGCTTGGCTGCGACCTGAGTTGGGTTGGCTCTCTCTCTCGGTACTCCCTCTGACAGACAGGCCCCGAGATAAACGGCGGCAAGGTGACAATGGACCATCACGTCGGGCGATCCAAACAGAAAACATGCATGCATAAAATCCACATGAGCCGCAGTGGGTTGCCGTGGTTGAATTGGCCCCGAGTTCATCCCCCGAAATCCAAGCAGATCTGCATATTACTATGCAGAAGACATACATAACAGGTGTATGCTCCACTGACCGAGAAACCGCACAACTCCTTCACATCGCGATGGACTGCAGAGAGCAGAGAGAAATCAACTCTGGACGAGGAACCTCACCCAGTGTCCAGGCTTAGGCGCATAATACAAACGCCTTCCCGTTCACAAACAAACCCTACCGTATAAATGAATACACAAGCAGAGAGACAACAAGGACGAAACTCGCAAGTGGGAGGATAGCCATCACCACTCCCATCCCATCATTTAATATATATCCTCAGCACTCACAGACACATGCGACGCGCAAACGCCGCCAAACTTCCCATCCCTCAATTATCTTCGGGGTATCAGATACACAACAAGCGTCAGCACAGCCAAGCCGGAAGAAGAAAAAAAAGAAACGACGCAAGAGATATAAAATGCCATCCATGCGCCACCCACGCAAGTGTCAGTTCAGCCAGTCATCAGTCAAAGCAGCAAGTGAGAAAAAGAAGAAAAAGCAGAGACGCAAAAGAAGAGAAGACGGAAAACCATCCGATACAAATACATCATCCCTCTCAACAAACCCTCAGGACCGTCGCCTCGATCCTAATTCCCCCCCCTCTCCCGCT
>FJWA01009815.1_pt1 | contig 12886 bp, 14 predicted proteins | sample 1011891 | NCBI WGS metagenome assembly FJWA01 (sample SAMEA3912450, study PRJEB9761) | metagenome | biome: forest; material: soil | place: USA | collected 2011-06-22 | depth 0.1 m
GTACCGTTGTGGCATCGGACACCGCCAGAAGCCCATCCCATCCCAGTGGCCACACCGTCAAATTCCCCGAAAATGCGGCCGCCATCTCGGTCAACCAGGCCCCCGGTGCACCCTCTGGCGGCAACCCGAGAAAACGAACTCCAAGGTTCGGAGAACGGCTCGCATGCGGGTGGGAAATGGCGGTGGAAGGGTCCCCTCGAGCGAGAACAAGCGAACTTAGCGAAGTGCCCAGTGCCACATCGGGCTTAATGCTGCAGCCCGTGGATTCATCCTCATCTGCCCGATCCCTTCCCGCAAATCCGGGGAGGGTCACCGACGCGGCATAACCCCCCCAAAAAGGGGATTAGTCCGCCTGTGCTATCGGAATCCCTGGGAATGGCCACGGGTCCCCTCCGCGGCCCGTTCGTCAACGGTCCGTACCAGGTTTCCCAGCGAGCCAGGGCTGTCTTCTCTGGGAATCTGGAGCCGCGAGCGGAATATTTCCCTTGACCGGCAGACCGCACGCCACGCCCACCCACCACCCTGATTGACACACCGAAGCAGGCGGGTTGTCGAACTCCACGTGCTGGAGAGTTGCCGGAGCAGAGGGTGATGTGCTGCTCCACGTGCTTTGGAAACTAGCCTCATTGGCAACCGGTTTCCGGTCGAGAGAGCTTGACCTCCACGTTCTCTTTCTTTTTCGGTCGAGTTTTCTTCAGCACGCCCTCTCGCTTGGGATCAGCCCTCAGGCACGTGCTGGCGTCTCGATGCTGGCCTGGCGCATCGCCTCTTTCTGGCTAAAGTGTCCCCAAACAGACTGGAGCCCCCGGACCCGACCCAGCTCCTCGAGCCCTCGACACGAAGACCCAGGTCCGTGGTGGCGAAATATTGCCAAGATCCACCCAAGACGCACCGATTCGGCCCCCGAAGATTGGGAAAAGACCTCACGATTGTCTCCGGATCACGCTTGCCGTCGTGTTCGAGACCAGAAGGCCCACCAGCTTTGACAAGTCCCAAGCTCTGGAGCCGGACCCGCTAATCCGAGACAGGACAAGGGCTCTCGACCCTGGACTGGCTCCAGAGTCTTCCGCGCAAGGGACCCCATCAGCTCTGCGAGGTGACACAGGACCTCCACTGCAGCAGCCAGAGTGCTGTGGGAGTCTGTACCTGCATGGTGCGGCTGTAACAAAAGCCGCGTGCATCGATAACGTGGACGCGGGCATGCAAGGGACGGCAGATACCAGCCTGAGCGCAGCCGCCTGTTGGCAGAGCACGACGACAACAAGACTCGCACAACTCGGGCCTCCAGGACTGCTGCGGTGATGTTGTGACCTTGTGCGGCTGATTGGAGAGAGGTGTTCATCAGTCTTGCAAGATGCTCACAGACCAAGGCCATCCATCCTTCTGGCCTAGAGCTGCGAGTTGCCCCATTAGGAGCGAACGCCCGGGGCCCATCCGCCCGCGCCTTCATCAGGGTCTGTGTGGACACACCCTCTTCGCAGGCAAACCGCCTCCAGCACAGTGGACACCCACCGTGGAGGGCCCCGTTGGCATGGCAGGTGGCCCGAGTTCGCTGCAGCAGGCAACCCTTTGGAGCAGCACCACCTGGGCAGTCCCCGCCAAGACGAGCGGGGTCAAAAGTACGGGCGATGTACCAGTACAAGCCAACGAGACAGCGTCGCGCCCGGGCCCCAGCACCTGCAGAATAGCTTCAATCCTCGGCTTTGAATCTGGGGAAAATAGCGCCATGACGAGGGCCCTGCCTGTTCGCAGACTCGGCGGGCATGATCCAAAGAGGAGGCACGGCCGACGGGATCGAGGCCTCGAGCAGACTGATGAGGAAGTCCGTTGATAGCTGTGGCCGTGGGAGCAGCGAGAGTGCAGCGTCGAGATACATGTACTCACTCAAGCTGTTGGCGACGTTAGCGAATCGCACCTCTGTCTCGTTCGTTCCGGATGGAACGATCCGAGGCTCGTGGCTCGGGGTTCGCTAACGTCGCCAACAGCTCGAGTCTCTCGACGCGATGCTGCTGCGTGGTTTTGCCGCGGATAGAGGGCCGCCGAGAGCGAATACCCGGCGGGTCGGTGATGATCAGCCAAGACGCACTGCGCAATCTTCTGGTGACCACCCGAGAGATTGTTGTTGGTTGACAAGTGTCGTCGTTTTTGGCGAGCAGCAAACGTCGAGGCAGGCAAGTTTGCTGTCTCAGTAATTTTCCGCCGTCAAGCGCGCCCCAGTCAGGACTCGAGTCACTCGACTCGACCTCGTCGACCGGGCGGAGGGGTCTGCTGTGATGCCCTAGCACGTGAGCAATGCTTTTCCTGTACTATGCATGTGCGTTACATGAAGTGTTTCGCGGGCGGTGTTCCGGCAAGTGGTGTGTGTAACAACAGGGCAAGCCACCGCCGAACAAACTGAAGAACGTCGGGTCAGGCAAGAAGCCCAAAACAACCCACCGGCAGCCGTGGGACCCTTGAAAGAACTTCTAGGTTTCTTCCAAGTTTCCAACTCTTCCGTAGGCTGGCTGCCTCCCTTGGTTGCCCTGCAGCTGTCAAGTGATTCTAGAAACGAAGCCAGATTGGAAGAGAAGCATGTTGCATGTCGAGCGCAGTCCTTGCGTTAGCTGTCAGCTTGGAACTCGCCGGCCAAGGCGCATCGCCGCTGTCTCTGCCTGACGCCTGTCGCCTGTCGCCTGTCACACCCCGCTACACCCCGCTGAGCGGGATGCTGCCGCGTCACTGCACGGGGACTTTAAGTGCTCGCAGGCGCAGGCAGCGCTGGAGGGGCTTTGACGCCCTCACGCACCCACACCGCACCCTCCGACTGGATGTTGGGCGACAGCATGCAAAGCAGATTTTTCCCTTGGGGCTCCTGCTGTTCTGAATGGCCATCTCTTGCTCCAGCCACGATCGGCAGGTCGTTAGATCGCGCAACGGCATCTCGGCTGTTTCATGTTTCGCTGCGAGTCTGCACACTCGCACACACCCGCCGAGCAGACTGCAACCATCGGGAGGGGCATCACCATCGGGCTGACTGGCGGACGGACTGGCTGGCTTGCTGACTGGCTGGCTGGCTGGCTGGCTGACTGACTGAGATAGACAAGATGGAGACGGACGTCAGTGCTACCTCCTGAAGTACACCGCCGATGAGGGTGTCGACGCCGGCGCCTTTCGATTGCATCATGTCGAGACAAGAATGGCAGCCCACCCCAGAACCTCTGCTCCATCGGTCGACCCATCCCGCTGACATTTTGGCTGCTGACGGATTTAGAAGCTCCCCCAGAGCGCCGGAGCAGCGATTCCTGGAATCTCACGCACCCAATCTGGGACGCATCGATAAATAAAGAAGCGTGATTTCCTGGAACAGCATGAAGATGGTCGGCGGATTACCCGGACACCATATCAATGCTATTCTCGACTGCCGGCAGCCATGATTCGCTGCCCGTTTCCTCGCCGTCACAATACCTCTTCACTGGCGTTTCAACCAGCCAGAGAGCATAATGTAGCCGCGGCAGCCCATTGTGTCCCGTGGCTCGCTACCCGGCGATCAATGGGCAGCCCTCTTGCTTGTCGCTCGAGGCAACCAAGATGGCTGTGATCGGCTCGAGCGGTTGGCTCGAGCCGGTTCTGTTGCGTGCCGTCCGTCCCATCCTCGCTGGTCACGACCAACCCGCACGACAGCAGCGGCGCGACGCCGTCCCATCTCTTTGGGCTCTTGTGACGCAACTTGGCCCTCCTCGGGGGGTTCGTGCCTTGCAGCGCTGCTCCTGCGGTTGTTACTGGCCGGCGAGCAGGAACCAGCGGGTGTGACTTGGGATGTGGTGCAGCGAATGGGTGTGCCCGACCTGTTGTTCGACGCCGCGCTTCGGTCGGCGCGCGCTCACTGTGCAAGTCTTGTGGACGGCCGCCTTGGTGGCACCTCCAACCTATCAACGCCGCGGAGGCCATCACGGCCGGCTTTATGCATCTGCTCGCTCGCTCCCGTTGGCCAGTCGTCATGCACTGCGCCCACCGAAGGCCGGAAGACCGCCCAGTCGTGTGTGCCACCTCAGATCCTGCTTCGTCTGGATTGGACACTCTGCACCACTATCACCCGCCATTACGAAGACCCAGCGCGACCCAGCACGAGCCAGCGCGCCCACAGAGGCAAGGTCGCAACAGCTGTTGGGTGTCTGTGGGCGAGATCCCATTCCCCATTCCCCATTCCCCATTCACGGGCGGCCGAGAGCGTGTGGAGCCCGCGCCGGTCCACACCAGAGAGGCCACTGACCACCCCCGGCTCCCTGTGGTGGAGGACGAGGGCGACAGGCAACTGGCAACTGGAGGGGGGGAGGACACCCAGACAGGCGATAGAAGTGGGGGCCGCAAGGTCTCTTCAACCACCCATCCTCGACAGCGATCCAGGAACCCAACCCTCTCTCGGCTGGATGTGCAGGCACCGCCAGGTCGCTAGCGGGCGTTCTGTGGGCCAATGTACCCCCAGTTCTGTGGTACTTCCGAGGGCGAGGGCCGGACCATGCCCGATTTAGAATTTCTGCTAATCGCTGCGCCATCCTCCACCCAGAACCCACCCATCTGATGGCCCTCTCCACCTTGCCCCAGACATGCAGACAAGGGTCGCACAGGGCCCCCGGTGGACCAGTCCCCTGGTCGGTCTGTGTGGCCTCCCGGCCCTGGCCCTTGTCACTTCAAGCGACAGACGGCGGGCCCATGGGTGGGCTCCCGGCTGGGCTGCCAGTCGAGCCACCATCGGTCGCTGCGACCTCCACCGTTGATCTTGGGGTGTCTTCTGGGAACCGTCTTGTACATATCCGCCAGGGCTTTCCCTTCTTCGACACTCGTTCCTCTCCACATGGGCAGACTTGTCAACCCGGACGTGTGATCCCCTCTTTCTTATTCATTTAGCTGTCGGTCCTTGTTTCTTTCTGGTCTCGAGCCCTTTTGGAATACACTTCCTGCCCTTCATTTACAGCAACCCGTTCCCAGCCCGTCCAACCTCATCCTCAACTTGTCTCTCCTCCCGTCCTCCTCTTCAACTTCCATGAGACGATAGCGAAGAGACGGTCTTGAACAGACAACAACAAGCGGGAGTCACCCCTGTGTATGAGAGAGAGGAACGCACCCCTCGGACGAGTCCATGTACAACATCCCTCCTCGAGACTTATAACACCGGCTTTGTTGTTTGATCCCACGATCACAACTGCCATCCATTCCTTACCAGCGGAACCGAACCACCATCATTAGGCCACTGCCTTCGCACTCGACGCTTCCGACAGCCTGTATACTACCTGAGGACGATATATCCTACCTACCTAATACCTAACTAAACACACCACCGGTGGATCCTTTGATTCGGTTGGTACCGCCCGTCAGCAGAGAGTCGTGGACTGGATGGCTGATCTGGATGGCTGACGTCGATGAGCAGCACCGAAATGGAGACCATGATGGCACCGCAGCCGAACGGCCCGGCCTACTTCTTCTACAGCCCCGACCCGAATCCCGAGAGCCGGCAGCACGGCCGCTTCATCCCGCAGCAGCACCCCGGACACCCCCAGATGAGCATGCTCCCGATCGTGGCCCCACTGCCGTCGACACCCATCTACTCGCGGCCCGGCTCGTCGTGCGCGCAGCCGCCGCTGCTGCCCAAGGGCTACAGCTGTGTGCCGATTCTGCCGTCCAACCTGACCCCCGTGGCATCCCCGATGCCCATCGCGCACAAGCCGACGATCGTGCTGGACACGGAGCTGTGCGAGGCCGAGGGTTTCTACTCCCCGGCCACTCCGCCGCTCTCGTCGTCGGGCAGCGTCATCAGCAGCCCCGGGAGCTGCGACATGCTGCAGACCCCGCTCAACCCCATGTTCTCGGGACTCGACGGCCGGGAAGCCTGCGCCATGGACGGGGAGCTCGAGCGCTTCCCCAGCCTGGACTGGTCCGCATGCGCATCGCCGCCCTTGACGCCTGGTAAGAATCCTTCCCTCTTCAATTTCATTTTGCCGCTTGATCGTTGCGTGCGTGCGTGTGTGGTGTTGTGGCTGCCATGCAGACGCGAGCGGAAAACAATTGGGTGGTCGTGTGTTTTTTTGGTTCAGCAGCTGAAGTTGGAGGGGTGGTCGGAGTTGGTCCCTGCTTTTCTGCATCACCGCCTAAATTTTTTGGGGACGAACCGCTTTGATTCCGTGGCTAACCCGACCGTGCAACAATAGTGTACCTGCCCTCGCAAATACAGACATCCAAAGTTGCCCACTTCAACACGGCGGTTTACGATCTGCTCTCTCCGGCATCGTCCTGCCCCTCGCTTTCACCGTCTCCCTCCCCCTACGCACGATCCATCTCGTCGGACGATTTCTGCGACCCCCGGCATCTGACCGTCGGCACCGTCAATTCGACTCTTGCGCCCGAATTCTCGGCGCTGCCCACTCTCTGCGCGGGCGAGGACGAAGACCAAAGGTTTGTGCTCAGGGGCGCCACTCCCGCCTCGGCCTTCTCTCCCGCCTCGGCCTACTCTCCCGACTCGTCCTTCGAGTCCCACTCGCACCTCTGCGGAGACCTGCCCTCGTTTGACTCCCTCTCCGATTTCGATTCGGAGGACGACTTTGTCAACGGCCTCGTCAATCTGGACGACTGCTCTGTTGTTCAGATTAGCCGATCTCGCGCGAGCTCGGACGCATTGTCGCTCAGCGCTTCTAGCTACCTCTGCGGCGACGAGGAAGACTTTGGTGCCGGCGACGCCTTTGGTGCCGACAGCCTCCTCAGCCCCGCCGCCTCGTGCGAGGACAGCGACGCCCACAGGCACAAGCGCCAAAGGAACTCGGACGACATCGCCATGAGCACCGCCGCCGACTCTCAGTCTGGTGGCGCCCAGAGCCAGTCCCCGTCTGCCAACCAGGAGAGCACTAGCAGCAATGCGACTGAGGCCAAGAACGAGTCCGACGACGCCAACTCGGGCTCTGAGAATGTCGACTCCTCCCTCCCGGCTCCCACCAGCCGCCGCGGGCGCAAGCAGTCCCTGACCGAGGACCCGTCCAAGACCTTCATCTGCGACATCTGCAACCGCCGGTTCCGCCGCCAGGAGCACCTCAAGCGCCACTACCGGTCTCTTCACACCCACGACAAGCCCTTCGAGTGCGGCGACTGTGGCAAGAAGTTCTCGCGCTCCGACAACCTCGCTCAGCACGCGCGCACCCACGGCGCCGGCGCCATCGTCATGAGCCTGATTGACGACCCGGAGGCCATGGCGGCCGCGGCGGCGATGCCTGGCGGCTACCCGCACCCGGCCCTGATGGGCGCCGGCCTGATCGGCGGGGACGACTATCACGGTCTCGGCAAGGTCCTCTTCCAGGTTGCCGCTGAGCTCCCCGGCAGTGCCAGCGAGCTGTCTTCGGACGAGGGCAGTGACCATGGCAAGAAGAAGCGCAAGAGGTCCGAGTAAAAAAGTCGTCACCCCTTCTATCCCCACCCTGAGACCTCTTGGGTGGGATGGAAACATTCGCTTCTTCGCACACTCTTCACAATGTCGATGGACAGCGCACTTTAGAACGTGCCGTCGCCATTGATGTCCGATACGACCATGATGACTGCAGCTCGGGCATGGGACACAACACATTCACAATTCGGGGTCATCAAGCATACAGGGGGATCGCTCCATGGAGACGCCGGCATGACCAGGGAAATTGGTTTTCACATTGCAACAACGGCGCTACCGCCCAGGGCTGGCGGGAAGGAGGGATCACAACAGAGCAAAGCGAGCGAAAAAGTTGTATTTTCTGCCTTTGGGGCGTTAGGTGTATATTCATTTCCGCCCCATTTGAATGTACCACCACCAGTTTCTACCCCCATATATGGTGTTTTCCTGCCATGTTTCTTTCCCCTTCCAAAGGACGGCGTTATGACTTTGCAAAAAGTTCTACGAGGCTTGGGAGGTGGTATGCGGGCGGAGGAGAATGGGAATGGGAGGAGGAGGAGAGGCACACCGGCCCCTTTTTTTGACATTTTTTTGACATTTTTCTTCTCTTCACCGCACACGACTTGCTCGTCGCGGCGTCTTTCCAATTCTCTACGCTCGTTGTAATTTTGTCCAGCACGAGACGGAGCGGCAGGGCCTAACCGTCATGGGTGGTCTGGGACAAAACTTTTGTTTTTTCTTCGTCCGAGATGGTTTCTTCTCTGCACGTGGGTGGGGGTGTGCTTGTTGTCTTCTGTATGTTTAGCTTTTTGGAGCATGCTTGCTTCTTCGATTCAATTGACCGGTTGTCTCCTCGTCTGCTCGAGTTCCAAGATTGACGTTGACGCTGATTGTTGCCAGCCATCAAGGTGTGTTTGATGATGTGCAGGTCCCCGATCAGCAAACGGGCTTGCGCGTTGAAACATGGCGATTCAACTAGCACACGGTACAGAATACATTTGCCAGCGCAGCAATTCCCAATGCTTTTCCTCGCATGTGATGGATTGCCCCAACTGCCGCGATGTGACACCGCCGTCGAGGATCCTTGCTACAAGTACTTGTCCGTTTCTTCTCAGTGAGACATGTCTTGCAAGTGACGGATGGATCAGATTCGGACTGCCACTCGCTGCCCACACGTGCGGATCGCCCAGAATCAGCCCGTTCATGTCTCAACTCACCCACGAATCCGGCAGTCCCAGCTCGCACCATTTGCCTGCTCCAGGCCGCCAGCGCTGATGACAGCCTGGAACGGGCAACAACATCCGGCGTGCACAGTCAGGTACCTTTCCAATTTCTGTACTTGTGGCAAAAAACCAATCCCGAGGTCTCAATTTGCAAAACAAACATTTCGTTCGTTTTCGGTATTTGTGGCATCCTGGTGTCGTGGCCAAGCACAATGGTGACTGGTGGCTTGCAACCTTGCAGGCCCGAGAACCATCCGCCCGGGGCCGGCCCCACCAGAGTCTGGGTGACGGCCGGTGCTAGCGATATTAGCGGCTCAGGCATTGTGAAATCCCATGCACCCTCTCGGCCTCTCCACCGAAATCAGCCATGGTCACCAACGGCACAATTCTGCGCATGGCACAAGTCTGTCTGTCTGTAACTTTGATGGCTCGCCAATCTGGCCCGAACCGTGGATTGGCTTCAGCCGGCTCTGGAAGCCCTAGAGAAAAACTCAAAAAAAACCCTGTGCCGTTGACGACCTGGCCTGACTTCCACGCCAGACACATCACATCACATTGCTTGACAAGTCGACACAACGAACTGCCTGTACACAGTATCCACGCGTGCGGGACGATCCGGGGTTGGTGGTGGTGGGTGGTGTCTTGCGGGTGGGTTTTTGATTTTAAAACGGCTCTTGGCTCGGTCTCGTTCACAACTCTTGACTCTTGACTTTCGCTGGACAAACACAACAAAGTGCAACCAACAAACTGCCGAGATGCCGTTGCCCACCACCCAAGCCGGCGGGCTCGACGTGATTGCCCTGGTCTCCGGTGGCAAGGACAGCTTCTTCTCGCTCCTCCACTGCCGGGCCAACGGACACCGAGTCGTCGCCCTGGCCAATCTGCACCCTGCGCTGCAGACCGAGCCATCACAGGAGGAGCTTGGGCCTCCCCCGAAGACGACAAGCGCGTCGCATCCCCCGGCCGCCACCATTTCCGCCGCTCCAGCGGCTAGTGCCGCCATCTCGGCCCCGACCCTGGAGTCGACCCCTGCCGCTGTCACCAGTGGACCGCCTCAGGACCCGGACCAGGGCCCGGACCAGGATCTGTCTCCTGCGGCCTTTCTGCCGGATCATCACGGTGGAGAGCCTGGAAATGAGGCGGCGCCCGCCGCAGATGAGGATGAGCACGACCTCAACAGCTTCATGTACCAGACGGTGGGTCACCAGGTAATCCCGCTCTATGCCGAGGCTACAGGACTGCCGCTGTATCGCCGGGCCATCACCGGCGGTGCTACCCAACACGGGAAGGAGTACTCGCACTTCGACCCGCGCTCCACCGCTGCCTCTGGGGCCGGAGATGGTGGGAGCAGTCTCGGCGGGTCTCGGTCTGGGAAAGAGACAAGCAATCTCGGCCCGGGTGACGACGGCCAACAAGCCGACCACTCCCGACGGCGCGAGGCTGACCATGGCGGCGCCGCGGGCGAGGACGGCCCCGACGAGACCGAGTCCATGGTCCCGCTCCTCGAGGCCATCAAGAAGGCACACCCAGAGGCCAACGCCATCTGCGCCGGCGCCATCCTGAGCACGTACCAACGCACCCGCGTGGAATCCGTAGCCATCCGCCTCGGCCTGACACCCCTGGCCTACCTATGGAAGTTCCCCGTGCTCCCGACTCCGGGTCCCGCAGACCCCGTCGCGGGGTCCGATGCCCAGCTGCTGGATGACATGGCGGCCGCGGGCATGGAAGCCCGCATCATCAAGGTTGCCAGCGGCGGGCTGGACGACTCGTTCCTGTGGACCAATGTTGCGGGCCCCGGGAGTAAAGGCAAGCTCACCAGAGCCATGCGGCGGTTTGGCGCCGCCGAAACGGGGGCCGTGATCGGCGAGGGCGGCGAGTTTGAGACGCTCGTGCTGGATGGGCCGCCGACGCTGTTCAAGAAGCGTGTCGTCGTGGATGAACCTGACCGGCGCGTTGTGATGGAGGGAGGGGGGAGTGCCTGGCTGAGTCTCCGGAATGCGAGGTTGGAGGATAAGGAAGACAAGTGTGTTCAAGGAGACGCCGAAGAGAACGTCAGGATTCCCGACCTGCTTGATCCCAAGTTCCGTGGCGTGCTGGATGCGTTGGCTTCTCTCGAAGCCGACGACGCTTCTCAACTGTCAAGTCTGCATGGCGAATCCGAGGACTCGCCTCCTCGACTGGGATCTCTGCAGGCATCATCTGCGCTGCAGCAATGGTCCTTTGTCGGAAGCAAGCAAGCCTCTACCGAAGCCCAAACGCAATCCATCGTCGAGCAAATCCGCTCGCGGCTCCAGCAGCACTCGCTCCCCCCCTCCGCCATCCTCAGCGCCACCGTCGTCCTCGCCCACATGGCCGACTTCCCCACCATCAACGCCATCTACGGAACCCTCTTCAACGCCCCCAACCCCCCCTCCCGCGTCACCATCTCCTGCGGCAGCGCAGCCGCCACGCCCATCGCCGTCCACCTGATTATCCACACGGCCCTGCCACCCGCGCACCGCCACGGCCTACACGTGCAGTCCCGCTCCTACTGGGCCCCGGCCAACATCGGCCCCTACAGCCAGGCCATCTCCGTCCCGGTCGCGAGCCTGGCGTCGGCCGCCGTCGCCGATCCCACCGCCTCCTCGTCGGGAGGCGGCGCGAGACTGGTCAGCGTCGCGGGGCAGATCCCCCTCGTCCCCGCCACCATGGCGCTCCCTCTCCCGCCGGCTGGGAGGGACGACGACACCCAGGGTAGTGACGGTGACGACCTCCCGCTGCAACTCACCCTCTCCCTGCAGCACCTCTGGCGGATCGGCGCCGAGATGGGCGTGCAGTGGTGGACGAGCGCCGTGGCTTACTTTCCGGCCTCGGTGGCGGGTGCTTCTTCTTCTTCCTCTTCTTCTTCTCCTTTGGTTTCAGAGGCGGGAGAGATGGCGGGGAAAGCGAGGTTGGCGGGGAGGGCTTGGAGGATGGCACATCGCCGGTCGGGGTCGTCTGCTGACGACGAGGAGGAGGATGGGGAAGAGGAGGAGGGCGGGCCGGACTTGTGGGATCGGCGGTATAACTCGCGGTATGTGACGTTTTCGGCCGGAGGGGGTGGTGGCGGGGAGGGGAGGGGGATGTTGCCCGATCGGAGTGTCCTGGCGGGTGGGGATGCGGTGGTGCCGCCGCTGTTTGTCGCCGAGGTGGAAGAGTTGCCGCGCCGGGCTGGCGTCGAGTGGCATGCCCACTTGGGGCTTGCGCATGCCGGAGAGGGGAGTGTGAGTCTGTGGGAGGGACGCTTGCCGCTGTCTGGCGAGGAGGTGGCGGTGTCGCAGGTGACTGTCAAGTCGGCGGAGGTGAGGTTTGTGCAGACTGTCGTGGCGGAAGGGTTGGGCGGTGCTGGTTGCCGGCATGGCCAGGCTGCTCGGGAGGCGCTTGCGCGGCTGGGGGAGGTTGGGTCCTCGGCTGTGGGGCCTGCTGCGGTGGTGAGATATGTGGATGTTGAGGTGTTGAGGGCAAGTCGTAATGAGGGAGAGGGGATAGGCCCGGTTGTGCCCTGCAGGTCGTTGTGGGATGGGGAGGGGGGGAGACTTGCGGCGGTGACGGTGTATCAGAGCGTGTTTGAGTGAGGGGGCACTGTGAATTTTAAGCCGCATATCGGAACCCCCAAAATCCGAATGACAATGCCTGGAGCCGACCTCACTCTCCAACTCGGGATCTTGCTTTACATACGTAGGTAAGGTATCGAGCTGCTCGCTCGCTCCAGCCTTTGGAATTCAGGGGCTCTCTTTGGTGTCGTCTAGTCCGCTCTCATGGATGCCATCCTCTTCTTTTACAACTGCTGTTGCTTCGTGGACCACTAGCTACCAAGACCAGATTTCACTTTCGTTTCGATGTGTGGCCGACCTGAGGTGATCCTCTTCAACGAGAGCAAACGGAGTAATGACATACAACCCTAACCCTATACTCTTCCCTCACTGCGTCTCATCGCATCTCTCATTCATTTATTTCTGACATCTTTACACCGGCACTGCACCGAGCGAGAGAACGTAACACGTACGAAACGCTGCTTTCGAAAAAGCGCAACACCCCAATTTAACAACACACCATTTCAGCCTTCGACTCCCGACCTGACGCTGAAAAGCAGCAACGTGACTCGGGGTCTGGGACTGAGCATCAAACCCGGCAAACACCAAAACCATCAAATCCACCATCCCACCATCCCACCATCCACCATGCCTCCCAACCAAAACAACCAACAACCCGGGGAAGAAGAAGAAGAAGAAGAAGACTACATGTCCATGACCTTCGCCGACAC
>FJWA01000647.1_pt1 | contig 12843 bp, 8 predicted proteins | sample 1011891 | NCBI WGS metagenome assembly FJWA01 (sample SAMEA3912450, study PRJEB9761) | metagenome | biome: forest; material: soil | place: USA | collected 2011-06-22 | depth 0.1 m
CGCCGGCGGCCTCGGCTTCGCGCTTCGCCTCACGCCGCCGCTTGATCAGTTGCCGGATTCCAAAGGCCAAGACGCCAACTGCGAGCTGGCTGATGAGGCCGTGCATGTCGCTGCTGCCACCGCTATCGCTGCGGGGGTTGTCGCGGTTGGCGCCGCGTTTGCTGGTGCTAGAGCTGGCGCGTGGTTTGCTGTGGCTTGATCGCGGGCGGGAGGTGTGGGCTGGTTGGGGCGGTTGGGGCCGGTTTTGTTGCTCGTTGAGCTTTTTGAGCGAGTAGGAGAGCACGGCACGGCCGAGCTGGTGGAGGATTTCGGGGGGGACTTTGGGCGTCTTCCCGTTGGGGTCCGAGGACCGTGGGCGTGAGGACGGCATTTTTGTAGGGGTTAATGCAGTCGGTGGTCGAGATTTACGGCCGCTCAAGACCCTTTGGGGTTTCTGTCGGGAACGCAGCAGATGATGTGAGGTGAGTCTCGGATGTGTTACGGATGATGATGATGGGCGCAGAAGATGAGCGTCAAGGCGGCGGACACAGACGCGCGTGGATGCCTCGTTGAGTTTTATTCCATCTCTTGTGCAGCATGGTTGACTCTTCCACGCGGTGCGCGCGACTCGTGGAAGTGAGGTGTGACGGTTGTTAGGTGACTGAGGTCACTCAGGTCACTCAGGTGNATCGCGTGACCAGGTGACCAACACGAGACACCACCACCACTAGGGCTGCCGCCTTCGCTGCTCCTCCACGTGCGTTCCCATGGAACAACATCGGTTTCTTTGGTAAAATCGCTGGGAAATGGACTTGCTTCGTGCCCGACACCCACGCACAGGGAAACCCCGTAACGTGTGTCGATTAAGTATCTGCAACGAGCTGCCTGCCATGGGCGTCGGTGTGGTTGGGTCGGCGGCTCAAACGTCAATATGGAGGGAAGCCGTCGCGCAGCGCCCTTAACGACAAAGTTTCAAGACGATTACTGTTGCCTCGATTGCCCTTGTTGGCTGGCCTGCTCCGAGTCACTGACAAGTTGAAGTCAGCTTCCAGGCGTCCCTTGGAGGTGTGAACAAGCAACGCAGGTGGTCTGCCAGGCTTACAGAATGGTCAGCTCAATCTCCCCCTTTATCTTGGCCTGGAGACTGATGTCGAGATCGAGGTCCATGTCTACCCTCACCGACGGTGCACCTCCGTGAGCGTGGCCATGGTGTCTCGGCGCCATGGCTTGGTCGGATCGTCGCAGGACCTGGGCCTCGGCAGGCACTCGCTGCACAAGCGGCCCGTCGACGTCTTGAGTCCTTGTGAGGCCGGTGTGGCGCTGCTCTGGCATTTGTTCCTCCTCCGTCTGGGTCGCGGTGTCGGCAACCGTTTGGTTCGGGCGCCGTGACTCCAGCTCGGGTCGTGTTGGGGAGCGTTCAGCCATATTCGTTATCGAGTGTTCGCGTCTTGTTTGTGGCCAAATCGTAGATACGCAGCGGCTGGAATTCGAGTCCAGACAGGGTGAAGCAGGGAGGTTGACGTGTAAGGATGGTGCGCAGCCGTGATGTCGCAAGATGACATCACTTCTCGCCTCGACGTCGATCCAGGGCCCCCGGATACCCAGCAACTGCCAGGGATGCTTTGGCTCGGAATGGCGATTGCTGGACAACACACAGCATGGCGAATGGACGACTGCAAGGTTGATGGGAGGTGTATTGCCAACTTCTCACCACAGCCATTCAGTATCGCGCAGCGGGACCAACCCGTTCCCACCCCGCTCCCGCCCCGTCCCTAACCTGTGTCCGACTCCGTCGTGAAGATGCGGTTGCCCCGCCGTAAGAAACCACGCCCTTACTCCCTACTTCCCCGCCGAGAGGCTCTCAGCGTTATGCGCCCTCGGCAGCGGCGGCAGCTGCCTTTTCCTTGGCGAGTCTGCCCATCTTCTCGGCCGCCTGCATCAAGGTCGGCAGGTTCGCGCCCTGTATTGTGATGTTCCCATTGACGGCCACCTGCTTCCCCTCCTTGAAGAACATGAATGTGGGCATGGCGGTGACGCCGTACTTTCTCGCGACGGATCCGACCTTGTCGACATCGACCTTGGCAAAGGCGAGGAAGCCGGGGATCGAGTAGGTTGACGCCATCTTGAGGAAATGGGGCGCGATCATCTTGCACGGCCCGCACCAGTCGGCGTAGAAATCGACGATGACGTATCGTGTGGTGGACAGGAGGGCGTCAAAGTCGCCGTGCGACCCGACGTGGTTGAGAGGGTCGGACATGGTGCGCGCGCCGCCGAGGATGCGAAGATGCCGAGAAGTCAATAGTATTCGTTTGGATCGTGCAGGACGGACGAGAAATCCGGGTGTTGGGTGGGTATCGGGTGTCGAGCCGGTCTGCCCTGTCGTGAGAGATTTGTCTGCTGGCGCCGGGCAATGCTGGCCGTCTTGTCCTGTGGGAAACCGGTCTGTCTTCAAAAAGACGCGATGCGCGGGGCATGGCTGTCGCTGTGGAAGCCGGGAGAAATGGTTGGCGCAAGTTAGACTTTGAGCCCTAACCCCCAAATGCACCCCTGACGCCTCGCAGCTGAGAGCGCGTGTGACACGATGAGTGATCGTTCTGGAAAAAGAAAAAGCTGGTTCCAGAAAATTCCCTCTTGGCCCTAGAAGACCCGCTGGCATGCCAAAGCACTGCGCCGCGCACTACCGGACCCCTGGACCCGGGCCCCAGCAGACCGACGCTGTCGCCCTTGGCCTTACCCCTGGTTCCTCAATCCTCAAGAGGCCACAGTGACATTCCCCGACGCCGGCGGTGAGAGAAAAATCGTCTGGTAGGAAGCTTGATCGGGGCCGGGCACCAGGGCGTTGTCCGCGCCCCAGTCACGGACACATGAGTCAATGCGGCAAGACGCCGCGCTCAGCGTCCCAGGTAGTACTTCGCGCCTGTTGGCCAGGGGCGTGCCTCCATACATGACCCTAGCCCTGGGCCCTGGCATCGTGCAGCTGCCCGTAGCCGTGGCAGTCCAATAGCATCATGGCTGGCTGCCGAGGACCGGCCAGCCCAAGAAGAAGACAGCTTGTCACACCTCGAGTGCAGATATCGCCATCTCTGGGCTTCCTCGTGGCAAGTACCTTACACAAGTACTCTCAAAAAAGCAAACAACCCTAGCACCGGCACTTCCGTGTCTGCCCGCGCCACGACTTGAAGGGCTGCATCTCCGATCTCGTGGAACACACGCCACCACGCGGCACGCCAAACCGCCTTCGGAGAATTCGAAGATCGAGAGCCCCAGGCCCTCTATCGTAATCCACGTGGGCCTTGCAGGTCCTCCAACCTCGTTGGCCCCGGAACGGGCCGTCCATCCTGAATGGAAACAGGGATTCAGCGGTCGCCGGCGGGTTTCCACCTCAGTTGTGATGACGGCCTTAGTGTCATTCAGTGACCGGTGAGAGCTCCTTCTGGGTAGACGGAGCCCTTTGGCACATAAAACGGGCCCCCCCTCATTGCCCACAAAACTCCAGCTCCCTCACCCTCCCCCTTGGCCACTCCTTCCGCCCGCGCACCAACCCACGGGTACATGACTGGCACCCCGACCAAATCCCTCCTCCACATCTTCCTCGGCTGTTCAACAGTCGCATTAGTTCCGATCCGTCATGACGTCTCCCATTGACCCGCACACCAAGTGCTACTCGCACATCAACGGCGGCCATGAGGAACTCCTCGACCGACTTGCCGTTTCCGAACTCTGCAAGGGCTGGCCCGTCTACCGTGACGCCTCTGAGTGGCAGAACTACCGAGACCTCTTCACCGAAGACGCCACTGTCTGGACCAGTTAGTTCTAGCCCTCGCAGTTCATTGCGTGGCCCTTGATTGAGACTCGATTAGCTTGGAGCGGTCCCCGCCCTGTCGACGACTTCATTGCCATCTCCAAGGCCGGCAAGGAGATGGGTGTTTTCATCATGCACCGCGAGTGTGGCACGCTGGTGGAACTGAACCGCCGCAACAACCGGGCCATCGGCAAGATGAAGGCCACCATCACCCACCGTTTCAAGTTTTCCCCTGCCACAGGCACCAAAGCCGCCACTCCCGACGCCGAGACGGCCGAGTTTGATGTCGACTGCGACTGCCGCTTCATCTTCTTCTGCGAGAAGAACCCCACCACCGGCCACTGGAAGGCCAAGTACGTCAAGCTGTTCTACGAGAAGGACAAGGTCGTACCCGTCGACGGTTTCACCGCCCCTCGGTTTGCCAAGGAGGAGCTGGAGAGGATTCCCATGGGCTACAAGTACCTTGGTGCTGCTCAGGCCCGTCTCGGGTACGAGATCGATGTCGACCTGCCGACTGCCAGCGGCCAGCTGTGGGACCGCATGTACGGCGAGATGGAGAAGTGGCTGGATGCCAAGCAGGTCGATCTCTTCTGGGAAGGGAAACAGTGAGCACACTCGTCTTGGATTGGTAATCCCGCGTCTCAGGAGGATACGGAAGGCCTAAGGTGATATCCAGTCATGATTTTCTTTGTTTGGGGTGATACCAAGCGGGACACGGGGCGTTTGGGTTTTGCAGACGGATATGGGGGCTTGATCTCCAGTTGCATGGATAAGGGTTGCAGAATGAATCATTCTTGTTGCCCTCTAGCCATCACCGCCGCAGCTTCCACAGTACATGTTACGGCATGGGAGCTCCCAGTGCCTGACCCTTTGGTATTTGCTCGGACGCGTCTCGCTTCACACGAAAAAGACTTGCGAGGCCTGTTTTCTTCACCCTTCGGCACCCCGTTCTAATGCTGTGCATGAATTGTCGGAGAACAGGTTTTTGGTACCTAGGTACCGTGTGATACGGCGTCCATCTGTTGCAAAATGGCACAGGCGTGCTGTTAGAAGGGATCGCAATTCCCCGAGGGCTTTCGGGGGACTGCCTGGGTCCCCAAAGGCCAAAGCAAAGGGACCTCCTGATCCCGATGTCGGAGCCACTTCAAGTTCCGCCCCAGGAATATGATCCCTGCTTGCTTGGTTCTTGGGTTCGCGATCATGGCCTAGAAAATAAAAGCCCGCATTAGTGCTCTTCTAAACCTTGCAGACCGCCACGAGGTCATGCGAGCACAGGTCTTCGGGCTCGGCTTGGAACCGAACAACGGGGGTGGCAGAGTTCCTAGCTCAGCGTAGAACGCAAAGACAGTTCTTTCGAACCCAAGGATGCGCCAGACGCCAAGCTGAATCAGGAAACCAATCCATGAACCAGGTCACGGTGGTGTGGGCCGAGACATTCAGGCAGCCCTCTCGAGCCAACACACCCGACTGGCCGACTGGTGATCATCGCTCGGTCCTTTTTTCCTCAGCTGAGAAAGGGACGCAGAAGGGATGATCTCGGGCTAAAAAATATCCAACAAGCATACCGGGTGTTCTGCCTTAGAGACCGTACGCCGCGGGGCAATCCTCTAAGTTCAACTCTGAGCCATGTCCCAACCGAGCACAATGCGAGTCCTCAACACGCCATCAGNAAGAATTACCTAACCTCCACAAACCCATCAATGGTGCCACCAGCCGGCCCGGTGACGTACCCGGCTCGCTGAAACGCAGATAACCGTCATATTGCTACAAACCTAGGTACTGTACCGTGTAGTTACGGACGTACGGCGAGGGATATCCTACCCGTTGCGGAACATACACTCCCAGGCCTCATTCCCCCCCATTCGCCTCATGACGACACGGCGTGGATTCTTTCGAGAACCGCAAAGGCTAGGCACACCCAAGTCGAGGCGGGCATCCCTCCCAAGTCGGCTTATTGCTACACCGCCTTTGCTTCAAACTCCAATCCAGGTCCAACGAGGACGTGGCGGACTCTCGGTCGTCACATGTCACCCCTCTCTCGCCAGGTTGCTGGGCCGCACAGGCCCCTATAAAAGCGAGGGAGATATTTCTGTTGGACTTTCCATGGCGGCATGGGAGTACAAAGTATGACTCGCTTTCATTTCCGCTCTCAGAGCCTGGACAACCATTCCAGAATGCCACTTTGATGTCTCTCGCGAGTTTATTCTCNCTCACACCCGCCCAGATGCTGAGAATAGGGGTCACGCATTTTCAGGTTTGTCCCAAATCAGCGAAATGCACCAGAGTCATGGGGTTTATATTGGTCTGTTCATGTTGTGATACTCCTTTTCCCCTCGATGCTGTAGCACCCGCCACTACTACCGTCTCTGAGTCACCCATGGCTGAGAACCCTACCTCCAGTATCCATTGCAGCCACTGGGAAGCAAACCGGTTCGGGACACTCCCCCTGCGAACAGCAGATGTGAGGAAGAAGACCACACAAACCTCGAGCAAAACATCTCCCAAACAAAATCGCGGAGCAGGCAAAGGGACCGGAGGGTATGAAGCACCAAACGCCATGATATTATCAGAACACCCTGTACATTTACATAGACCATCCACATTACAAGTCGCCAGAACTATTTGCCAGATATCTCGCACACCTTTTGACCCCGACTTTTAAGTGTACATGAATCTACAAGCCCACACTCGCCCAGTTTCTCTTGCTCCCGTGTCATCAGTCCTCCATTTTCTGTTGCCCCTCACGACGTGAGGCTGCGCGCCGAAAACAAGTCTAAGCAAGGAAAGTAAGAAACAAAGTTGGCCAAACACAATTGTTACATGATATGATATGCGTGTACATGAGGGTATTCCGTCGTCAGTCATAACCCAAGTGATCCAATCCATCCATGACATGTAAAATAAGAAATGACTCGTAACATCCGTCCCGACGACCTCCAACAACAAGACAGGATAGAAAAAATGGAAAGCTTTTGTGTAGACTAAGCCACCAAGGTTGACACAAACAGTCGGGAAGGAAAAGAAAGGAGAAAGGTTGCTGAGGGGGTGCTTCGAGCACGAGGTGACGAAAGCAGCAATGGGGCCGTGGAACAAACAATAACAGGATGAGACAAAAGACCAAGGAAAAGGGCAAGAATAATGAGCCAACCCAAAGCACAAGATCCCTCTTCCTCAGGCGCAACCATTGGGATCGGGCCGCAAACCGCCGGCCATCAAGGACGAGACGCAACCGAGTCAATCGACGAGCGCGGGCTCGCCGCAGCGCTTGACGCCGTGCTGCCGGTGCCGGTGCCGGTGTCGGCCCGTTGCTTTCTGAGGGTGCACCGCCTGACAAGTTGCCTGTTTGTGTCCCACAAAGCCCCGTTAGTGTCGTGGCGCATCAAACCTAAGGGGGCTTTTGGTAGTGCAGGCAAAGTATCAGGAGGGGCGAGGATGGGTTGGTTAAATAGCAGCAGCGATCTGGAGCATGACTGACAATGCGCCGCCCCGGTCGCCGGGGTTCCGCACGAGGACAAGCTTGTCCTTCTTGCTCCCACCGCTGCTGCTGCTGTTGTCGCGGTCCTTCTTCTGGGGGGACGAGGTGCGGGACCGGCTGGCGCGCCGGGATGCTGACGCGAGCTGCCCGATACGTTGCTGGAGTTGGGTGACCTGGGCGGCGGCAGCGTTGTAGGACTGGGTCGCACTGTCAAGGGACTGCTGTACGGTCCCGAGCTGCTGTTTAGTTGCGCCGAGCTGGGATGAGAGGGCAGCGTTGCCCTCGGCAAGGGTGTTGATCTCGTCGATACGGCGGGCAATTTCCTCGCCTTTGGCCTCGAGTTCGGCGCGGAGCGCTGCGGTGGCTGCGTCCGGGTCCTTTGAGAGTTCGGCTTGGAGGCCTGCGACTCGGTCTTGTAGTGAAGAAACCTTGCCCTCGAGCTCGGATTTGGCTGCCTCGAGGGAGGGGAGTTTCCCTGCTTCGGCTTGGACGGCGACGAGTTTGGCGGCAAGTTCAGCAGCCTGGCCTTCAAGGTCGGCAATCTTGCTCTCGGCGGCCACCTTCTCGCCAGAGAGGCCCGGAATCTTGTCCGCCTCGCCCTGGAGCTCAGTCATCTTCCCTTGGAGCTTTGAGATCTGGGCCTCCAGCTCAGCGTGTTTGACAGTAAGCTCAGCATTGGAGGTCTCGAGACCGGAAACCTTGTCTGCTTCTGCTTGGGCTGCGGCTTTCTCTCCAGTGAGCTTGTCGATCTCGGCCTTGGCTGCGTCGAGGGCGTCCCTGACTCCGGACATATCGCCGGCCAAGTTGAGCTTCTGGGTTGCGAGTGACACGTTGGCCTCCTTAGCGCCGACGAGCTCGATGTTGAGGTTGTAAAGCTGCGCTTGCATCGCGGTTGTCTCGGCGCTAAGGTCCTCGATTCTCTTCTGCAGGTCGGTTTTGTCGGATTCGAGGCCTCCGATTTGGGTTTTGAGGTCTGCTGCCTCGGCCCTGGCCGTCGAGAGTTCCTCATCGAGGGTGGTTATCTTGTTGTTGAGCTCTGATGAGGATGCTGTTAGATCCTCGACCTGAGAGTTGAGTTTGGCGATGTCTCCAATGGCCGCTTCGAGCTTGGCCTGGGCCTCGGTCTTCTCCTGCTCGACTGCGGCCTTTGCGATCTGGAGCTCCTCGTTCTCCCGCCCAAGCTCGACGGCTCGGCTCTTTGCTGCCGCATGCTCCTCCTCCAGCTCTTTCCGCAGAGCCGCCTTCTCCTCTCCTGCAGCGTCCCTGATCTTTTCTTGCTCCTCCTCAGCAGCCTTCAAGTCGTCGCCCAAAGAGGTTATCCGGGCCTCCAAGGTGCCAATCTCCGTCTTCAGCTGCTCGCGAGCGGCGACCATGTCGGCAATTTCACCTTCCTTGCTGTCGCGCTGGTCCTGGAGGGCGTCCCTGTTGGTTTCGAGGGCGGCAATCTGGTGGGCCAGAAGATTTTCGTGTTGCTTGCGGTCGTCTTGGTGCTTTTTGAAATCCTTTTGCAGCTCGACGAGCTGCTCCCCGACCTTATCCTTGGACTCCTTGATGGCGTCACGCTCTTTCTCAGCCTCCTCGATCATGATCTTTTGTAGGCCCATGGTGGACCTGTATTCCTCCAGGACTTGTCTGGTGGCGTCGAGCTTGACTTGCAGCTCCACCTTGCTAGCTCGCTCTGCATCCCGATCCTTCTCGGCCTCATCGAGCATGCCCTGTTGCAGGTCGAAATTGCTGCGGAACTCGTCAAAGATGGCCTTTTGCTCCTCCAGCATGACCAGGGCCTCCTCTCTGCGGCAGCGCTCAGCGTCACGTTCCTTTTCGACGGCAACCTTCTCCCTGTCGGCGACAGCGAGGCGCGAGGAGCTGTCGTCGAGCTCCCTCTTCAGCTTGGCCTCGCTCTCCCGCAGGGTTTCCCGCTCGGCTTCAAGCTGCTCGATCTTGTGCATCAAGCTGCGCTCCATCTCCTGCTGGTACCGCTCAAGTTCGCGCGTGTACCTGAACTCGGGCGTCTCGGAAGTGAGCGGGAGGATTTTAACCTGCTGGATCGTCCGGCTCCCACTCTTGACCATGGTCCGGTCCGCATCGGAGGAGGCCACCCGAGACTTGGTGCCTGGCCGCGACTTGATCTTGCGGGCAAGGGGGGCGGAACTGACGACGCTCTCGGTGCCAATGACGCTGGGGGTGAAGCGGACCGAGGGTGTCGACCTGGTGTTGGTCTCGGTGGGCGTCACGTCGCTGGCACAGGAATCCGAGGGCGACGAGATGATAGTGGTTGCTTGCGTGGTGGAAGACAGGTCCGACGATTCCGAGACGGACGCAGTCTCGAGGTCCTCGTCACGGTAGCGGCGGTCATTGCGCTCGTACGAGTCGCGGTGGTCATGGCGTTCCAGGAGTCTGTTGTCGGGCACATACTGGGGGGCGAGGACTGTGCGGACAGGAGGCACGTGGTAGCCGGACGGGATGTTGGCAGAAGATACCCTCGACGGCCTCAGGCTGACGACGGCTTGGCGCTCTGCGGGGATCCCCGGGAACTTGGCCTTGAGNACCTTNCGAGGCAGGGCNCCCNTTGAAGCAGAGGGCAGGGCGGTTGAGGAGGATCCCAATTCCGAGTCGCTCCCGACGGCGGGCAGGTTGGATGACGTGACAGAGGTGTCAGAGTTCCGGCGCGGGCGTGTTGCGGGACGGGCTGGCTTCCGCAGAATCGACTTGGCGGGCTGCTGCCGCTGTCCATCCTGCTCCTGCTTCCGCTCCGGCTCCCACTCGGGCCATTCGGCAGGGCGGCCCGCGGTGGACCGGCCATCAGCGCCCGGGGTCACAGTGCCCCCTACCCTCGGGCGGAGATATTGTCGTTCCCTCTCCATTGCCTGGCCGAGGGTTTGCGTGTTGGTGTTGTGTTGTTTCTGGGTTCCAGATGCCGTCTGGTCTGCGCTCTTGTTTCTTTTTGGNNGACGCTCAGGTCGCTACCGGGTCGTGGTTGTGATGTGGTCGTAGAGTCGTGTTGCAGATGGGCATTGCGGGAATTCTCGATCTTCTGGACAGAGAATGGTGTTTGTGGTGCGCAAGACAGACGGGCGAGAGCGTGTGATGCAGTTCAAGAGGAACAGCGGGGACAAAGCAGGTTAGGGGCATGCAGGAGAGGGCGTGGTTTTGATGGCAGAGGAGGGAGAGGTGGGGGGGGGCGCGGGCAGTTGNCCCAGTGGGGTCTCTGCAGCAGACCCGGGACAGGCACAGATTGGATGTCTCTCTTCACTCCGGTGCCCTTCGCGTGCAACCTCACCGACCTGGGCGGCCTGCAACAACAGCATGAGCAGCGTGACTCACCCTGGAAGCGGCTAGTCAGCCTCGCAGAATGCTGGATCCGGCCAGCAGATGAGTGGTTTGAGGGAAAGTCGGAGGGCTGGCATTGGGCATGGACGGTGAGACGTCGAATCGGGTTGGGCAGAGAGTAGGGGGGTTGCGGGTGGCACTGGGAGCCAAGCGGGACTGACCCAAGACGGGACCCGATGGGCCTGAACGATGCGTTGGAGAAGAGACGCAGCAAATCGCACGACGCGACATATTCGCTGGGCAAAAAGAGGAGGCGCCGCTCCAACGCAAGCGAGGCATTGCTTGCCACCCATCGCTCATTCATCACTCGACATGGTCAGGGTGCGGATGGCTGATGGCTGATGGCGGATGAGGACGACGCTGTCATTGGCATTGCCTGAGAGCCTGACAAGAAAAGCCCGCGACATCGAATCGAGATTCCACAGTATTCTGTGCAGGGGGCGGCAATAAGGCTGCAATCGAGGCTGTAACAGCAGAATTCTCTCCTCGTCAAACCGCCAGAGTGAGACCGACCAGCCAGCCGGGTGCCTGGACGTTGCTTTGACTGGTGATGGCTCCTTCGGCNTGTCGCAACCCAAAATNGTTGATTGACGTCAATNNGCAANCGTCGGCGGCTCAGTGGGTTGAGGAAAGCGCGGGAAAGAGTGGGGCCGCCAATCAGCGGTCCCCGTCCAAAGGCTCCAAGGGAAAACGCCCCGCCGTTGGGCATCGTCGGGCCACGACGACCCCCAACGTGGTGCCGCTCGATTCGCGATGTCCAGCCTTCGTGACTTTGTGTCTCCGTGCCTTTCAGGTTCCCAAAGCCTCCAGGGCCAGTCCGCAGCAGGCAGCTGGGTCCGCAGAAATTGCACGAGAACACGCCCCAGAAGCCACGGCAGGGCGGTCCCTCGCCTCACCCAAGAATCCCTGCTTGGGGGTGTGGTCTGCTTCAGCTTTTCCATCACTGTGGTTTTGGCGGACGCACATCTCGCATTCTCCATCTCGCCATTCCATTTATCACGCTAGGGGCATGCCGCTGGCCGCCAGGGCCAGACCGAATCCTGAGAGGACAACACAAGGGGCTCGCTGAGACACAGGGGACCTGCCGAGTGCCGGAGAAATGCTGCCCGGGCCCGCCGACATCGAAGCAGAGACGGATGCGTTTTGTCAACCTGAATCACAGTCACTCGGAGACAGCGGTTGGACAATCACAGCCTCAGCCGAGAAGACTCTGATCCGTCACTCCCTCGCCTCTGCAGTTGCTGCCCGAAGCAACCAACCCTGAGCATCATGAGTTCAGCAAACTCGGGCCAACCATGTTGTTTGTTGTCTGTCCTTCGGTTCAGTGCAGCCACTCCTCCGGTCCCCGGCACCCGTCGGGCCTAGCCCGGGCTTGGCAGTCCATCCGGGGCACACACTCCCAACGGGCCGGGCCTTCGCCCCGCCCCGTCTTGCTGGAACAGTCTCGAATCCTCTTGCGACGGCCGACGGCCATGCGGGATCACTCCACTTGACCTACAGCTTGTTTCTTCTGGTCTGCAAGCCAAGACCCAGACATTGTTTATTGCGATGGGCGTGTCAGCCAGTTGGCCTGTTCCGGGGTGTCCGCCGCGAGCTGCAACAACCTGCATTCGGAAGATGGCCAGTCGGTTATTGAGTCTCAGACTCGAACCTCTTAGGCGGCACGTGGCCATGTCAGCGGAACTAACCGCAGCCGAGTCAACGCCCGCCGTTGGTCCCTGAACCAGCCAACTCCAGTCTTTGGGCAAGTGAAGAACCTGGTCCCACCCGTCTCCTTAGGACACGTATAATAGGTTGCTGCTCTCCCCAAAACCAATCAACCACATCTGTCAGAAACCCGCTGCCGCCTAGCCTCCACACCGCCGCATCTTCCTGCGCATCCCGTTCACTTTGAGTCATCCAGCCAGGTAAGTACATAGTAGCTGTAGTCTGTCCCATAGGGNTGATGTAACCGCACGCCGTAGAGACCGGCTTGGCTCCACGCGTAGCCGCATGGCCGGGGAGGGCCGGATGGGGCCAAAATTACTACGTGGACCATTATCGTTGATACGAACTGCATCCTGGTGGCGAGAAATCACGTCAGCTTTCCGTGCGGCTCAAGGACAAGCCGGTGGGAGGGGCCTATGGATGACAGGCATACTGAGGGGTTTTTCCTGCCGGTGTCAGTTTGAGGAAGCCACATTCTAGACCGGTGGAGGACAGACTTTGCGTGGTGCATGGCCCGAGATCGATCAGGATCGTGGATGGCGCGTCATGT
>FJWA01009465.1_pt1 | contig 12835 bp, 22 predicted proteins | sample 1011891 | NCBI WGS metagenome assembly FJWA01 (sample SAMEA3912450, study PRJEB9761) | metagenome | biome: forest; material: soil | place: USA | collected 2011-06-22 | depth 0.1 m
CGCCGCCGCCGCACGTCCCCAGCAGTCACAACCAGCGGTCCCGAAGACGGGTAATCTCGTAGCTTGTTTCAAAGCCGCCATGCGATCCATAAAAAAGCCCGGCGGGCGGGTATTTCTGTACCTCCAATCCAAGCCTGCATGCTGCAGCCCAGTCAGGGTAAGTAAGGACCATGTAAGCAAGCGCTGGCCTGTGTGTGTTTTGGACCAAGAATAGCCACCTCAGCTCATGCTGCGACTTCAAGGTTGGCCTGTCGAACGCCCGTGGGCACGGACGGCCAGCCAGGTCAGCAATAACGTTAGCATGCATGCATGCACCCGCGCCCCGCTGCGCAACAGTGCCGCTGAAGGAGGGGACGGGACGGGAGGGACAGGGAAGTTTTGCGGGGGATGTGAGAACGGAAGGGGGTCCATGCCATGCCCATCTGACTTGCATGGCCGGCGGCAAGCAGAGCGAAGGGGAAGGCGGGAAGTCGAGTCTGGGGTGCATTGCGCAAAAATGGGATATTTTTACGCTGCACGTGCCGTGTGGTTGGGGCTCTTCGGCGAGAAGCCCACGGCGCCCGCAGGAGAGCGACCGGAGAGCTGGGAGTCGGATCCGACACGGGGCGCCGATTCCCGGTCGGATTGCCTTGCCAACAACGGCCCGCCGGTTTCTGGTATGCCCCTGAGAGTCACCCACGGAGCCAACTGTGAGGCGGCAAGTGCCGACAGAGTCAGGAGGTCCTACTACCGGGCGTCATGGCCCAGGAGTAGATCGTCACCGTCATGAAGCCGATGGCGTTCAATAAGATGAGACAAAATACATTGTTGTGGTGTATACTCAATATATGCCGCCGCCTTCCCCAGTTGTCTATACCGTCGCATGCCGCCCATACCATCCGCCGGTTTTCAGAAACCTGGGGAGGCCGAAATACAAATAAAGTACAGATAAATACAAGGCATGCAAAGAAGAAAGAAAAAAAGACCAACATGACAGAGAAGAAAGAACCCAAGCCGCCAGCCCGAGATAGCAAAGACATCAACTTTTGCTCCCGTCATCAACACTTCCAGAAACCCCACGTCCTAGCCAAAAGCCAAAATGACGGAGTGAGACAAGCAGATCAACTCGCATAGATGACAAGGAAAAATAAAGAAAATAAAAGAGAGGAAAATGCCAGTGTATCCCCATGTACATCCTTCCCAGCCCCGCCAGATGACCACCCAGTTCTCATTCTATCCGCCCAACCGATCAGTCGTTTCTTTCGTAAGGTGCTTCTCCGTCCATCGCATCCGCACTTGTGGGCTTCGCTCGTATGACTTCGGCGCGCACACAGCTCCACTTGGAGCGCGGCCATGCCGTCATCGTGCGGTCCGTCTCCCCACTCGTCCGGGAGGAGCCCCGGTCCTCGCACGTCCTGCCCGGCGGGAAATGTGGGCACTCCCGTCCCTCTCCCGTGCCGTGCCGTGCCGTCTCCGTCTCCCGTCCGTCGACTTTCGAATAACTTTCGTTGAACCTCCCTGATGCAAACCGATATGGTGATCCCGCGTCCCATTCCTGTCGAGCCATGATCCCCGTGTCGGTCCACACGGCGGATGAAGGGAAGGAAAAGCGGGGAGAACACGAGACGGAAAGAAACGGCCGAAGATGATTAAAGGCCTCCAGAGCTTCGGCCTTGGCTGCGTTGAAATCAGCCTCTGTCCGTCCATGAGTCTGATCATTGGAGTATTCTCCGCTGATTTCCGACCAACCATCGAGGCACTTAACCACCCCTCCCTCTTCCGCCGTCGTACTTGGGACGAAGCCCCTCTTCAACGCCTCTGGAGCTCCACAAGCGTGACAGCTCTCCTCTTCCGATCACCAGCCGGAAGTTCCGCATGAGGGGAGGCCGTGTTCCTTTTGGGCGTCCTGCAGTGTCAAACCCAAACTTGGCCACAACCGATGTCTCGAAGAGTGCGCCCTGCGTCGCAAATCTCCCGATTTGGCCGTTGGGAAACATTTGCGCTCAGGCTTGCCTTCCGAATTGGCACTCTTGCGTCGTGCATGTCTTGATAAATCGGGAAAGTCTCGTGGATCGCATCGGCCATTAAAGCGACTGCAATGTGCAACGGGGGGGTCGAGTTTGTCGCATCGCCCGCCTCCGCATCAATACAACCGTAGGCTCACGCTCTCTGGCAGATGGCAAGCCCGCGCTGTCGATAAAAAAGGGAGGCCAACCCTGCCTGTTGCACATGCATGCTAACCTTGTGTGCGCATCCGCAGACACCGACGAGACTGCTCACGCCTGCCGCCCGTAATACACGTTTGCCGAGGAATGGCCATGCCCGGACGAGTGCTGCTGGTCCCCGGCTTCGCCATACCACCCGCCGTAGCCTTCGGCTGGCTTCGCGTACGAGTACGACTGTTGCCATGAAGCATAGCTCGATGGAGGAACGGCTCCCGCCGACAACGAAACATTCTGATCCATCGTGGTGCCGGGCACCGTCTCGATGCCGGGGATCGTGGTTGCAATGGGTGTCGGATACATATCGGCCGATACCGAACCGGACTTGCGATCGTACCCGCGGCTCGAATGGGTGCTGACCTGCGATATCGATGGATACTGCTGGTGCCCCGTCATGCTCTCTGCGCTAAATGACAGGGACCGGGGAGGCGGTGCAGGATACGACGACCAAGCAATGTCATCTCTCGAGGACGATTCGGAGCCTACCGACGCAGACCAAGCCGCGGATGGTGGCGGTGCATGCGGTGTGTAGGGGGAGAACGCCGGCGTGATGGGAGAGTCCCCCGGATATGACCTCCAGGTCGCATTCATATCGCTCGGCTTGGAGGAGCTTGGGCTCGCATCCGCCGACATCCAATTGGGCATCCCGTGTCCGTATTCGTACGTGCGAGTGCTTGATGCGCTTGAAGGCACTTGGGGACGATCAGCAACTTGGACGCGGCCTGGGATGTCTCCTGGGGTTGGCAGAAGGTTGAGGGACTTACTCTTGGAGTCGGGGGGGTAGCTGTCGCTCCCGGAAGGCTTCATCGGAGGCGCCATGGTTTGAATTGACGGCATGGTCAATTGAGGGTAGGGCTGCTGCCCGTGCATGTCGGACGGAATTCCCGGTTGCATGGACGGCGATGGAGAGGCAGAGGGGGCCTTTTGACCGCCGGATGATCGTGATCCCGACTTCTGTCTCGTGTCGACAGGAGGAGGCTGTTGATCTACGGGGTAGAAGCTGCATTCCTTCTTCAGGCGTATGCAGTTGATGCACCGTCCCTGGACATCGTTTTGCGACGGGACACACCGAATCTTTCGGCGACGACAGTGGCCTACGCCGGGTTTTAGCATCGAGGGCTTGCCGAAGAACTGAAGGTGGATACTTACCGCATGCAACTGACGTCCGATGATAGCCCAACTTATTTCTTCGTCTCTCGGCGGCTGCGTCCTGGCTGGCCGCCGATTGTTGCGGTGTAGGGGGTTGCTGTGGCTGCCCCTGGGATTGCGATGGCCCGACGACCGGCGTCGAAATCGACCGCCTCAAGTCCGAACGCTCCCTGGACGGGAGGCTCGAGTCTGGGTCCATTCCGGACGAGGCGTGCGGGGGCACGGAATAGCTGGGCAGATAGCCCGATGGCGGCATATCCATATCGGCGCCGTTCGGAGGCGGCGGCGGGTATTGGTATGACATGATGTCTGTCATGGACGGTGGCACGGTAGGGTAGGCAGCGGAGCTGCTGGATGCCCAAGGGCCGAAAGTCGAATTCGAGGGTGGCGGAGCAACAGCTGCCATGTAACACGGTTGCTATGGCACGTTTTGATGGCGTCCGGGATACCAGGGCGTAACTTCAGCGTCGGACAACGAGAGCGGGCAGAGGCGAGCCGACGGAATATCACCGTAGGTCCAAAGCGCCAATCGACCCGGTGGAGTGATGAAGACGGTGAGCTATCCTCACAAAACGATGATCGGTGCTAACTAGCCACAGAGGTCTTGAGATGGTCGACTGCGAAATGGAGCCAGGCCTGTGATCGGCTGGTTCGACTGCTCACAGGCGGCTGGGGTTTCAGCGACGACCCCAGATAGATGTGCCGCTGGACGGGTCGCAAGGGCGCAGCGGGCCAATCGAGTCGACGGTCTCGGGATTCGCAACACCTTGAAGCGAGAAAGGATCCAAGGAACTTGACTGGCGACCTGAATCCACCCCTTTTTCCGTTCTGGCTGGCCCGATTCGACGTGGCCGGCAACCAAAGAAACAGCGCGGCAGGGCTCTGCAAGTCTGCAAGGGGCCGCACGACAGGAGAAGCTCGGACTATATGTGCGTCGAGTATACCCGAAGGTGCAATCAAATCGGACGCAGAGCGAAGAGGGTACGCGGGTGGGTTTTTGTGTGAGGGCGTGTCTGGCGTCCGAGGGGGTATGGCCGGGTGCTTAACAGTTGGACCCTGGAGTGCACGGGGGGTGCTGTGTGGAGAGACGTCTGCAGCGCACGACCAGTCGAACCAAGAGTTGGCTGGGGCGGAACCGGAGGGTGAGGATGAGTTTGGTAGCTGCGTTGAGGACACGGCTCACACCCCAAATTTTTGGGCCTGATCGAGGGTCTGGTCGTGGGTGGCCAGACCAGGGGGGATCCCGCAGCTGCTGTTTTTGGAACCTCTCGTGCAACCTTCCGGATGATTTGGCGTCGAGGTTTATTCGAGATGCCGGCGACGGCTCGAAGACCGGGACCGTCGGGTGCGAGAGGGGTTTGAGGATGCAAAAGGCTTGTATCTCTCAGAAGTCGCAGGCTGGCGCGCGCGAGTGAGATGGGATATCCCAAATCGAGGTCGCCAAGGCGATCACCCGGTCTTGGTGGTGGGCGAGCGTGGGGAGAGTCGGCACTGGCTTGCAACTTAGCCGCGCAGGTAAGCCGCCTCACTCTGGTCTGGTCAACGCAGCCCGCTGAGACGTCGTTGACTAGGCACCTTCTTCCAGGCAGGTTGATCGAAGACAATGAGTCGACGATGGTGAGCTCCGCGGGGAATTCACTTCTACTGCCGGACTGCAGGATAAGCAGCAGGAGTCTTGGCCACTCAGCTGTCAGAGTTTCAGCTCTCGCAAGGCAGATCCTGTTGGCGGGGTATAAGGCTTGGTAACGAACGGCGTGGCGACGGCGGCGTCGACCACAAGGAGCAGGCCTTCGATGTGCCGGAAACGACAGACTTGTCCAAGCACTGGACTGGGTGGTGGGCTGGGGAAGGTTGGTGGGTTGCTCGCTGGGGCGGGAGGTAGGAATTTGTCGATGCGCGCCAGGCGAGAGAGAGGTATGTACAACAAGCAAGAGCCAAGGAGTCTTGCGCCTTGCTTCTGTTGAGTGGTCCTTGTTTTTTTTTCGGTCGTTTTTCTGTGCTTCGTTTGCTGGCTGGTTGAGGTCTGCACGTTACCCCAGCGAGTGCCCGATGTCTGGAGCTGCCCAACGGGCACAGGATGCGGTCGGTTTGGGCGGCAACGCGGCGAAAGAAAAATGGGTTGGTGTCAGACACGATGCCCGGATGCCAGTCGCATGCGGCACAGCGCTGTCTCGGAGGGCGCTTTGTGATGGGATGGGGGCCTTCGCAGGTTGTCCGGGGGAGGAGCGAGGATAATAAGGAAAGCGGCCGTTGGATGGATATTGGCGCCGCGAGCTGGGGTCAAGGGGATTGGGAGAGGAGGGGTGGCAAAGACCAGGCCGTGACAATGGGAGTCACGTCAATTAAAGAAAAGGGGATATATTATAGGTTGCGGTTTGCTCGTCGTCTCTTTATTCCGGGGAAGGGGAAGGGGGTAGGAGTAGGGGGACCGACGGAAACACAATGAGCGCAGCCGGACATGGGAGGTTCGGCACGGGTGCGGCCAGCAGCCAGCTCAAGACGTCGAATAATGACCAGGAAGTTGGTCTTTTTGGATAGCAACTCGAGAAAAAAAACGGAGAATAAAAATACTCGACGTCTGGTTTAATCGGCTTCGCATCGGATGTGCTTCCATGCGAGGACAGGCCCAGAGGCTAACATGGAAAAATGGGTGTTACTGGCCGGGGGGCATGGGGGTAATTCATCCTTTCATCATTGCCAAAGGCTGAAACACCGTTTCCAGCATTTGGCTCTCCGGAAAGAGGTCGGGATTTTCTTCCATAGCTCCCGCAGACGACCCTGGCTAGTCTTGACGATTAACCGATCTGGTAATCAGGGCAACAACCTTAGGCATGTGCTGGTCCCTGTTCACCCTTCCATGCCTGTGATGATGGGATTGGACCTGGCGGGGGCTGGACTGACTGGACTGGACCGTACCTGGACTGTCTGTACCTGCGCCAATGATGCAAAGTGTGATGTGCCCATTCTTCCGTCGACCAACCGGCCACGCAGATAACGCCAGTGTCGTCCTGAGGTGTGGCGTGTGCGTGTGTGTTGGATGCAGGCAATCTGGCCGTGCTTGGCCGGACGGACTGGCCCCTTGGACAGAAGCTTCTTTGTCGCGTCGAGTCCGCAGCCTGGAGTCGCCGAGAGAGTGAGCGTAGCATTCCTGTCCAGGGTTGGCAGTGGTTCATGCGCAAAAGGGTGGTATCCGGCCGGGAACGACCCCCATGGAGGAGATCTGATCTTGGAATCTGAGGAGCGGCCGGTCATGGAAGGCGATCAGGAAGCCTGGAATGTCGTTCAGGGCCCAAGCGCATTGCGGACCGCTCCCAAATGAGCCCACATCGCAGGGTTGGATAAGTGCAACATCAATAACCGTTGGACAATTGTGGGCTCTCATCGTGTGTGCCCGCTACTTCGGAGGAGGGCCGTCGAGAACTCCGTCGCGTCATGTTGGGTTGCGTTGGGCCGGATTGGTTGGGTTGGGGTGGCTGGGCGTGCTGTACCGTGTACGTACATACACCGCATTGACCAAGTTGAAAGGGAGAGGCCGTTGTTGTTGTGTGCGGCGCGTTTGCTCTCGAGACGTTGGTGTCAAAGGAAGTGCCCTGCCGAGGTCTGGCGAGCCGGCTGATCCTGGCCAGGCGTTGGAACAACCGCCGCCTTGTTGGGGTCCACCCCACCCAGCGGCCACCGGCCGCCGGCAACACAAACACATCCCTGACCCCTGGCTCCTCTCGGGACCAGCACCTCCCAAGGCCGCACAGCCACTCACGACACTTTCCCAGGGCCAGAATGCCGTGTATTGCGTACTGTGGAGGGCTGGGAGCAGCTCGTTTGTTTCGCCTGCCCGTACAAGTCCACGGCTGTCCACTGATATCCTGCTCTTGTCCTCCAGTCAAGTCTCGCGCGTTGGGTTGCGGCACGAGCTCTGTGCTGACACACCCCGTCTTACTAGTATCTTTTCCAGTCAGGCGGCCGAGCATGGTTCCATTGTGGACACGCAACGGCGCTTGTTGGAGAATCGCGCTAAGGATGTGACCCAGAACTTCCAGAACAACATCCAAGCCAAGCTGGGCATGGAACGGAGGAGTGCCGTTTGAGGTTCGAGTGGAGAGTGGTGCGCAAGCGCCGTCATGCAGTGAGAGTTGTTGACAGCCAGGGCGCCCTCTCCGGGCAGGCAAACCAGGTTTGCTCTGAGACCGCTAGTGCCGGGTACCTTGCATACCACAGTAGGCTCGGACTTGGGCGGTTGAGTGGGAGCGCCGCCGTGGAGTTCGGACGAGGTGTTGATCGCAAGTCGCATCGGGCGGGATGCCATCATGGCATTGGCTCGTTCCGTCAACACCCGCTCCAGCTTTCAACCCCTTCATTTCTCACATCCGTTCCTCCAGCATGCACTGCGACGCATCGCCATGCAGCTTCGATATTGGCTATTTGGATGCAGGGCAGTGCGAGGCAGTCAGATATGTCTCAACATAGCCAGCACGCTGGTAAAATGCCGGCTACACTGAATGTCGTGCTTCAAGCCACCGGACTCCACCCTCCCGGAGGGTGGGACAAGACACACCTAGTGCCACTGCCAGAAGGGGGTTTGTCAGATATCTCGTCCCGGCATATCTGAGCAGCAGCAGCAGCACAGCTTTCATCTGAAGAGCAAGCCGTGCACGACGTTAGTCTGCCAACCGACGGACATTGTGCGTGCAGACGCAGTGGCAACGGCTCGCAACGGCAAGGCTCCGACGGGGATGCTGTTGTTGATCTCCGTCCCGAAGGGGTCCCCACGGGACACGGGCACAAAAACAAGCCCGGCACGGTGGACCAGCCGAGGGCGGCCAGAGACGAGACACGCTGCAACTGTCAACAAAGCCACGGAACTCGGAACGGAGTGCGGCATCTCGGGATCTCCAGGGCCAGGGTGTCCGAGGGCTTCTAGAAGGAAAAGAAGGAAGACGCGAGAAGGGGAGGCTAACATGGGACAACATGGGACGAACCAGATCCGAACTAGTGTTTGGAGTTCGTTCTGGCAGTGGCTGTGGGGGACGCAGGAGATCGCAGATTGATCTGCCCTGGGGTGCCGGACTGGCCGAACAACAAGCGTTCCTCTCCTCATTCACTTCCTCACCCGGGGGCACCGATCATGGGGAGCTTGGGGTGATCAAACGCCCCGGCAGTGGAGCAGGCCAGACGGAAGCAGACCGCGCAGGACGTGATGAATTGGGTAATTTCTGGAAGCGCTGAAGAGGGTGGATGGAAGGCAGCAGTAGCCCCACAATCGGCCGGAAACGAGGGCCGACAGCTTGCCAAGAGGGGCGGGGAGCAAAAATGACGACATGCCCGTGGCCGGTCCGAGACGTCCCCCTGGGCCCCTAACCCTGGCTCTTGTGGTTGAGCCCCCCACTGTCTTTGCTTGCTGACGACGGGGTCGGCGGTGGTGACGGCAAATCACCACCGTGATCCCGAAAGAAAAACCAGAGGGAGCCCACGCAGGACGGGGGCACTATGGGAAACGGCTCTGCCAAGCCCGGGTCTGGGCTGAGGCTGCTTGCTCCCCTGGTCGAGGTGCGATTGCTGTTGATGCACGTGCTACTGATGCGCTCCGATTGGCTGGTTCATGCAGGCCGTCTTGGATAAATTACGGAATTCGTGAGTGCTTGGGCAGGCTGGCACGGTGGCACGGTGGCACTCGACCCAGGGTTACTGTGTAAAGAACAAAGCAACAGCAGCAGTAGCAGCCACCGTTCTCGCGCCGTTGATTGACCTGATCCCCCGACTGTGCTCCTTGCGTTCATGCATGTCTTGCAGCGGGCATATTCGACCTGCACGTCCGAGAACAGGGACTGTGGCGGCGCCCATCACAATATGCCTTAGCGTCCTGGTCACCCCTCCTCCCTTGCAGGCGCCTGACTCGGGCGGCAACGCATCGCTCGACTCCAACAAACCCACTCGCTGCTCGTCAAAGACACAAAGATTTCTGTACTTGTACAGTAGCTTGGGATCCTTCGGCGCGCGCCCCGAGATAACACAAATCACTCCATCTCACCCAACTGCAAATCCCAGCCGGAGCCAGCGAACCGTTGCTGGCGGAGCTCGACAATGTTGCACCCGGCTCGCTTCCAAGAATTCGAATTCTCGTCAGAACTCAAGCAGGGCGCCTTGCCACTTCGAAATTCTTTGCGGCGGCGTTATCTATGCAGCAGTGCTGTCGACACAGTACTTCGTATATTCTCAAAGGAAGCTTACCCGGTCTCGGGTTTTCGGGTGAAGCTCCTCGGGCATGTGGACAAACTCGGCCTTGGAATCCTGTCAGCTGTTGGCCCCCAGTCTGCCTGTCTTTGGCGTCTTGTCTAGCGCGCACCCGTGACGGGCAATCACCACATGTCACAGCTAACGGCCTCATCAACCGGCGGTGCTCTGCAAGACTTTGCAAGGCCGAAGGTCTTCGCCATACGACATACCGACATTCGCATGCTACTCTCTGTTGACCGTCGACCGTCGACCGACACCACCCAACGGTGGCCCGATAATTACCTAGTTATCGACAAGAACCGACTCGTCTCTCCATGTTTGATCTTCGTTTAGCCAGAATTCCATGCTAAGTATCCGCGTCTCCCGTATCCAGTCCCCCCTCCAAATTCTCGTCTGGATACATAATTCTGGCAAAATCAGTGGTCGGCCCGTTTTCGTCAGGAGCCTCAGTTCCTTGTCAGATTGGCGAGCGCCTGGTCTGGTGCTGGTGATATAGTACGCTCTACTATGCAACAAGGAGCCCTATCAAACCCTGTCTGTGAGGTAGCATTCAGGGTCTGGAGGTGCGCGGAATCCCCTGCCCCTCCCTGCATCAAAGCCGTTGGCCAGCGACCATATCCCAGCCGAGCATCACTTGGGCAATTCATGTTCTTCCGATCTCGCGGCTTTCCATTTGGCAAGCGGTCCGTCGCTGATAGCTTGTCAGAGCCCTGCGAAGACGTTGCCGACTGGGGATGCCCTGATACCCAGCTTCGCGGGAGAGAACAACGCTGAGGTTCGGTCTGGGCATCTTCACACACAGAAAGCTTGGAGCATAATTACTCCGTAGTCCTGATTGATACGCGGCAGCCCTGCGGGATTTGCAAAGGAGCTAAGCGAAGAGCCTCCAACGGAATTCCCGCACGCACCCACTGGCGTCAGCTGTTGCATCGCGTCTCGCCATCGCAGCTCTCGGGTCTGGGAATGGAACGTTGGTACAGGACAGCACGCCCACGCCTGAGCGCAGGCCAGACAGTGGCGCAAACCTGCATCGACTGTATTCTCGCACGCCAACGGCATTATTTCCCGGGGCTGCGGTGTTGTTAGGCTCGTGTGATAGTGCTCGGCGCCATTCCGGCGCCGCATTCGCACAACCGGGCTGGTTGTATTGGCCGTCGATAGCTTCAAATTGTGTACTAAGTATCAGAAGCTGCCTCTTGTTGCTCTTTCTCGGCAAACCAGACAGGACTCGCCGAGCTTTAGGCCGGGGGCTCTTGTAAGTCACCGCGGCCAAGCCACCCCCCACACATGGCATGCCATCCGGGAGAGGGGAGAGCGTATCTTCCGTCGGCACCCAGGCCGACTGAATCTCTCATCCGGGCCGTTTTCTACGCGGACATTCCCGAACCTTGTTGGCAAGCGACGTAGCATTCCAACCGTTGAGCTCTGGCAAGTCCCTTCTTTTTCCCACGTCTCATCACCGGCAATACTCGTGGAGGGTGCCGTGGGGCAAAGCAGAGAACTGCCGTGCTCAGATGTCATTCACAGGCCTCAAGATCGTAGCGCGTGGCGTTCCGAGGACACCACTCACAATGCCTGATTTAAGCCTCATCGGAGACTAAGGCATAGGGATCGACAGGTGGCTGACATGTGACTTGCTTTTCGGCTTCGTGAGCCCGAGGCCCTCGGACGGTGGCAGATCTTTGGTTCCTTCTTGCTCCAATACCCGAGCTTTGGGAATGCTCGGCTTTTCCTGAATTTTGGGTGTTTATGCGAGTCTCGGGAGGCTTACCTCGGGAATAGTAAACTTGAGTCCTTGAGATTTTATTTGCCTGGTGACGGGATTAATTGGTTCAGACTACCGTCTGTATTGTTCGCTGTTTTCCATTATTTGATGGTTCTGATCAAACCTGACACGAAAGTGAGATGAAGGCAGCATCAGCCCAAACCACAACTCTAGGTACGAATCCCCCCCCCCCGACGCGCGCGGGGATCACTCCTGTCAAGCAGCCGTCTGTGAGAGACACTCACACTCTCTCACTGCAGCCCCGTCCAGGTGCTCAATCTTGCAAGACATCGCAGATTCGTTACCATTGCTGCTTGCATAGGCACTGTCCTCTCGNGCAATGAAGGTATCGTGAAGAAAAGCCAAAAGCCTGTCGACATCTTGACGGGTGCTCATGGCTCCGAGGCTAGCTCGTACGACTCTAGATACGGATACGTCAGCGCAGTGCTCAACTGCAAGATGCGGCACACAGCAGACAAGAGAAGGTTTACCCTGTCGGCAACTCGTTTATGAGGCTCAACCCGTTGGNACCTGGCATAAGTCAGCTACCCCAAGGAACGCAATAGAGACAAAGAGCCTTGCGATGCTACCCTACCGCAATGATGTCCAGCAGACCGGGCCCGATGCAACTGCCAAGGTTCGTATTGCAGTGCGTAGTACAGCCCCCCTGGGCAACAAATCCCTGAGTCAACCAGTTAGCACTAGCCCGCCTCCTCTCTCTGAAGTAAACAACCTGAAGACCCGACTTACCCCCTGACCGCACATAAACTCCCTTCTCGTTAGCTAACCTCTCCACTGTGGCGTACGGCTCGTAGCCCCCGTCCGCCCTAAACACATTGAACGCTATGGTAGCACCCTGCCGTTCAGGATCCCCATACGCCGTTCCCCCGTCCTCATCCTCATAGATTTTGCATACGGGATGTCCGTTTCCATGCCTCAGTTCTCTCATTCCGAGGTACATCCTCCTTGCCAGCGCGGTTGTGTGCGCCGAAATGCTCTCCATCGACCCGTACAACTCGGCATGCACACCAATAGCTTCCCCAAGGGCTATGATGCTGTGGAACGGCAAGGTCCCATCTTCGAGGCCCTCGTGCAGTGCCCCGACCGTCGCATCCTCCAGCCCCTTCGATGTATGCCAGGCCTCGCCAACCGTGCTCACCATCGAGACGGTCCCACCCCCAAAGTACTTCCTCAAGGTCAAAATATGCCCCGACTCCCTTCTCACTACCAAGCCCCCCAAGTCGGGGAACCCAAAAATCTTGTAGAACGACACGCACACAAAATCCGGCGCCGCCTCTGGATCCGCGAACACGGCTCCCATCGAACTGGTCATCGCCAGCGCGGCCGCATCCATCAGACAATACGTATCCCTCAGCGACCCCCTCCCCCGTCCGGCAGCGCGCACCCTCCCCGCCCACCCGAGCGGCAGTCTCCGCCCCGTCAAGTTCGACTGCCCGGGGTACGCAAACAACCCCAGACCCTCCACCCC
>FJWA01004102.1_pt1 | contig 12834 bp, 11 predicted proteins | sample 1011891 | NCBI WGS metagenome assembly FJWA01 (sample SAMEA3912450, study PRJEB9761) | metagenome | biome: forest; material: soil | place: USA | collected 2011-06-22 | depth 0.1 m
CCCCGCCGCTCTCCGAGCCGCAGGATGAGGGGAAGGAGACGAGCGAGGGGCAGGCCGCAGCACAGGCGGCCAGTCAGGAGCGCTCTTCTCGTCACGGTCCGCGTCTCACTTCTTGATCTCTTTTCGGCTAGGAGACGGTTGGGTGGCATCCAGAACGCCAATAGGTTGGGATAGCCCCCCTTTTGTATCATGGTGGGTGCTTCCTGCATGCACTCGAGGTCACTGGATCTTTTCCGGCTGGGAGGGCAGAAGCCGTTTATGAGAGTCGGAAGCAAGGAAAGCCCAGAGGTCACGAGGTGGAAGGATTGGCGCATGGCACCCAGCCTGCCGTGCCTTGAAAGGCCGGACACTGGGCGGGACGGTCCATGGAAAATGACTTTGGTTATGAACGGGACGGGGCGTCCGCTCACACTGCTAGTGAACTTGGCCACACGACAGAGACCCGGGATGACTGGTGATGATTCGCGGGAAGCACACTCGGGCAGGGAAGAGGGGATTTCGCTAGGCTGGTTCGTATATTGCCTTCCCAGCCGGCCCCTGGCGTGCCGGCTGGCGCCGTTTTGCTCTGGTAGGTCACGACGACTGATTCGATATTGCTGAGCCTTACGACTAAGACATCCGCTAGAGCACCGTTGAGGAGTTGGCTCGGAGGACGTCACCGGTAAGCGAAAGGGGGCAGGGCTAAGCGCGGAGAGGAGAGACCCCGCGTCGGGATGCCTTGAAGGCTTGAACACGTGAGGAGTGGCATCACCGGGACAGGTCAGCGAGGGGAAGTGGGAAGCAGGAAGCCTGCGCGGCTGAGCCCGTGCAGATCAGCGTGTCAGAGTGTTGCTGCAGCCGTCGATAAGCCCGCCGTATTGGAGCATCAAGAAGGGATTTGCCGATGCAGGCTGGGAGGACGAAGGCCGAATGGTCCGTGAGAGCACATGACTTTGTGCCATCTCGTTGGACAGTTGGTTTGTTTGGGTGTGGCGGCACGACGCCAATCCTGGATTGCGGTCGACGGATGATATGGCCCGAGAGGACGGGTCGGGCTCAAGGGAGAGAAATCGGTCTGTGAGAGGACGATGTCGGGGCACTGATGTCGCCTTCAGCTCTGGAAAGGAACGCCAACAGCATTGGCAGTTGGATCAGAAAAGCGATAGCGATACCGGCGCCGTCAGAGCTAGGAAGGGAAAGGGAGGGGAGGGTGGAGGAAGTGAAGCGGTGATTGCTGCAGGCACACCATCGCCGTCGCAAGGACTCGCCATGACTCGCAATCACGTTCCTGAGTTGCAAGGAGGACTCCAAGAATGGAAAATCCTGCCCCGCTTGCTTCCAGGTGTGCCTCGCTCGCCCCGCCAATGAGGCTCGCGAAACCCCTGCTGGACCTCACTCGGCCCCTGCCAGGCCCGAGCTTGGCGGGAACGCGGGGCCACAGCAGGGATCCAGGATGGCCAGGAAGAAGCGCCTCTCTTGAACCCGCCAACGACCAAAATGGCAACTTGCAAACCCTTTCACTTCATCATTGACATGGCTGTCGTCTGTCGTCTGTCGTCTGCGCGCCTCAGTTCCCCGTGTACGCCTCGGAGGAGTTTTTTTTTCTTCTTGACAGAGAGGCAGCCATCGAGGGCACGCAGTGTTGTGGTGCCACGTTTGCCAGCCTCAGCGATGCCGGGGTTGGCGACCAGACCCAGCAGGCCGGGCTGTGGCGGAGTGCAGATTCGCGAATTGTCGTTGGTTTGGCAAACGGCCCTCGGCAACTCACTCGCCACACACTGCGGGACCCAACAAGCCGGTCCTGCAGGAATCCACCCGACGGGTGTCGCTTCACCGTCGGTCGAGCCGGCAGCACGTTGCCCGGTCGTGCTTCAGACCTTCGTCGAATGTGAATGTGCCTTGCCCCGTGCTCGCCAGGCTCACTCGGCGACTCAGCTTGGTGTCGACTGCCAACTCACACGCTTTTCAGCTATCGCGATGCTAGGAGAACGTTAGTTTGCTCTGCGAGACTCGGAGACGCTGGCATCTCGTTTGCCATCGATCAACCACGACATGACTCAACTCGATCGTGCTCGAAGTCACCCCAGAGCAGCTGCACACCCTCCCGCTTGCAATCGGCGCCGGTCCCCGGGTGGTTCGCGTGCCCGGGTGAGACATGCATGCATGCAGCAAGATCAAAACGATCAGGAGATGGTGTCCAGTACCCTGGCGGCAACAGCTTCCCCAGCTCGAGCCCAGCCAGGACGAGAAGAGAAAATGATATTCGAGCAGCCCGTGCGTGGTCTCGAGGTGGTGCCGAATCCAGCATCAAAAGGAGCTGCCTGGGGTGCGGTGGAAGCGCGGTTGATTGGCCAAAAAAGCTGGTATTCCGGCCAATCACAAAATCCAAAGGCCTCAAGCCGGCTGCTGCGGGGCAACCGTCCCCAGGCGACGAATCAAACAACAGGGGCGGCGGCTGTTCAACCTGCACACCCTGCTCCTTCGGGTCGGTTGGGTGGTTTACGGCACGGAGAGGATGGGCTGGGGCAAGCCATCAGTTTCGTGCCTCGAGCGTGCCTCCTCGCAGGAACATCCCGTTCGTGTCCGGGGAGCAGGCAACGGTCCCGGGTGTCGTGTTCCTCGATCGAAACCGAGCCATCCTTATCATCGGGCGGGCGACAGATGCTGGCTCTTGTGCTTCTTGAACTGGCTGCCGGTGCGCTTGATGGCGTCTCCCGGGAGTCGAGGGCCTCGACCTCGTGGTTCTCCACTCTTCCAAATAACGAATCGACCTTCCCGAAAGGAAGACTGGGTTCCGGGGGATCGCCGCCAGGGGTCATATCACTCCTCGCCACAGAACGGCTGACCGGAAGAGGCATGCAACGGGAGTTCCAACAAACGATTATACAGGCTCGACAGGATACACGTGCATATCATTCGCACAGGGTCAAAACGAAGAGGATCGAGTTGGAGGAAAACCACGGCTCAACTTGCATGTTCCGGGGCCGCAAGAGGGCATCCCGAGACATGCCCCACCTGCGCCGTTCAACACCCGTTGGCGCCGGCCGAGCTCAGCACGAGGTGGCAAACAGACTTGCCGCCTTCAACCGCATTTTCGTATGAACCCTGGCCATATGGGAACTGGGAGCCGTTGATAAGGTGAAAAACCTGTTCATGCCTGCCGGCTGCCGATGTCCTTCTCCCTGGGCCATGTTGAAACTCCACAGTCACCGACGGACGATGGGACGACGGACTCCGGAAATCACTGCGAATCGTGGGATCACTTGGGATCACGCCTTCGTTCTGCGGGCCCCAAAAGCAGCAACCGTCGCCGCTAAGCGGCGAGGGCCTGCTGCCCAATGACACCGCTAAATGTGCCTTCTGGGCGCTCATAGGGCCTCTGGTCATGCAACGTCCAGGGCTGCTTTGGGCGCCAGGCGGCGCAGCGCCAGTCAAACCGGCGGGAACTTGCGGTGGGGCAAGCCGCCCTGCAGGGACCCACCCGAGCTCGGCGCGCACCAAGCCCTGCCTGCAATGCAGCGGGCTGCCTCGAACTGCGAACTGGGGCGGGCATTCGCAGCGATGGATCCATCCTGCACAGCTTCCTGCAGCAACCTGCATGGCTCGCCTCGCGGGTCAGTGGCTTTCCGCCGCTGTCTCTGATTCCATTCCTGCATCGCGTCCGCCGTTCCTCCGCCGAGAGGGTGACTCAGGCGGTGCCCTGGTTGGACTCTTGCCCGATCTGCCGTCTGCCATCTTCCACCTGCATGTTCCCGCCCAATCGACCTGCGTCCCCCAGCCATGCTCTCTTGCACTCCCAAGACCCGCGCCCATGCCCGCGCCCACATGACATGAGCCAACGTCTGTTGGGGTCGTCAGGGTCCCGGTCTCGACGCGGCCCGTGAGGGATGACTACGCCACTGAGGACACCAGCAGCTCCGATGCAGAGAGGTACCGGAGTACATGCAATTTTTCCCATCCCTCTTTTTTCCTGGCGTCGACAGGGGGTGCTTCTCGTCCCCTGGTCTTCGTCATCCATCGAGATGCCTCGATGGGAATGTATCTTCTCGCCGCCCCTCCCATATCTTTGCTACTTTCTTCCTCAGTCTCTCTCTCTCTTTTTTCCATGCTCTCTCTCCCGCCTCCGTCGTCTCTCGCTTCTTAATATCAATATCAGGAGGCAAAGTCCCCAAACCCTCGCCGACCGTTGCACCATCTCCATCTCCAGTTCCTACCCACACCACACACGCTTCTTCACCGACTCACTACCACGAAAGGCGAGATCCGACGAGACCCACGACGGCGCCAGCGCTTACTGCCGTCCATCCCCCCACCTTCACCCGCGGTGCCCAACCCTGCACCACACCCCCTTCCACTTGCGAATCCCCCACCCATCACCCCTCCACCCCTCTTGGCTTTTCGGGGTTCCTTCTGGTTGATAACTGAATTGCGGTCCTGGAGACTCGTTCACTTTTGTGTTCTCTCCTATTCTGGCCGTTTGCTCTTTTTCTTTCCTGATCCCTCTTACGCGGCTCGCCAGAGGTCGTGCTGCTACCCCTTCCTGGTTTTTGAAGGGGGGCTCTAATCATACCTACACCCTACTACGGCTGGACCATCGGGCCACAGAGTCGGCCGACTAATTCCTCGCCTCATAAGCGCTGAGGCTTCCCAACTGCCTGGCGATCACTCGGATCCAGAACAGCCCCCAACTTCCCGCAGCGCGGCTCAAGGTTGCCCTCATCCTCTCGCCACCGCGCCTGGTCTTGCACTGACTCCTGTTTTAGCACTACACTGTGCCATCCTGTACATTGCCGCCAATGTCCTTGTGCCTTTGATTTGTGTGGTGATTATGGTTGAGGAATCCGGACTTCAACAAAAGGATACAGAAAACAATGGCTTCCAGGAGGCCAGGACCGCACGCCTTTGGCTGGTCAGGCCACGCCGGGCCCAGAGACCCACGGGCCGCTGCCGAAAAGCCACAGGAGGAGGCCAAGTTGAGCACTGGATGGAAGTCTAGACGGGTGGCCGAACCAAGCCCCCAACCTTCGAGGATGGTCCCGCAGCCGAGCTTGTCCAGTCGACTACCGCAGGCTCCCTCGCATCGACGCCCATCCGACGGCCAACCGGAGCGCCCCCAGGCTCTGTCATATCGGCGTCCCTCCGATAGCCAGCTAGAACAGCCTCGTTTCGCTCAGCACTCGCGGCTCCGGAGTTCGATCGGGAGTGTAAGCGGCTTGTTTGGGGGGGAAACTCATGGGACGCCTCTATCCGGCGCCGGCCCCAGCAAACTTCCGACCCCCGGCTCGAAGCCCCGAAACATCCTCCGACGGAAACGCTCAGGCTTGTCGCAGGATATCACGAGCCCCAGTCTCGGTTCCCGTGATGACTCGGCCGGCACATCGTCATCCGATTCCTACCCTCGAAGCCAAACACCTCCGGACCCGTTTCACCTTGACCGCGAGTTGACCCAAAGCCCCATGGAGATCAGAGTCGCACACCAGGTCGAGATGCCCATGACAAAAGCCCAGGCCGTGACGATATACCCCGAGCTGGACAGATATCGCGATGTCATCCTCCCCCATCGATCCGACTATCGATCCGACAGCCCCGGTTCCAACCTACCCTATCGGATTGCAACCCACGACCTCCCTCCACCAACTCCCCTTTTCTCCGGAACCAGCAGCCAGATCAGTGCTTTCAGTGGCAGCCCGTCCACAAGGTGGTCAGGATCTCCTGGGCCCGGGCCATACAGCCGCGACACCACCCCCACCTCCATCTCATCCCAATCTCCGGGGCTGGTCGCCCCCATCCGCATACCGCCGCCTGGGACCAGGCTACGACAGGCAGACCCGACCCTGACACGGCCGCCTGTTACCTGGAGACGAACTGGGAGCATCTCCAATGAGGTTGGATCTGCCGCCGCCGACCCTCAAGGTCTGTCATTGGTGAGGGAGCTGTCGACCTCATCATCTTCCAACGCGACGGTTCGCGTTGGTGTCATCGCAAAGGAGAAAAAGAAGAGCAAGGGGTCACCGCAGCGCCCGCCGAGCCCGCCGCCTCGGAAGTCGTCACAAAAGCCCAAGGAGAGCCAAGATGAGATGGTGTCACCGTCCAAGGTCTCCCGTAAGGCCGCCCGGCCAGAGATGGTCTCGCCGCCCTCGGTGAAACCCGCCTCCTATTCTCAACCTCGGCTTGTGCAACCTGCACAACTCGCCGTCTCGCCGAAGCCGGCGCCACCGAGGCGGCCCAGCCGCGATGGAACTGCCGACCTTCAAGCCCGCCAATTCGTCCCTGTCATCCAAAGTAATCTTTCCTCAACCTCGCTGAACGAAAGGCGGCAGAGTGGTCTGTTGGCCCCAAGCCCGGTCAGCCGGCCGACCCTCTCCTCATCCGTCCCGGAACAACCGAGTCACCTGTCACGACGGCCCCCGACTAGGGAGCCCACCCCCGCACCTGGTCCATCCAAGCAGGNGCCGGTGAGGCCCACCCGCACGCCGAGCCCCAGCGTATCGACCTTCAAAACCCGGTTTCCCCTCTTTGGTCGACGAACAAAGACAGTCCCGGAGCCTGTTCAGCAAGAGAAAAAGGACAAGTCGGCAAGGAAAGGTCCGGCAGCCGGAACTGGCCACGAGGGCTACGGAAAGCTAGGCTCGGTGCGTCGGAGAAGCAGCAGTGTCACGAACCCAACCCGCGTCATCCCAGGGACCATGTCCTCGCAGGAGAGCCTGAGCAGTCTCTCCCAGGATCCGTTCCTGATGGCAAGGACGGCCCCGGTCATCATTGCCGGCGGGGAGGTGATTGAGAACCGAAACACCAGCTCCGAGTTGACGCGCACGGACAGCAACCAAAGCTTTCCCTATCGGCGGCCCAGCATCGAGTCCGGCGACGGCTCCCAGATCTCGTCTTCATCTCGAGAGCCGCCGCGAATGAGCTTGTGGCCATCCCCCTTCCCACGCGGGGTTTCTCAGACTCCGTCGTTGAGCAGCCGTCGGCCGTCTGAGAGCAGTGACTCCGAGGCTGTCACGATGAAGCCGACCTTGGCCCTCAGGAGATCCATTCAGCGACTGAAGTCAGGCGAGCAAGAGCCCCCGAGTCTGCCCAAACCGATCCTCACTCGAGCTCAGGCCGCCTCACCCTCGATGACCAGCTTGGATGCCAGCATCATGTCNGACGATTCCATCTTTGACCCATCAGAGCCGGCTGTGGCAACCAAGGAGCCGACCCAGCCAGCGACCAGCTCTGGACCAAAGAAGCTCATGAGACGGGCACGATCACCTCGCAAGTGGAACTTTTTTGGCCGTTCCCACAGCCAGGCTCCGGCCGAGAAGAAAACCACAGCCGGCACAGTTGCCGCTACAGTTCAGATGGTGCAGCAGACCAAGCCCATTGCGTTTTACACCATGATGGACTCGTCGGAGCAAGACGACTCGGAGCCAGTCGACATCGAAGAGGTGCTCCGCGAAGCCCGAGGGATAGCAATCACGACCCCTGATCTGCCTCAGCTCGCGGACCCAGAGAGCAGGAGACCGTCTGTGGCATCACAAGCACCACCGAGCCCCGCAAGGTCCCCAGAGGTCGAGCATCAGCGACCCGCGAATTTACAGCGCGCTTTCACAGCGCCTGTCACGCTGCCCATTCTTTCGGTCTCCAAGGCCTCCCAGCCATCGCTCGCCCAACAGTCTGCCCGCCAGGCGCCCCCTCGTCCGAGCAGACTGCCCCAGGTTGGACGCATTCCCAAGGTCGTCAGCGCCAGGCCTGAGCACATCTCCCCAAAGAGCTTCTCCCGACCCTTCAACCGGCTAAGCGTGCAGATGCCTCCCGCGCAGCTTGATCTTCAAGATGAGGATTCGGTGGCAAAGGGCCCCAGCCCGCTGAGGTCATCGACGCCGGAGCCTGCCTACGAAGAGCTGGCACCAGTTCCCGACACCAACTTCGAAACCCTGATCTATGGCGTTCCGAGGTTGTCACCGCCGCCGGCTTTCAACCAACCCGGGCACGGGCAGGAGTTCCTCTCATTTGCGCCCCGGAAGGACTCACAGGGCACCGCAACCACCACGTCCAGCAGTTCCGGGGGTCTTTTAAGCTATGCTGCTGTCACAGCCATCGTGTCGACACCGACTGCCCCGCTTGCTGAAGATGAGATCTGGGACGAATACAACGATTTACTTGGGGAGGACACCATCAGGATGTCGACGTTCCAAGGGCAGTCGTGGCCGAGGCCATTGCGACTCGAGGCATCAACAAGCAGGAAGTGGATCGAACCGGCACTGGAATCGCCGACGCTGAGCCCGCCTCCGTTGCCCAGTCTGGTTCAAGCCTTGCGTGCTGGGATGGAACACCCGTCGCTGAGCTTCAACGGCTCCGACATCGCCGAAGAGGTGAAGCGGATGCTGGAGTGTGACCCGACACCAGAGAACTCGGTCGTTACGCCCGATGCCTTGTTCGACCAAGGTGTCCCGATTAGTTGCCTCGACATGGAAAAGCAGGCGGAGGAACCGGCCGCGTCTGCCGTCGAAGCTCGGCGGTCCGACGCGAGCAGCACCACGCAGTGCTCGGAAGATAACTCGCCACTGGCCCAAGTCAACCTGCGGGTGGGCTCCATGACTGTCAGCAAGTGGCTTACGTTTGGCCATGTCCTCTTCAGCCCCGTCCGGGACGAGCTGATTGCAGAGGTTGGCTCACTNAAGCGGCCCTCGATCCTTGTGGTCGACGGCCTCGGAAACGATGACTGGTCTTTCTACGCCGCCGAGACGTACCCGGCGGCTACGTTTTTCAACCTCTCGCCGCGTGCTCCCCTCGCCGCCGAGCATCACAACGAATCCTCGTTCCCGCTCAGCCCCCCCAACCACCACCAGGTCCAGTACCTCTCCCACATGGCCAAATTCCCCTTTGGCGCCCAGAGCTTCACGGCCGTCGTCTTCCGCTTCCCGGCCGCGGCGCCCGAGGGGCACTACCGCAACATCGTATCGGAGGCCCGCCGCGTCCTCAAGCCCGGCGGCTACATTGAGCTGTCGATGCTCGACGCGGACCTCAACAACATGGGCAACCGCTGCCGGCGCGCGGCGCGCCAGCTCAAGGAACGCATCCACGCCCAAGCCCCGGACACCAACCTGGCGTCGACCTCGGACCTGATCCTCCGGCTGATGGGCCGGCGGGGGTTCGCGGACATCAAGACGTGCCGCGTCGGCGTGCCGGTCGCGAGCACCCTTGCGCGCTCGTCGGGGGGCGGGAAGAGGATCTCGACCGCGGGCGCTGCTGCTGGCGGTGCGGTGAGGGAGACGAGCAAGCCCCTGCAGCGCAGCCTGCCCGAGATGATGGACGACGAGGGTCCCGTCGCGGATGAGAGCATCGCGCAGTCGGTGGCCAAGGTCGGCAGGTGGTGGTATAGCCGGTGCTATGAGAGCGCGGCTGACCCCGCGATCGGGCCGTCGTCGGGGGGGAGCATGTGGCGGGACAGGGCGCTGCTCGCCGAGTGTGAGGAGTGGGGGACGAGCTTGAAGTTGATGGTTTGCCATGCAAGGGTGCCGGATGGGAAGGCGAGAGTGGCGAGTATCTGAGGAGACGGGTCACCCGGTTGTTTTGTTTTCTTTTCTCCGCGACGATTCGACCTTTTATTTCTCTCCGACCGGCAATGACGGACGACAAGACGGAAATGTGCAAACAACATACATANACCATACACCATGCAAGAAGACCAAGAGGGCGCGAGCCCGAGGGTATCGACACAGACGACGACATTTACACCCCCTCCATAATACACGACGGACGGGGCCAGACCAGACGGGGCGGCGCAAGCAGCAGCCTCATGGCACACGCACAATCTTTTGCTTCACACCAACAAACACGTCCCCTCCATCGACAGGCACGAAACGACGGGACAGTGCTTAATACCCCTTTCTTCTCCTCTCTTTACTTCACTTCTGTTCTTATTTGGCTTCTGTTCTTTTTCTTTCTTTTTTTCTGTTCTTGCTCTAGCTTGGGGCTGGGGCAAGGAGTGAAATGAATNAATGAATGATGGGATGGTCATCCCAGGGGAGGACGCATCGACTTTGATAATACAATACCCTTGGTTACTTGCCGCCACATGGGAAACCCGCTGGTTGGGCTGGCCTGGGCTGGGGGGGGGTTGGCCTGGCGAGAGGCGGCTTTTGGGAATGGTTGTGATGTGGTTATTATGAAGGCTGGGCTGGCGTTGGGATGTTTGTGTGCGCGGGTGTTTTTTTCTGGTTTTTCTTGGGTTGCTTTGGTGTTTGGTGTTGGAGAGCGAGCGAGCGAGCGAGCGAGGAGATACCCTGGGCCAAGCCGGTACTTTTCCTGCTGGTCTCTTATGAATTAGGAGGATGGCTGGGAGGATGAGTGTGTGTAGCATGAGTGATGAATTGATGAGTGGCACAGCAAGTCCCGAATCCTGTTGTTGACTTTGCGATGACCTCCTGTGTATTCTGTGTTCTGTATCCTGTACAGGATACATGGTGTTTTTGTAACCCGGAGGAAGCCGTTGAGTCTCCGCTGTGGCGGGGGTCTTGGCGGGGACTGGCTTCCCCGGATTGGCGGCCGCATTGGGGCAAGGTCCCTGCAGAACCGAGAACCAGGACGTCCCGTCCCCTTTCCATCACCATCGACCGACCGTTCCCGCGACACAGACGACCACAACCACGACCGGGCCGCCACGCATACGATCGGCAATCCTCCGCACCGGCGTCATCCCCAAAGCAAAGCGCATACTTGCCGGCAGGCTCGCGACTCTGTTACCGTGTCTGCGACATGGTCTAAGATGGGCCTTGGGCTGCTGCGACTCTCCCACGCCCCGTCCACGTTCACTCGGGTCGAGTTCGACCACGCGCCCCTTGTTTCGCGAGCGGGTAGATGCCCGGCGATCTCCACGAAAAGGGCCATCGCATCGACCCTTGCGACCCTTTGACCCTCACCCTCACCTTCAACCTCACCACCCTACCCCTCCTGCTCCAGACCCCGAATCCACCACCATGACACGACGCATTGTAAGCTCTCCCCGCCCTCGGCCCGGCCCCCAGAGGAAGGCAGAGACACCTAACCAAACCCCCTCCACGCCAGGTCCGCACAATAGTGCAAATCACGACTGCCGCCGTCTTCACCTTCGTCATCATCTTCTTCCTCGACCGCAACTTCCGCGTCCTGCCCGACGCCCTGCATGGCTACCTGCCCACCCACCACGCCGGCACCGTCATCACCGACATCACCCTGACCAAATGCTCGAGCGTCAACGTCTTCTCGTCGTGCAAGCTCGACCCGGCCCTCTGGCACCGCATCGACAAGGACCTCTACCTCCGCAAGGGCATGTTCTCGTCCGCCTTCCTGCACGTCCAGCGCAAGCGTGAGGAGGATCTGACGCCCGAGGACCACGTCGTGGTGGACGTTAGCGTTGGGAGGCTGAACCCCGACGTGGCCGCCGCGAAGAGCGCCAAGCTCGGGGCGAGGGGGGACACTCGGGACGGCCACAAGGGGGAGGAGAAGTGGGAGACCAGGCCTGGCGGCTTGTGGATCAAGAGGAGCAACAGGCGCGGCGTGAGCGACTCCAAGAGCACCGTGACCGCGGTCGATGTCTTGTTTGGGGACGACGCTGTCGAGGCGCGGCCCGGGTGGGAGATCACGGGGACGGCGCTGTTGCTGGACTCCGGGTCCAGCATCCCTGCCGCGCACCTCACCGTCCGCAGGGCCGCCGAGGAGGAGCCGTTCAAGCCCGTGCCCAAGATCGCCGACAATGGCAAGTTCAAGATCATGCAGCTGGCCGATCTGCACCTNAGCACGGGNGTNGGNNGTTGTCGGGATGCGTTGCCCGAGGACTGGAACGGCAGGAAGTGCGAGGCAGACCCGAGGACCCTGGATTTCGTCACCAAGATTCTGGAGGAGGAAAAGCCGAATTTGGTGGTGCTCAGCGGCGACCAGGTGAACGGGGACACCGCGCCGGATGCGCAGACGGTGAGACACGCGCGGCCGCCCTTGCTGACNAGGCACGGATATTGACGACCATCTAGGCAATCTTCAAGTACGCGCAGCTCCTGATCAAGCACAAGATCCCGTACGTTTCCATCTTTGGCAACCACGACGACGAGGGCTCCATGTCCCGCTCGGCGCAGATGGAGCTCATCGAGACTCTCCCGTACTCCTTGTCGAAAGCCGGCCCCGAAAACATCGACGGCGTCGGCAATTACTACATCGAGATCCTGGCCCGCGGCAGCTCGGGCCACTCGGCCATCACCGTCTACCTGCTCGACACGCACTCGTACTCGCCCAACGAGCGCAAGTTCAAGGGCTACGACTGGATCAAGAAGAACCAGATCGAGTGGTTCCGCACCACCGCCCGGGGCCTCAAGAAGAAGCACAAGGAGTACACGCACCACCACATGGACGTCGCCTTCATCCACATCCCCATCCCGGAGTACGTGTCGCCAAACCTGACCCTCGTGGGCGAGTGGAAAGAGCCGAGCACCGCGCCAGCCTTCAACTCGGGTTTCTACAACGCGCTAGTCGAGGAGGGCGTCTCCATGGTCAGCTGCGGACAGTACGTACCCCTCCCCCTGCCAACCTCCCTGCCGTGCTACCCAACTCCCCGACCTGACTNCCGGTACCCCCACACAACCAACCAAAACAATCCCCCACCCCCTTTTCCCTGCAGCAGCCAGCCAAACTAACGCCCCCCTGCCCCAGCGACCACGTCAACGAATACTGCGGCCTCTCCAACACCGAGGAGGGCAAGCCCGCCCTCTGGATGTGCTACGCCGGCGCTACCGGCTTCGGCGGCTACGCCGGCTACGGCGGCTTCTACCGCAAGATCCGCATATTTGACTTTGACATGAACGAGGCGCGCATCACCACCTGGAAGCGGGTGGAGCACGG
>FJWA01007134.1_pt1 | contig 12833 bp, 6 predicted proteins | sample 1011891 | NCBI WGS metagenome assembly FJWA01 (sample SAMEA3912450, study PRJEB9761) | metagenome | biome: forest; material: soil | place: USA | collected 2011-06-22 | depth 0.1 m
CCCTCTTCTGCATCCCCTTCTCCCCGCTCCGCAAACCCCCCGCCGTGCCGTGCGCCGACTTCACCGCCACCGTCATCGACGTCTGGTCTCCTCCCCCTACCACCACCACCACCACCACTCCCAGTAACACCGCTACCCCCCCTCCTACCACAGCGACGCGATTCCAACCCGGCGACTCCGTGATCTGCTTCCCGACCCTCTCCCACGTCCTCGCCACGGGGGGCATCGGCGGCCTGCAAGGCACCATCGTGCTCCCCGCGCGGTACGCCGTGAAACTGCCCGCCGGCAAGACGCTCGCGTCAGCAGCCGGGCTGCTACTCGCCGGGTGCACGGCCGACGTGCAAATCTCCGACTGCGCCGTGGCGGAGGGGCAGAGGGTGTTGGTGATTGGCGCGAGCGGCGGGGTGGGGACGATGGCGGTGCAGATGGTGCGGGAGAAGGTTGGCGCGGAGGGGGTGGTGGTGGGGGTTTGCTCGGGGCGGAATGAGGAGATGGTGAAGGGGCTGGGCGCGGACGAGGTGGTGGATTATACGAGGTGCGATGGCGACCTGGCTGGGGAGTTGGCGCGGCGGTATGGAGAGCGGCCGTTTGACTGCGTCATTGATACCTTTGGCGACCAGGCCGTGTACAAGCAGTGTGCGCGGTATCTCAAGCCGGAGGGCATGTACAACGCCGCGTCGATACATTACGCGGACTACACGGTGTGGGAGTTGCTGAAGAGTGTGGTGGCCATTGTTGGGAACACGGTCTGGCCGCGATCGACGTGGCTGGGCGGCACTGGGCGACGGTGGAAGGTGGCGAGCTTGATGGACCCGGGCCTGGAGATGATGGAGCGGGTTGTCAAGCTCTTTGGGGACGGGAAACTGCGCGTTGTCGTCGATAGCGAGTGGCCGTTTGACAAAGTCCACGAGGCGCTCGACATCGTGAGGAGTGGGCATGCGGCGGGCAAGGTGATCATCAAGGTGAACGAGGATTGAGATGAGATGCTGCTGTCAGACTTCTCATTGTCATGTACTGTTAATTATACCCAGCTCTATACGCATGCTTTCCAATTGCCAACTCGTTCCGACACCACATCAGTGCAGCACGGAGTACAGGCAGCATAAAACAATGTATTACCAACTCGGGTATCCCGAGCTAGCTTGCAACCAGGTCTCCGACATGGAACCAACTGCTGCGATGCGATCCCAATCCCACAGAGCTCCAAATGGAGCGGAAGAGAGCAAAACGCCAAACACCCTGCGCCGATGCTCGTCTAGAATGCCCCGATGCGTTCGTCATAGATGCCCATGAATGCTGGCCGCAATGACCCCCCAAAAGAAAACCAAAAAAAACCAAGTATATCCCTTCCAATCGTGAAGGAGCGTTGTTGAGCCCTCCGCTCAGCTTCGCGAGGCACCACTCGGCGTACTCGCACCCAGACTCTCCATCGGGTTCTCCCGCTCCTCAGCCGGCGGCGTAAACTGCGGACGCACAAACTCTCCCGTCAGTCTTGACGCCGCCAATGGGGAATGCCCGTGATGCGAGCCATGGGCCTCCCACCGATGCCAGCCGGGCACCAACCCCTCAAACCCTGGCGACGGCGGCGGCACCGACACCGACGCAGACGTGACCGTCTTCAGCGACGCCGTATCCGCCATTTTGCCCGCCCTGTCGCCCCCGCTACCCACCACATGGATGACGCCAGCCTCACCGCCATCCGCCGCGGCGGCGGCGGCGGCGGCGGCGGCGTGCTCCCTCAGCACCTCCTTGACGCCCTGAACATGCTCCATCTCCTGCATCAGGTCCCGATCCGTCGGCCACAGCGACTTGCGCATGGCCGTGACGGCCAGCTCAAACACGACCAGCGCCGACAGCACGACAGCGTGCACGAGCCACCACATGCCGTTCCTCCCGAACCCCTTGACAAACCCGTCCCTGACCACGTACGGCCCAATCTTGTAGGGAAAGAGAAGGCTCAGCAGGATGTTCCACAGCCACCAGCCCGAGATGGACAGCACCATGGCGACGAGGATCATCAGCGTGCGGTCGTGCACTTCGAGGAACATGAGCTTGAAATTAATGAACAAGACGACCACCGAGAAGACGAGGGTGCCGACGGGGTACAGGTCCGTGGGCACAGGCCAGTGGGACCCGACCGCGTACATGTAGTAGACCGAGTAGTAGATGATGGCGGACTCGGTGACGGCCATGAACATCCAGCCGAGGTACTGCGGGAAGTTGAAGCCCCTGTTGCGCTGGCCAAACGTGTACAGCTCCGGCACGGCCAGCAGGGTCTCGGCCGACAGGTCGCGCTCAAAGATGCCCGGTATGATGACGGGCAGCGAGGTGAAGACGGTGTTGAAGACGGTGAGCGCGGTCGACTCAAACAGCGAGGTGCCCGTGTAGCCGTTGTACCGCATGTAGTGCGCCTGCAGCAGGTAGAAGATCACCTCCTTCCAGAAGGTCCCCAGGATGTACTTGCCACTGCGGACGTAGTTCCAGCGCCCATGGACGAAGAGCAGCCGCTGGAGGAAGCGAAACTGCGCGATCGAGTAGTCGGAGATGCGCGCCGCCTGGAGGCCCTCGCGGCCCGAGATGCCGATGCCGACGTGCGAGGCCTGGATCATGGCAATGTCGTTTGCGCCGTCGCCGATGGCGAGGGTGACGGCCGACGGCGTCTGGTGCCGGACGCACTTGACGAGGTTGGCCTTCTGCGCGGGCGACGCGCGGCAGCAGATGACCGAGTCGACCCTCCCGACGAGGTCGAAGAACAGCACGCGGAGCGTGTCGTCCGCTTCGACCACCGAGAGCGTGTGCCCGTCGATGACGGCGACCGAGTGCGGGACCATGCCCCGGCAGACGTCCGTCAGGGTCAGGGCAAGCCGGTCGTGCAGGTCGCCCTGTTCTACGTCCAGGATGTACACCTCGGAAAAGGGCTTGCAGATCCTCGCCGAGTGGGCGATGTTGATGGCCGTTTCGCGCTTGTCGCCCGTCAGCATCCAGACCTTGATGTTCGCGCGGCGGAGCTTGTCGATAGTCTCGGGCACCCCCTGCTGCAGCTTGTCCTCGATGGCCGTCGCCCCGGCAAGCTCGAAGTCCTGCTCGATGAGTTCGGCGGCATCCTCAACCCGCTCCTGGCGCTTATCGAGACTGGTGGTAGCCTGTAGGTATACAGCTTTCCACTTCCGATAGTCGTCCTCGTCGAGATACCGGTAGGCAAAGATGAGCGTCCGGAGGCCTTCAGTCGCGAATTCCTCGACGTGCTGGAAGCAGCGCTCAAACACTGCCGCCTCGTTCAACGCGATCGATTCGTCGACCAGGCCGTCGTAGAAGTCGCCGAGACGAGCGAACTCGAGCGACCGGGCACCCCCCATGGAGCGGCGCGGGGGGGCCATATCAGACTCGCCCTCTTCTGTTTGCTCGTCTGCCCCCTCGGTCTCGCGGCGAGAGAGCCAGTGGTCCACCTCGTTGGTGATGACAGCCGACCTGCGCCAGCTGTCCTTCCGGTCCAGCGCCCGTCTGAAGTTCAGGCTGTCGCGCTGGGTGTTTTGGAGACTCTGCCGGCGGAGAGCCTTCTCTTGCTCGATGCTCCTCCGCATGCTTGCCCTTCGCTCGACTGCCGAGGCGGTCTGCATGGCAAGCTGCTTCTGTCTCAAGCGCGGCAGGATGGCGCTGTCAGCGCCCTTGGTGAAGATGCACAGCCTTCCATCGGGCGTGCGGACGACGATGGACATGCGCTTGCGCTTGCTGCTGAATTCGATGACGTCCAAAATTTGGTACGTCTCGGTAACCGTCGAGCCGTTCGCAGCACGCATTTGCACCGTTATGGACTGTGACGACCTGTCAACAAGCAGGCATCCCAACTCCATGGCGGCCTCAACCAGAGCGATCTCATCCGGCGACGCGGCCTGGAAGCTGATCTCGCCATCCTTCCCCGTTTCGGGGAGACAAGTGTGGCACAAGGCCAGGCAAAGGATGAAGTGGCGAGCCTTGAGCGAGAAATAGGAGTGGGGTTTGTTGGTCAGGTACCCGAGTAGGTCCTCCGTGTTGAGCTCTGATCGATTGTGTGCGGGGTGGGCTGACGATTTCCATCGAGAAGCCGTGCTTATCCTCGGGGGGTGGATGCTCTCGGAGCGGCGTCCCTCGGCGAGCGGCTCTTCCGGGCGCGTAGAAACCGAGACCCTGGGAGTCGAGGCCTGGCAGCCTTTTCCAGCCTGTTCCGTCGTCTCCACTTCTATCATGCTGTCCGCGTCCTTCTCGGCCTCGATTTGCAAGTCCACATCGTGGAGCCATGCGGTTCCAGCGACGGTCATCTTGCGGAATTTCATCATGTTCTCTGTCAAGGTGCCAGTCTTGTCGGAGAAGACATAGCTGACTTGGCCAAGGTTTTCCAAAATGGTAGTCGTGTTGGCCCTCATCGGCGTGTCGGTGACGGGGTCGTACATCTCGATATCGTGGAGGAGGAACAGCTGCCCAAGCTTGACGATTTCAAGACTCACGTAGAGCGAAAGCGGGATGAGGGTGTTGTAGGCAATGACGAAAGCGACAAAAATTTGTCCCAGCGAGACGGTGCCACGACGAAGGTACCAAGCACGAGACTCGTGTTGACGGCGCCATACTATGTAGCCGACGGTGCAGCCCACGCTGAGGATGACGACGAAGAAGACCAACATGATGACGATGCGATTGACGGCATGCTGCATCTGGGGTGCCTTGGCGCGGACGTTTCGGTTGGCGTTCATGCGGATCTTGCATTCCTCGCCGCTGTTGATGACCAGCCCGATGGCCTGGGTGGTATTCCGCAGAGTCGAGCCCCGGTAGACGACCTCGTTCAGGGTCAGCGGCATGGTCTCGCCGTTGACGGTGGCCCTGCCCTCGAAATTGTAGAGATCGAGGTTTGGATCTTCGGTGACGATCTCGGCCTCGCACTCCCGCATGCCGGCAACTGAGGAGCAATGTTTGGCGAGCAGAGGACAGGCTTGCTTGCTTTTGAGGTTCGTCTCGCCGTCCAACGCCATCGTCTCGATGAATGCAACGCCGTTGGGGCCCGTGGCGTGGAGCAGGATGATGTCGGCCGGCACGTTATCGTCTCGCCGCAGCCGGATGATGTCTCCGACCCTAATATCTTGCCACTCGACCTCAGCCCACGGTCCGGACTCGTCGTTGTCTGGGGCGGTGGCAGAATCAAGTTCGACGACCTGCACGTCTGCATTCGATGCGACCGGCTTTTCCCTGTTGAAGAGTCGTCGAGGGCCCCCCTGCGTTGTCCTCGGCCCATTGACGGTTCTTTCCAGATCCAAAACGCAGGCCGAGCTCCTGTTCTCCAGCTTGTCAAGCCTATACCTGCGGTAATCGTCGTATCCTTCCTTGGCCATGCTGAGGGTCACAAACGCAATGAGGGGTCCGATGGTCGTGTAGGTGCCCGTCGTGCTGAGGCCGGGAATCATCTGCAGCACACCGATGACGAGGAAGTAAAAGTTGGCGAGCTTGCTGAACTGGAAGAAAAGCTGCTTGGGCAAAAAGTTCCAGACGTTATACCTGCACGACCGGATGAAATTGGACACGTAGGAGTGCCCTGTCCGCTCGTCTTTCAGGGGTTTCCGCCTCGCCAGTCCCGGGTTGAGGGGTATATGCCTCCCATCCCGACTTGGCGGGAGTGGCCGCTGCCTCAACAAGCCATCGACGATGTAGCGCTTGTAGGCCTTCTCGGCGGCCGTCCGCGCCTTTTCCCATGGCCGGGCGGTCGGCCTCCTCCTCCTCCGTTCCCTCTGCCGGCCGGGCCAGCCTAGGCTGTGGGTGAAATTGATGTCGGTCTTTTCGTTGGCGACGGCGGGGATCTTGATGGTGTTGTCCCGCAGCTCGTCAAAGGTCTGGCGTGGGCGGGTCAGCGAGACTCTTGGCTCGTCTACGCGAATGCGCGCAGCGGCAGTTGACGGTCCGTCACGTCGGGACTGCTCGTCGTGTCTTGGCGGTGGCACAGGCGTCTGCGACTGGATGGTGTAGAGATCCGGGGCGATCGGTGACCGTGGCGTACGTGGTTGCCGACTGCTGTCGTGCTCGTGGAGCCGGGAGACGTTGATGGAGCCCGTCAGCGACCGCAGCGACGGGCGAGGGCGTGGCATTGAATGCGGCCCATCTTGGGCGTTTTCTGGTGTCGCGGCCGGGTCCGAGTGCGAGCCGGAGGGAGCTGGGCTCTGGTGCTGCAGTTCAATGACCTCGGACTGGTCCCGGGGTGCTTCTTCGGACTGTCGCCGGCTTCGTGCTGCCATGCCGCAGAAATGGCAAAGGTGGCCGCCCAGGAGCAGGACGAACCTCCGGGGGGCGAATGCGGGAAGTTAACCTTCAAAAAGGCAACGCTAAGGGGAGGATCGGGAAATCAACACGCAAACATTTCCGGATGGCAGATGCAACTATTCGTGTGTCCAGCAACAGGAAGAAAACAGTTGTGTAGAGCGACGAGTACAGAATCTTGTGTACCAGAACAACCAAGGAAATCGCCGAAAAGAGAGTGGAATGGATGGTATGCCGTCTCACGCGAGCCAGGTGGGGACGAAGTGCGCAACTTGGAACCGGAACGTGAGCGGCTGAAATACCGACGCCACGGCCTCTCATGCAGCGCTGCAATTGGGCCTTGCTGAGTGAGCCTGCGAAAGACTGCGAGAGGCGAGACCTCTGACGCCAGTGCCAAGGCGACGCCTGCCGTTTAGCTAATGCTTAATCCCTGCTCGGCAATCTGCAGCTTGAACAAAAGTTGCCTCGCTCGTTTGGGGGAATGGGGGTTCACGTGGTTCTTGGTTCACGTGGAGTGCGGGAGAAGAGAGCCAGGCCGAGGCCAACACAGCAAGGGGGGGAAGAAGGGTAGAAAGGGGTGAACGCTAGGTACCTACATAAAAACGAAGGGAAAAAAGAAGGATAGAGAAGCCGGGGAGAAGGCCAGCCGCAAGCAGGCGACAAATTGTGGGCTTGCTGCAGCGCAATCCGGGAAGAACTCCGGCCAGCATCTCCGTGGCGGCCCAGCTTCGCCCCAGCAGATGTTGTCGTTCAAAAAGCACGCACGATGACAGCACTGGAGGCGTCGAATCGCAGCAGCGGAGCGGGACCTGGGGCAATTGCCCCGATCTGATGGATGTTCCCCCCGCCGAGGGGTAAAAAGGCTTGGCCGGGCCGGCGACCCACTTTTGGCCAGACCGTTCTACGAAGATGCAACCCAAGATTTTGATCTCGACACCGAGACGCCCACTTCAAAGGCAACGTTGACTTTGACGCTGTCTAGAGTGTTCTGGTTTTTGTATCAAGCCACCGCTTACTTGTCGGGCTAAATTTCCCTGGATTCTGGCCAAGTCCACGTCTCCGTCTAGAATATAATATGGCAGGACTATATTCCGTCCAGGATGCCGAAGGCTTCTTTTGGACAATTACTGTAGCGCCTGAGACGGAGTATATTTGGAGCTGATGGTCGGTAGGCAGCCATTTTTGTGCCGTCTTCAGCCCGGGCAGCATGCCAGAAAAATCATGCAGCCTGGCGCAGCATTTGAAAGGCCGACAGCTGAAAACAACGCAACCCTTCACATGACTTTTCGCTTCTCATGCAGAAAAGGCCATTCACCTCTCCATCGGCTGGCTATCAGCAAGACCCGGCCCTGGCACATGAGGTCCCAAACGGTCGCGAGCCCGGGATGCAACCACGCAATTTCATGGACCACACAGCCTGTGTGACAAGCATGCCGATTACACTAGATAGCTGCCGCAGCGGTTCAGAAATCCATGATTCAAAATTTTCAAGGCGGCTGCACTGTGTTGCATGGGAGCCTGTCTCTCGTCGTTGACTGTCCGTTCTCAGGCACGGCCCATGGTACGGAGTAGCGCCCGTCGTGTCAACACATCGCGGCCGGCTTGGCGGCCATCATGGCCGACTCCCACGCGGCAGCCGCTTACACCCCAGCCTTACGCTTGGGGCATGTGTTTGTCGATCCGATATGTCACGATTTCCGAGAGAGGCAAGCGAGATAATACAGACGCTACCGTGTATTGCGATTCCATTAGGTCCTGCCATAAGTCATAACCTCACAACCAACTAAAATCCACCCCCGACAACACCAACTACCTCCATCGGGCGAGCAGCGGATCCGAGCCTCACAACCGCCTACCCAGTTCACAGCCTCGTGTCTTCCTATCTCACCACACGTGGATACGGCACTCCAACGACCTCACCGCTCATCCTTCTCCATTCATTGCTCCTAAAAAAGAAAACGAAATAAAACAACGGCAGCAGACAGGCAGGCAAAGCAAGCTAATATCAAACTCCTCCTAAATTCCACCAAGCCAAAAACCACCTTGAGTGCGCAACAAAGACGCAGATGATGCTCCCAACCCCCCAAGATCAAAAACAAAAAAAGGACGAGATTAGAACCACATTACCAAAAAACAGGTCAAGCCTCCTGGGCCATCGCCACAAATTCATCCTTCTTCCCGCAGCCAAACGAAAAACCACATCTTTGATCATCTTCCGTTGGGAGAATCCCCGCCGCACTCCGCCGACTGACTCAAAGGCCGGGTAGATAGGTAGCGGGGAAACCGACTCGGGAATGGGTATTAAAACATCATCTTTTGCCCCCCCAGCAGAACGCTGTATAGCACGTCCCTTTGGGGAGCCGCAAAAACAAGGGAGAAAGGGAAACAAAAAAGACAGGCAACGACGCGAAAAACGCAACGAGGCGAGGGATTTCGTGGCTGGTGGATGAAGTGGGGGAGAGAAATCGGAATTGGAAATAAGGATGGGAGTATGGGAGGGGAGAGGGGGGGGTTGTCTTCTTGTTGATAAGATCGGAGCTGATGAGTGAGATGTCGATTCGTGTTTGGTAGGTAGGTCGCCAACAGGGGAGGGACGGTGGCGGCAACCATTGAAGACGAACTGAGGGCGGCTGGCTCCGTGGTATATACAACGACGAAAGGACCTCTAAAACGCCGGGAAGAAAAAAGTCGAGCCTGGAAAAACCACTCTGTCGACGGGTATATTGCACGTCATCAAACCATCTATGCTTTTGGGCCGGAAACGCAGACCAAACGAGAAGAAGCGTGGGCGCCGTCATCCCGCGAAGTCTACTGCGCGTGCACGCTCTCGGGGGACAGAGAGGCGTGCTCGGCATCGTAGCGCTTCATGTCCATGAACTGGTTCAGCTCCATGTCGACCTGGTTCGGCTCCCCAAACGGCGAGTGTGGGTGGAGCGGGAGCGTGATGGTGGGCTTGCCGGAATACATGTCGTGCATGCTGCTGCCGTCATCCGAAATGGCCGAGCCCTCACAGATGGGAGGCATCGACATGGGCGGGGATTCTCCCACGATGGCCGGGTCCGGATGGTTGAACGAAAGCGGCGAGATGGAAGGAGGAGGGACGCCCAAGTTCGCGGGGTTGATCAGAGGCGAAAAGGTGCCGCTGTACGGAGTGAAGCTGGGCGCCGGGATCCCGCCGTTGTCGGGAGCCTGCGAGGCAAAGAAGTTGGGGCTCGAGTAGTCGGACGGCGAGGGGGCCGTCGTGGCAGACAGAGGGTACGCCCGCATATCCAGAGCACCGAATCCGGCCCGGGTATCGATCCGCAGGTTTGGCCCGACGGGACCCAACATGTTGGGCTGTTGTGGGATCGGGCTGAAGATGTGGGGGTGGTGGATCGGCGGCTGGTGCTCGGGTTGCGTGATGTGGAAGCTCGGCGGATGTTGGAGCAGCTGCATCGTATGGAAGTCGATTGGGCCCGGCACACTGCGGCTGCGCTGCCGCTTGTGGCCCGGCCCACGCATCATCATTGTGTGGTGTGCGGCGATACCCCACTGCGATTCTTGGAACATGCCCACGTGCGGCTGGGCGAAGTTGGGTTGCGACGACGGCCGGGCCGCAGGCGAAACGGGCGCGGACATGGAGAGGGGGTGGAGCTGTTCGAACACCGGCGCGGGGGCGGGGGCGCTGTGGCGGTGGATGAAGGCCTCCAGGCTGACCAGCTTCGCCAACTGACCGCTCAGCACCTTCGGGTTTCCACCGAGATGGTGCGTGAGGACGCGAGAAGCCTGAAGGTCCTCGGTGAAGTCGTTGACTTGGATAAAGGTCGCGGTGGTCGACGAGTCCATGTAAAACAAGGGCGGGTGGAGGAGCTCGATCGTGATGCCTCCCAGCTGATCGCCGCCTTCGACGTTGTTGAGGTAGATGTTCTTGATGTAGGAGAACGGGTACTCGATCTTGTACCCTGCCTGGTCGTTGTTGATGTAGTAGGTCATGGTGCACTTGTCAGGGGAGTAGAAGATGATCAGGTCCATAGCGTTCTGGCCGACCCGCATCCACCGACCGACGGTGAGGGAGCGGCAGTTGAGATGGTGAATCACTAGGGGGAGATCATGGTTAGTGTGCGCGCCGCCACGAGATCCGGGATGCCATGCCGGCCGGCCACTTACAAACTTTGCCCGGCCCGGACTGCTCGCCACCCACGAGTCCCTGCTGCCCATAGGACATGAGGCCGGCGCGGCCAAAGAAGCCCGGTATGCTCTTGCCCGATTCCATAGCCTGCATCGCGAGATACTGTCGCATTGATTCGGGGATCGAGTCCATGTCCTCGCCGCTTTCGAGGCTCTTCTTGGCCATCATCTTGATCTTGGCACGACTGGGCGGGGGTGTCAGCATCCAGGCGCGAGGCGAGGGCGAGGGCGAACGGGTAAAGGGGGAATCAATGGCGACTTACCGATTCTGAAACCAGATCTGAACAGACCTCTCGGTCATGTTGATCTCATCGGCTATCCTGTCGCGAACGGGGCCGGTGGGCGTCGGGTTCTTGTTGAATTCCAGCTCAAGGGTCGTCAGCTGGTCCTGGGTGGCCCGCTGCCTCTTCTGGTTCTTCTGCTGCTGCGTGAGAGTGCTCTTGCGGGCTGGCCGCCTGGACCCCGCGCCTTGGGTCTTGGATCCATGGCCAGGGGATTTGGAGAGCTTGGACGAAGTGGCGGACTTGGGCGTGGGTAGAGGGGAGTGGTCGGAAACCGGCGAAGTAGACATGGAAACCGCCGACCGCGCGTAGTCCTCCTCATGGTTCATATCGTCCTCGAAATCGTCGTGGAACTCGGCCTTGAACTCGTGCTTGAGCACGTCGGTCGCCATCTCGAGCCCGATGTCCTGTCGGTCGTCCAGAGTGTCTGATGGTGAGGTCGTAGACAGGCGGTGTCCTGCCCTTCGGTCAGAAACCAATCCTGGCTGGGGAGCCGGCTTCGGATCAGATGAGCGGTGTGCTGCAGCCGATTTCGATGTTCGATCCCCCGAAATGCCGAGATACTGCGGGATCCGACGAATGCCAAGGGGTGTGCGAGAGAGAATGAATGATTGAATAGAAAATGATGTGGAAAATCGTTGTGTGTTGTAAAGGAGTGTGGTCCCGAACGAATAATGATCGGACGGGAAGGTTGCGTTGGGCCGTTGGGAAAGGGGGTCGACAGTCGGAGGTGCCGCGTAAAAAAATAAAAAATAAAAATAAAATGCAGGGCCAAGGCAAAAATGCGGTGCAAGCGCGAGGTAAAGGGAATCCGGAAAGAATGAACGGATCCCGACGAATCGAGCGAACAGCTGTTTCAAGGGAGTGACTGTGGTGAGAAAAGCGAAGGTAGAAGTGGGGAGAGGGAAGGGAAGGATAGGGCGTCGACAGAGGACGTGAGGCGATCAAAGGTGACAAAAAAGAGAGACTAGGGGGGAAAACACGAACGGGGACATGGGGGGTTCAAGAGGGAAAAGCAAAACCCAGAGAGGGACCGCCGGACCGCGGGTGGGCGCACCCAAGCTCACCAGGCTTCCCCTCCCGCGCACTGGACACACACACTGGGCGGGCCGGTGGACCCTTGGCCGGCAAGCGCCTTGGACAAAAACAAGTCCAACGGGCGCGGCAGCGAATGGCAGGCGGCGCGTTGCAACCTTGCACAGTGTGGGCAGGTGGAGGGTTCTCCCGCTGTTGTCGTCTTGTCTGCCCAGTCCTGGCCGATCCTGGCCAATCACTGCAGGGTCTTGCTGCAGCTTACCTGCAGGTGCAGGAAGCCCTGCAGCGGGCCTGGCGATGGATGCACCACTCCGAGCTTTGGTGCGGCGCTGTGCCTGGCCAGCCTTACACAAGACAGGGCAACGGGAGTCAGGGCAGACACAACGGTGGCCATGAGGGCGAGACCTACTCGGCTCGACTGCAGCCGGGGAATAAATATATTATCACAGCCCTCTCGAATTTCGCCAGTTTCCCGTCGCGACAACGCCCGTCTCCCAGGGCCGACATCGCCAACTCCCGATGTGAATGGAGCCGCCCCATGTCTCCCGACAAAACGGCGTGTGTCGGTCGGGAGCCTGGCTTGGATCAGGCCCCTGCTGCCGAGAGCCGGTTCCCCAAGGGGACTTGTGGCCGTCCAAGAAAACTGTGAAACTGAGCTGTCTCCAGACTCTTTTGGGGCAACGGAACACGACCGACCTGCTTTGGACCTTGGTGCCTTGCCATGGCTGGGACGAGCAACTTGGAAGATGCGACAGCCCAGTCCCTGGGTCACAAGACGGGATGACACTGCATGAATTGGACGAACCCGCGCTAAGAAACCCTGGAAACCCCCGCCTGGCCATGGCCCCCGGTACTTGCCGCGATTCTTGATTCCAGGATTTCAGGTTTGGAGACTTGAACCGCGGAATCGCAGAACCGCATCGAGGCAGGATTGCATCCACCACTTGTTGCTGTTCCGGGTCCCGTACCTCGTACGTATCTTGGGCAAATAACGTCCCTATGTGTAGGCAAAGAGGCAACGAGGCATCCGATGCGCATTCAATTCACCAACCGTCGCGGACAGGCCGGCGATGCAAA
>FJWA01004356.1_pt1 | contig 12824 bp, 5 predicted proteins | sample 1011891 | NCBI WGS metagenome assembly FJWA01 (sample SAMEA3912450, study PRJEB9761) | metagenome | biome: forest; material: soil | place: USA | collected 2011-06-22 | depth 0.1 m
GAGAGGCGGCGTGGAGGAGTTGTTGTGGTTCTAGGTTGTGGGCGTCGTGGTAGGGGGTCCCAGGCTTATCTGGTAGATACATAGAGCTTATGGGTCATGATATTGAATTAAAGATCATGATGCGTTGAGGAAATCTGTTCCCGAAGCTGGTCCTTGAAGGCCAGGGAAGGGTCCGGACATAACCAACCCTAACCCAGCGTTTCGGTCCTGGAAGAAGACAGCCAAGACTCGGCTGGCAACGGCCGAATTTGTTGGTGGCGGCAACCACTGCACTCACGCACACAGCACCAGAATCGGACACCGCGCGAAAGAGTCCCAAGCCCGTCACCGTCGACAGCAACAAAAGTCCAAACCTCGCGCGGCTGCGCCATTGGATACCGGCCAGGCTCCAACGACCAGCCAATTCGAAGCGCATGCGAGCGCCAAAGCCAGAATCGAGCCGTTCCCATGCCTGCGGCCACCGGGGCGCGGGCGCTGCAGCCTCTGCAGCCTCTGCTCTCGGCGAAGACCGTGAAGGCCCCGTCGTGCACGTCCGGAGCTAGAGCTTGCAGACTGCCCCGCGTCGCCGTCCCCCGTCGCTTCACTTCGACCAGCAGCAGCGTCTTGTCTCTGCCTCACCCACGCCCACACCCACACCCACAACGCCGTCGGCATATCGCCCAACGCCCGTGTGAGACCGCAGTCGCTACTACTTGCCCTCCAAGTAGCCGTTCCCATGGCTTCCACACGTCGTCGTCCGTCCTCGCCCCCGCCGATGAACCGAACCCAGAGGGGCCCCCACCCCTGACCGACCCGAACAATGGCGCTGGCAATGGCAATGGCGCGGCTGCCGGGAATGGCCAACCGGCCGAGACAACCGCCGCCACCGCCGACCCCGACGCCAAGAAAGAGAAGCTGAAAAGCGCAGGCTACGGCTCGGCTCGCGCCCGCGCCAACCGCCACACCCGCGTCGAGGAGGCCCCTGTCCTCGAGCTGCCAGACTGGTTCCATGCGCTCCAGATTTCGCTCTACGAGCAACGCCCCCTGGGTGTCCCTGCCACGCTACTCCCTCAGCTACCAGAGGAGGACTGCGAGAAGATACTGGCCGTCATGGAGAGCACCTTCGAGAAGGCGTCTCTGGCCGACGCCGACGTCCAAGACTGGAAGGGCAGGCTGCTTCGTTTTGCCGCGGGGGAGAAGTGTTTTGGCGGCCTGGAGCCGTTGGTGACTCGGATCCGGCTCGCACGCAAGGCGGCCGTCCTTCAGACGCTGCTGTTCGTCCATCATCCCGAGGCGGATCCGGCGCATATCGAGAGACTGCGCCAGCTCCATGCAGAGAGCGGGATGAAGAGTCCGGTGTTGTGGCCCATGCCCCAGCTGCTCGTGTCGGAGGAGGCCCGGCGCTGGTATACAAATCTGCGCTCGGATGTGCCGCCAGGCTCCGGGTTGCACCTCAGCCCGCTGGCGAAAAGGCCCGATCCCGAGTATCCCGCCTGCATGGAGCTCCTTGCCGCAGTGCAGTCGCAGCTGGCGATGCCGCCTGCTCCGGGGTCTCAGGGGTCAAGTACGCAAGATGCAAAGCGGCCCCCCATCGTCCTGTCGTTGCTCAAGGGCAAAGCTCGGAGTGTCGCCGACGAGGTTATCAATAACATCGCCACTGATCTCAAGGCCGATGTTGTGCATCTAAATGCTCACCACATCGCGCGCATCCTGAGTGGCCATCTCGGCCAGAACCAGTACTCCTCTCGCGGCTCACTATCTATGCTTGGCTACGCCGTTGCCGAGATGAACGGGAGGCTCGCCCTCCGCCCTGATTCCGACTCGGAGCCGCCGGCCGGCATGGTCACTGTCGAGCTGCCCTCTCGGTATCGCTCCCTCCTGGCCCCGCGAGGGAGCTCGGCATCAGCATTGACCGACGGCCGCTGGGAAGACATGAAGATTGGCGCAGCGCTTGAGACGGTCGTTTCCGCCGTCGACCGGAAACGCGCCGCCCTCGTGGTCTCAGAACAGCGTGGCATTGTTCAGATGGCCGTGAGGACGTCCCCCCGAGATCTCATCATCCATCTCCACGACTACGTGGAGCTGAGCTCTCTGTATCCCGCCATCATATACAGGCTCCGGGCCATTGCCGACCGGATGTGGATGGCAGGAAGGAGAGTCGTCTTTGTTGGCTCCTCGTCCGGCGACCTGGGTTCGTCGCAGTGGCGGGACCAGCTGATCGACGTGGGCCGAGATGGCGCGTTGGTCATACCATTTCAGGCCTCCGACGCCGAACGCAACGGCCTGGAGGAAAAATGGGATACTTCTGAGGAGAACCTCTGCAATATCGAGGACATGCTCCGAGCCATGGTCGGAGATAAAGTCCCCATTACCCTGTCCAAAGAGTTTTTGGACTCGTGCGGAGTCACAATACCAAAGGCGCAACACAAGGCTGTGTTTACCCAGCTTACTAGTCACGTCTACGACGCGCAGTGGGTATACCGTCTTGTGTCATTGATGGTCGGCAGCAGCCGGGAAAGGCAAGGACGTGAAAGCTACGGCCCCAGGGCATTGAACCATGCCATGCAGTTCATGTTCGACCAGAACAAGCACTGGCGGAGCATCTACCCGACCGTTCAGCCTCCTTATTTCTCGCCCCTCTCCGTCTCACGAAACCCTACGGTCCCTTTCGCCTCCTCCCAAGACGACCCCACGATCAGCAACCTCTCCGGCGCCGCCGCCTCCAAGGAATACAACTCGGACGAGAAGAAGTTGCTCTCGGGCCTGATCAACGCAAAAGACATTCACACCGCCTTCGCCGACATCATCGTCCCGCAAGAAACCAAAGAGTCCCTCATCGGCCTCACCACACTATCCCTCATTCGTCCAGAGGCCTTTTCCTACGGTGTACTCAAGACGGAGCACATCCCCGGCTGCCTCCTGTACGGCCCGCCCGGCACCGGCAAGACCCTCCTCGCCAAGGCAGTGGCCAAAGAGTCCGGCGCCAGTATGCTAGAAATATCTGCAGCGGACATTAACGATAAATGGGTTGGTCAGAGCGAGAAGAACGTGCAGGCGCTCTTCTCGCTGGCGCGCAAGCTCGCACCCTGCGTCATCTTCCTTGACGAGGCCGACGCGCTGCTCGCCGCGCGCCGCAGCGGGGCCGGGCGCGCGGCCCACCGCGAGACCATCACCCAGTTCCTGCGCGAGTGGGACGGCCTGACGGGCTCGCGGGCCTTCATCATGGTCGCCACCAACCGGCCCTACGACCTCGACGAGGCCGTCCTCCGCCGCCTCCCGCGCAAGATCCTCGTCGACCTGCCCCTGGCCGCGGAGCGCGAGGCCATCCTGCGCGTCATGCTCAAGCAGGAGACCCTCGCGCCCGACGTCAACCTGTCGCGCCTGGCCGGGGCCGAGACGGAGCTGTATTCCGGGTCGGACCTCAAGAACCTGTGCGTGTCGGCCGCCATGGAGGCCGTCCGCGAGGAAGTGCGCGCCAAGGAGGCGTGGACGGGAGAAGGGGAATACCAGTACCCCGAGAAGCGGGTGCTGGAGCTGCGGCACTTTGAAAAGGGCCTGCGGGAGATCAGCGCGAGCATCAGCGGGGATATGGAGAGCCTGAAGGCGATACGGAAGTTTGACGGGCAGTATGGCGATGCCGGCAGGAAGAGGAAGGCCAGGAGGGGTATGGGGTTCGAGGTTGTGCCTGAGGAGAAGGGGGGCACGGAGGAGGCGAGGGTGAGGCAGGTTGCCGTTGCTGCGTGAAGGGGAATTTTAGGTGGACGGATGGATGGGTTGGGAAGGGAAGGTGGATAGATTGGCGAAATGGAGTTTTTTTGTTTCTTGGTTTTTTTTGTGGCAGGACTGTAATACTAGAGTGTGTATGTATCCTTCTATAGCTGTGGGTGCTGCCATGGCCGCCGATGTGTGGTCATTAGGAGAGTTGTGTTGAAGTGGAGGGAACATATACCACCATTTGCTGCCAGCCAACCTCATATGTAGAAAGTCTAAGAAAGGCATCCTGGCCGGCTTGAACCATCACAGGCATTTTCCCGTCCGTAACACGCACCAATTAGCTCTTAAGAACCGTGTAATTTTGTTATCAACTCCCCTCCAGCCCCTTTTGTCAGCGCTCAATGGTATCATGTCCGCGATCATACAACAACAAACAAACTGTGCTTCCCTCGTTTAGCTCGATACTCCCACTTACTTCCTCCCCCTCGCCTCCAACGCTGAGACGTACAACTCCAGCGCCGTATTCAGCCCCGTCAGTGTGGCCTCAAACAGGGCCAGCACCGAGTCCTTCCCCCCCGTGGGCGGTTGCCACCGCAGCTTCTTACGCGTCCGGGCGTAGTGCTCCTTGATCTCGTCCCTGCGGCGAACAATCACCTGCTGCCTGATCTTCTCGGCCTCTGCGGCCAGCACTTCGATGCGGTCGGCCGACCGCCGCAGCGACTCGGCGTAGTAGGCCAGCTCCTGCGTCCGCGCCGGGTCGCCCGACAGGAAGGCGCTCCAGAACTGCTTGAGGAACTCGCTGGTGGTGGCGTTGGTCAGGAAGCACCGCTGGGCGATGTCCGGGGGGATGCTCATGGGTGAGGGGTCTTCCTGGCCGCCGCCGCCGCCGAGTTGAAACACGCCGTGGGTTTCGGAGCGCTTCTTGCGCATGCCTTCGAGGATCTGGTCTTGGGCCTGCTTACGGGCCGTGTGGGAGCCGACGTGAGGGGGTTTCTTGGTCTCGGGGTCGCTGTCGCTGTCGTCGTCGACGCCGATGCCCTTGTGGAGATCTATTCCGCCCGAGCCGTCGTCGTCGAGGGTTTCGAGGTCCGCATGGACTTCGAACAGGACCTCCGAGGGGTCTTGCTTCTCGTATACTTTGGCCTCTTCTGACTGGCCATCTTGGTTGGCGAAGAACTTGTTCTGCTCCTTGACGTTGAGAATGATGCGGGACGCCTCGGTGTCGCCCCGCAGGTCGCGAAGGGACAGCTCGCCAAAGGTGTGCGTGTCGTCGACCAGGCCGTCTGTGGCGGACGGGTCGACGTCCGAGGGGGCAACGTTGGCCATGATCTTCTCGCTGAGGCTGTTCAGGGTCTTGATGATTGGGATATTGGCCCGCGGCCGCATCTCTACGTCCTTGCGGTTGCCGCCCTTGAAGCCACCCTGGTTTTCCTCGTTTGCTTCCAGGTCAATGATGTGTGGCACTTTTTGGGCCGCGGCGATCCTCGTCGCAAAGTTGAGCGAGTTGTCGGCCTCTAGGTACCTGTCAAATATGACATCGGCGTTGTCATTCTCTGTGACACGCTCGCCGCGCAACTTCTTGGACAGCTTGCTGAGGAAGAAGCGCGACCAAAACTCGCTCTCGGTCAGCTTGGGAACATTTTCGTTGTATATCCGCCTCACGAGCGGGTGCTGCTGCAGGATCATGGTAATTTGCTCTGATGAAATGCTAAGCTTAAACTGGCCGTCCTCGGTCCGCGGCTTGATGGTCGAGAGGACATTGTAGGCGCCCTTCTTCTGGTTTAGCTCAATGGCGTGCGCGCGGAGACGGCCAAGGCGGGTGGACCAGAACTGGGCATTGAAGGCAGTGTCGAGGATGGAACTGGGCTTCAGGGCGAGAGAATCCGCGTACGTCTGGGATAGGCCTTGGTCGTTCTTCATCAGAGACTGCTGGAGCTCGGTGTCGGCTTGGAGCACGCCGTCATCAAACCATTTTGGCGGGGCTGGTTTGGCGTTGACTGTGCTCGCAAACGACATGGCCGCCGAGGCTCCATCACCGTTGGTCGCGGGCTGGCCGACGGGTTTTGGCACGCTCGGATCATTCTCGCGGGCAGCAGCCAGCAGCTGAGAGAGGAGATCTCGGATGGCATTTGCCTCTGACCGGGCATCGCTCGGCGAGGTGAACTGGAAGAGAAACTGCTGGGGTGCGGCTCCCTCCTCGGCGGTCGGCTTCGGCTTCTCGATGACTCTCAGGATGACCTTCGGCGCGCCGTCCGGTGTCTGCTGAAGGTTCATGATGTTCTCCAGGGCCAGGGACACGGTTGGCGGTCCCGTGGCGGGCATGGGAGTCCATATCAGCGCATTGCGGTCGTCGGTCAGGGTGAGGACGCCGTCCTTCTTCTTGTAGGTGGCCCTGCCACGCGGGAGGGCCATGTTGGCGGCGGCGGACCCCCGAGCTGCAGCAGGACAAACACCGTTCCTGAAATAAATAAATCCCAGTTCAGATGCGAGATTCTGGAGTCGACAACGAATGTGACGTGGGAGTTGCGGCGTCGTCGGTGGCACGGTGCTGTGTCAACCTCTTGGACCTTGAAATCGCCGTTGTCAGGGTTCGTCTAGGGCTCCAGGCAGTCCAGGCAGCCTTTGTTTGGTCGAATCGTCAATGCCAAGTCTCTGGAGAACCACTCCATCCAACGGCCCCATGCGCACCATGCGCCGAGCTCCGCTTGCCTTTCAATCTCTCGCTAGTCCCGGACCCGGACCGGGCGGGCAAGGCCGGGATCCAAAATCAAATATCCAGCACCCAATGGCAGGGATGAGATTGAGGTCACGCGCGGTTACACCGTTGTCTTTGAGGCCCAGGAATGGAAATAACCTTGACGTTGGCGTCGACACTGGAATGTGGTGCGTGCCGTACGAAATACACACGGCCGTTGAGTGTGCTGAGTCTCTCTTTGGTCCCGTCAACTGAACTCAGCCCTGCATCTGCACGTAGGAAGGAAAAACGGAAAAACGTTTCGGAAATCAAGGATCCGGGCTCTCGGCTTGTCCCGGGATTCGCGAATTCGCGGGCAAAACGGTGGGGCTAGCGGCGGGTCTGGGTCCCAAAAATACGGATACTGAGCTCGGTCACCAGAGGGCTTCCGTCCAGCCGTGGCTGCAGAGACCAGTTGAAGCAGCAAGTGCCGCAGGACCGTCTGTGGTTGGCCGCCGTCGCTCTCAGGCAGGGGTCACTGCCAGCTCCCCGGTCGTCCCAGTCAGCCGCCCGTCGAAAATTGCCGTCATCGTCTCCGATTGCCAGCGCCTTTTTCCAGCGCTCCGAGTCCCCTTTCCAGGCCAACAACCGGAAACACCAACGAAATAGGACACTCTTGGGAACTGCCGCTTTAACACGCCAATGTCCCCAGCCTTGACGTTTCGTCCTTTGACGAGATAGTTTATTACCCTTTTTTTGCATCACCTCGCACGCGACTTACTCCGCCGCTCTTTTTGTGTGTTAGTGTCCTCTCTGTTACGACAGCCGGCCACCACCGTTTGATCGTTACATACGCGGACGCAACACACACGGCTCTCGATTTCCATTCCTTGCGGCCGATCTTTTTCCCCCCTCGCCAGCCGTCAAAGATCCATCGGCCTCCCTCGCCGATCAGCGTATTCTTCCACCTCGACTCGACCCGAATCGAATCGAACACGTCCCGAACCCAGCTCGACCCGTGATCCCCGGCCGAGATGCTGCGCACCTCCATCCGGGCGCTGCAGGGCGCCGCGTCGTCGTCGTCACGATGCTTCTCGACCGCCACCGTCTCGGCGCGCGCCAGCATGAGGCTCGCTGCCCACCGCCGTCCGCTCGCCGTCGCCGCGCAAAAACGCTTCGACAGCGCCCTCTACAACCCGCCCGACCCGAACGACAGCTTCCTCTCCGGGAGCACGGCCAACTACATCGACGAGATGTACCTCCAGTGGAAGCAGGACCCTAAGAGCGTCCACGTCTCGTGGCAGGTCTACTTCAAGAACATGGAGAGCGGCGACATGCCCATCTCCCAGGCCTTCACCCCGCCGCCGTCCCTTGTGCCCGGCACCCAGGCCGTCCTGGGCCTCGCCGCCGGCGCTGGTGTCGGCATCGGCGAGGGCGCCGACGTCACCAACCATCTCAAGGTGCAGCTGCTCGTGCGCGCATACCAGGCCCGCGGCCACCACAAGTCCAGGATCGACCCTCTGGGCATCCGCAACACCTCCAAGGGCTTCGGCAACATCCGCCCCAAGGAGCTCGAACTCGAGTACTACCAGTTCACCGAGAAGGATCTCGACACCGAGTACACCCTGGGTCCTGGCATCCTGCCGCGTTTCAAGCGCGACGGCCGCGAGAAGATGACGCTCCGCGAGATCGTCGCCGCCTGCGAGAAAATCTACTGCGGCTCCTACGGNGTCGAGTTCATCCACATTCCCGACAGGGAAAAGTGTGACTGGCTGCGCGAGCGCGTCGAGGTGCCCCAGCCCTTCAAGTACTCCATCGACGAGAAGCGCCGCATCCTCGACCGCCTGATCTGGAGCTCGAGCTTCGAGTCCTTCCTGGCCACCAAGTACCCCAACGATAAGAGATTCGGCCTGGAAGGCTGCGAGACNTTGGTGCCCGGCATGAAGGCCCTCATCGACCGCAGCGTCGACTACGGCGTCAAGGACATCGTCATTGGCATGCCCCACCGCGGCCGTCTCAACGTGCTCAGTAACGTCGTCAGGAAACCCAACGAGTCCATCTTCAGTGAGTTTGCCGGCACCGCCGGCGCTGAGGACGAGGGCTCTGGTGACGTCAAGTACCATCTTGGCATGAGCTTCGAGCGCCCTACTCCCTCTGGAAAGCGCGTGCAGTTGTCCCTAGTGGCCAACCCGTCGCATCTGGAGGCCGAGGACCCCGTCGTTCTCGGCAAGGTCCGCGCCATCCAGCACTACAACAACGACGAGGCCACCCACCGCAGCGCCATGGCCGTCCTTCTGCACGGCGATGCCGCCTTGGCCGGCCAGGGCGTCGTCTACGAGTGCCTTGGCTTCCACTCTCTCCCGGCCTTCTCGACCGGCGGCACCATCCACCTGGTTGTCAACAACCAGATCGGCTTCACCACCGACCCCCGCTATTCCCGCTCGACCGCCTACTGCACCGACATTGCCAAGGCCATCGACGCCCCCGTCTTCCACGTCAACGCCGANGANGTNGAGGCCGTCAACTTTGTCTGCCAGATGGCCGCCGACTGGCGCGCCGAGTACAAGCAGGATGTCGTCATTGACATGGTCTGCTACCGCAAGTACGGCCACAACGAGACGGACCAGCCGTCCTTCACCCAGCCCTTGATGTACAAGCGCATTCAGGAGAAGCACCCCCAGATCGACATCTACGTCGAGCAGCTTCTGAAGGAGGGCACCTTCACCAAGGTGGACATCGAGGAGCACAAGCAGTGGGTGTGGGGCATGCTGGAGGAGAGCTTCTCCAAGTCCAAGGACTACCAGCCGACCTCCAAGGAGTGGACCACGAGCGCCTGGAACGGCTTCAAGTCCCCCAAGGAGCTGGCCACCGAGGTGCTGCCGCACAACCCGACCGGCGTCGACCAGCAGACCCTGGCGCACATCGGCGAGGTTATTGGCACCGCGCCCGAGGGCTTCAACGTCCACCGCAACCTGAAGCGCATTCTCTCCAACCGGACCAAGTCGGTTGTCGAGGGACAAAACATCGATTGGTCGACGGCCGAGGCACTGGCATTTGGCACCCTGGTGACCGAGGGCCGCCATGTCCGCATCTCTGGCCAGGACGTTGAGCGTGGCACCTTTTCGCAACGCCATGCTGTCTTCCACGACCAGGAGACCGAGGACACGTACACCCCGCTCCAGCACATCAGCAAGGACCAGGGCAAGTTTGTCATCTCCAACTCGTCGCTCAGCGAGTTCGGTGCGCTCGGCTTCGAGTACGGCTACTCTCTGACCGACCCCAACGGGTTCATCATGTGGGAGGCCCAGTTCGGCGACTTTGCCAACAACGCCCAATGCATCATCGACCAGTTCATCGCTTCTGGCGAGGCAAAATGGATGCAGCGCACTGGTCTGGTCGTGTCGTTGCCCCACGGCTACGACGGCCAGGGGCCCGAGCACTCGTCCGGCCGTCTGGAGCGCTTCCTGCAGCTCTGCAACGAGGATTCTCGTGTGTTCCCCTCGGCCGACAAGCTCCAGCGCCAGCACCAGGACAGCAACGTCCAGGTCGCCTACATGAGCACCCCTTCCAACCTCTTCCACATTCTCCGTCGCCAAATGAACCGGCAATTCCGGAAGCGTGAGTTGCCAACTGCCCCACGTCGTCTCCTGCTACATGATTCATGCTAACTCGTTGCCGCGCCCAGCCCTCATCCTCTTCTTCTCCAAGTCGCTCCTGCGCCACCCGCTGGCCCGTTCCGGCATTGAGGAGTTTACCGGCGACTCGCAATTCCAGTGGATCATCGCCGACCCGGCGCACGAGTCGGGCGCCATCAAGCCGCACGACGAGATCGACCGTGTCATCCTCTGCTCGGGCCAGGTCTACGCCGCGTTGCACAAGTACCGCGCCGATAACAAGATCGACAACGTCGCTTTCACGCGCATCGAGCAGCTCCATCCCTTCCCGTGGGAGCAGCTCCGTGAGAATCTCGACAAGTATCCCAACGCCAAGACGGTCGTCTGGTGCCAGGAGGAGCCGCTCAACGCGGGCGCCTGGAGCTACACGCAGCCGCGCATCGAGACGCTGCTCAACCAGACCACGCACCACAACCGCAAGCACGTCATGTACGCCGGCCGCAACCCCAGCGCGTCGGTCGCTACCGGCCTGAAATCTACGCATTACAAGGAGGAGCAGGATCTGTTGGAGACTGCCTTCACCGTGACGCAGGACAAGCTGAAGGGCGAGTAAGCGGGCCATGGCCGTACCAGGCCGTGCGGCGTAGGCAGTTCCTTGAGTCTGTCTCCTGTATTATCATGGATCGTTGAAATTCTTGAGTAATAGATCATGGGTAGGGAGAATTGTTGGCCGTTTCTTTTGTTGCTCTCGTGGTGTCGCTGTTGGGCATCGCGGGGGGCGGGTCTCGAAGCTCGTGTTGGAGCCTGGAGAACGGAGATCCATCTATGTATAAAATCTGGGGTATGTATTGATTGAATGACACTACGGGTTTTGAGACTTGGACCACTGCATTCGCGGCCGCTGTGGACGAGAGTTATGGGGACAAACTAGACACTAAACGGTCTCCGAAGCCACGGCAGACGCTTAATTATTCTATATTGATTCTAGCCTTCCGTCATGATACCCTGACCTCCCACGGCCGGACAACGCCGTCGTCGCCCGTGGTGACTAGCATCTCCTCCGTGCCCTTGCGCTCCGCTCCCGGGTCAAACCGCTTGCACCACGTAACGTGGTTGACTTCGTACGGGCCGTGGGCATTGGAGATGGTGCCCAACACTCTCCAGTTGCTTTCCGGCCCTGGCGTGCCGATCTCGGCTGCCTCCTCCGCGCCTGGTGAGGACATGACGACGCCGTCTCGCGGCGCGCTCTCATCCTCAGCATACACCGCAAGGATACCGTCGCTGCCCGTACTAGCCACCAACCCCGTGTCGGCGCTCCACGCCACCGAGTAGATATCCCTCGTGTGCACCTTGGGCAGCACCGCCGTGCAATCCCACTCCTCCTTAAGCGACCTCCGCATGGTGTTCGGCATCCCGCCAATCCCAGACCGGAACGGATTCCCCTCCGGCTGCTCCTCCTCTTCCTCGTCCTCCACTCTCAGACTCCAGACCTTGATCGTCCCGTCGGCCGAGAACGTCAACAGTCTCGGAAACTTCCCGTCCTCCCTCGCCTTTCCCTCCCACTGCAGCCCCCAGACAGTCCCATCATGCCCCTCCAGCACCGCCACACATACCCACTCCCCATCAGCATCCTCCCGCCAAACCCGCACGGTATTATCATAGCTCGCGCTAGCCAACACATCAGCGCTGTAATGCCTCCGCCTCGCGCCAGTCCTCGCATTAGGCAAGTCGACAGGACACCACGCGACGGCCTTGACATCCCCCTCATGCTCGCTCAGCACCGCGACCGTCTCCCACTCGTCCTCCTCCTCGCCGCCGACATCCTCCCAGATCCACACCGACTTGTCCCGGCTGCTCGTCGCCAGGTACTGCCCGCCGGGCGAGAACGCAACCGACTTCACCTCGTTCTCGTGCCCCTCCAGCACCAGGTTAAACTCCCACTCCTGCTCCTCCCCCTCCTCGTCACCCACCCCATCGCCACCCAGCCTCACCTCCCTCTCCAATCCCGCCTCCCGGTCCCCATCAAAACTCCACATCCCCGCCGTGGCGTCAAAGCTCCCCGTCACCAGCCCCAGCTTCTTGCCGCCGTTGTTGCCGTTCCTCGCCGGCTGCCACGCGGCCGTGCGCACGGAGCGCGCGTGGCCGCCTGTCAGGGCGCTGTGCTTGGCGAGGGTGGTGAGGGAGAAGACGGTCACCGACTTGGCGTGGGCGGTCGCGAGGAGCGGGAGGGAGGGGTGTGGGTGGGACGACCAGGCGCGTTGGTATAGGTCGGGCTGGAAGGGGGGGAGCGGGGTGAGGGTTGCTTTTGTTGGTGTTGTTGGGAGGTTTGTTGTTTGTGGTGCTGGTTGTGGGTTGGTGGGGAGAGAGGATGATTCCGCCTCGGTTGGGAGTTGGGGTTGGGGGGTTGCCATGGTGGTTGTGTTGTGTTGTTTTCTCGGGCGGCTGGTAGGTCGGTTGATCAATCGGTGATGCGAAGTGGACGGGGTCGGATCGTCGGGTTGAGCAATGTCTTTCTTGCCTGGTCGGTTGCTTGTCTGTCGAGAGCAGCAATGAGTGCGACGCCAAAAAGGAGAGTCGGACCGAAAGAGGCGGCTGCCGTTGAACTCTATTCTGGACACGGCAACTCGGAGATGCAAGAGTCGAGACATGTTCTTATTGCCCCTCATTTTTTCCATTGCACGCAGCTCCGATGCCGCTGTCCTGCCTTGCCCCACCAGCTATGATGCAATCAACTTGCTGGAATATAAGCCATCCACATCAAATGCGCTGCCTTCACAACTCCAAAGCCTAGGTTAAACGCGCCAATGTACGGAGGGTGTTTCTTTTTTTTTCTTTTTTCTTTT
>FJWA01007368.1_pt1 | contig 12818 bp, 16 predicted proteins | sample 1011891 | NCBI WGS metagenome assembly FJWA01 (sample SAMEA3912450, study PRJEB9761) | metagenome | biome: forest; material: soil | place: USA | collected 2011-06-22 | depth 0.1 m
ATCAAGGGAAGTCGGAATAGCCAAGTCCCCACGACCCGGTAGCTGTACAGGATTCCCGGGCTTTGCAACTATATTTACTGTACATATGAATGATCTTCGATATCAATTTACAACTTTATTCCCACTTATCGACCACCTACACGAGGCTCATGGGCCCCGAAAAGCCTCCAGATGGGAGACCTCAAGAGTATCATATGCGCGAACCGATACCTGTACCGACTCGTCTACCGGCGCCAGGTCACACAGCGTACGCCACGTCAGTCAGGCGAGAAAAGGTGCTGCTAGACCCCACGGGGAAATCAGCCACAAGGCCGAATCAAGGTTGTCAGGTGCACGGGTCCCGGCACACGATCGCCTAATCTCCTTGGATTTGAACGATAGGTGGAAAAAGCTGTCGCGATCTGTAGGCGCCGTGTATGGGATGAGGCTAAAGTATTTGGACATGTGTAAGCTACGCAGGCTGTGATGTGGGCGGCTCAAGATGCTCCCTCTTCTCCACTACCCTAGGTACTTAGAATGGTCCTCTCTCTATTGCCTCTCTTTCCGTGTTCCGGGCGTTCTATAGGCGTCTAAATTCACGTGGAGACAATGCCTGTAGGGTCAAGAATGTGCTGTGATTTGACCATGCGAGCTCGCGCAGGACCGAAGGATGGTACCACCCACGTCCTGCCCTCCTAAATATGTGCAGAGAATCCAACAGTTGAGAATATGTCCAAGAAATGAAACAGCTGCCACAAATCTCCCTCTTGACCCGTGGCCTCGGCCACCCCCTGAACGGCGTCAACCCCTCACCTCCACCCACTCCGTTCACTCACCAAAAAACCTCACCCGCTTTAGCAGGTGAACACAGCCGGTCCGGGAATGGTATAGGTGGTCGCTATCACCCCGTGCAATTAGTCTCTCTTTCTTCAACCTCCCAAGCCAACCCTATCCCAGACAGCAAAAGGAAGAGAACGAAGAACACTCACCCTTATAAGCATCATAAGTAATCCCCGGATCAGCACCATTATACGCGCCGGGAAACGCAGACAGGGAGCTCGGCACGGTTGAGCCCGAGCCCGTGACGTTAAGCTGGTGGCAGCCCGGGTAGAACTGGGCGCCCGGGTAGGCGTAAGCAGAGTGCAAGGCGATGATCTCGTGGCGGACCAGGTAAAAGCCCTTCTTGAGGCACGAGGGGATCGTGTAGGTGTACGAGGTCGGGGCTTTCATCAGGGGGGTCTGGGTCTGGTTAGGGTTGGATTCAGAGTTGAGAGGGGAAGGGGACGGACATCGGCCCAGGTGTTGGAGGTGCCATCGCGGCCACCGTGCTTGATCTTGAACCAGACGGCGCTGTGGAAGAGGGGTCAGTATTGTGTGAGGCGGTCAGGAGCGGGAAGGAAGGGTACGGACGAGGAACCGGGGGTCCAGTTCTGGCAACCGGTGTCGGGGCAGCGCGCCATGTAGGTGAGGACCGGGCCCACGTGGGAATCGGGCCAGAGGGTCCAGCGCAGGGTCACAACCGAGCCGGCGGCAGCAGCGGCATGGAGTGGGGCCGGCTCGGCGCCGGTGTTGCACTGCAGGTCGCTGATCGTGACGCTCTCGACGGGGCCGTTGCCGGGAATGGAGCGGGAGATTCTGGCGGGCTAATGCCAAGCGTCAGCAAACCAAGAGCTCATGCAGGTAAGACTGGGAAGAATCACCTTTGTACTCATGTACGGGTCCATGTAGGGCTACAGTAGATGGGTGTGAGTGATTCCGTGGGGATGGGGGCCGACAGTTGGTAGCGAGCGCACCTGGTAGAACTGCAGCGTCGTGCTTGTTAATATCGACCATGCATAAGCCAAGGACTGCCACTGTGTCTTATGGACTCACCTGGTAGAACTGGCCGCCAATGGTGGCATTGTCAACATAGCCATGGGCCGCGACAAGGCCCACACCGGCAAGTAGGGTTGTGAATGTCTTCATTTTGTTGGCTGTAAAAAGGTGAAGTGATGAAGCTTGGACTCTTTTCTAGCCCCCAACCTGTCCTGAGTCCAGACAAAGTTCCTACTTATACTCGCTCGCCCTCGACACCGTCCCCGCAAGCCGCTTCCATCGTCCCGCATTCCCGGCTGCATCCCCCAACGGGCGAGGCACGGCGAATCTTTTCTTGGTCTGCGGACAGCAGACTCCAGGTTGTGGCTGGTTCGGGAGACTTGGCCGACGCTGACGCGGTTAGGGTTACTGCAACGGGAAGCAGGGCAAGGTTCGGAGCACGAGGATGCGTCTGGGGAAGATCAGCTTCTTGGCATGTCGCACCACTGCCGTTGCCATCGCGGGGGTGGAGCCTTTGGCAACCCGGTTTCAACGGCTAGGTGGCAGTTGGGGAGCCGCACTAGGGGGCATGGAGCAGCTTGTTCCGAGCAGCGTTGAAGCGGCCGGGGTTCCTCAAGCAACAGCCACCAATCGAGATAGTTCCAGGGTTGGCCAAGATGTTGCAGCGAGCTTCGGCTGCGATGCCAGGCAACAAACTTGGCGACAACAGGGCAAAGGCAGAGAGGGGGCGGAAGGAAGACCTCAAATTGGAAAACAACAAGCGCTCGCGGTCTATTAAGAGGGCTCGTAACTAGACTTGAGCTCGCGCAAGCAACGCATCAGCAGCCTCTTGTATCTCCTTCCAGAAGGCTGGGGCAGTGGTTCGCAAGTTTCTGAACCCCGCCCTCCGGTCGAGATCTTCGATGTTACATGCGCAAAACGACGCCAGCAGGTCCCTCAGGCCGTCGCCAGGACAAGTGTTCTTGAAAACGTGCACAATCGCGCCGACGATGGAAGAGTATGTGGCCGGGTATAGCTTGAGGTGCAGTAAGGTGTGGTAGACCTTGTGTATCACGAGTTGCGCGAGCGAGGGAATGTTGTGCTTCGTGGCCCATACGTACAACTTCGCGTGGATGAGGAGTGCCGTTGAGTAGTCTCGAGATGCCGGGGTTGGAACCAGTGCTGTTGGTGAGGATTTCCAGGACGGAGAAGGGATAGCGTATTCCCACTCTCTTTCTGCAAACGCCTTCACCCTCCTTGCCCGTGAGGTGAGCACTCTTACCATGGTACCTGTGCAGACAGGACACAAGGGCGAGCCCGCAGGCTCGCCGCAACTCGCGTTGCTGCACAAAAAGGCAGTGGCCGACTGACGGTTGCACCCGAAGCACCAAGTCTTGACATTCTTGATCGGAGAAAAGCAGTGCAGACAGAGGGGGCATTCCTCCATCTCGAGAGAATCGGCGACAAGGCGGAGAGATGGGGGTGCGAGGCCATCACACGGCACCAATTCGCCTGTGTTTTGTGTTAGTGCTGGATGCAACCCGTGGCAGCTTTTTCCTTGCCTGGTTCCGGAGCAGGATAGTCTCGCCAGTATGCCTAATCGACGAGTAACAGCCATACATCCGGGTCTACCCGAGGGAGGACCTCGCTCATATCGGGCGTCGGCGAGGAGGGATTGTCCATGAAGCTGGGAAGTGGGCGCAAGGTCTCGAAGTAACACTTGGGTATGGATTTCAGGTAGTTGCCATCGACACCCGGTTTGCTGCCAATTAGGAACAAGACCCGCGGGACGCTCGGGTTTCTGCGTGAAGGAAGGTTAGTTCGGAACACAACAAAGCGCTGGCAGTAATTCCTGGCCGGATGTTCTTACGAGGGGAGAATCGCGAGGCCGCTTAGAACCATGATGGGTGAGGCGAAATGATGGCCATCAAAATGCTCGGGGCAAGCTTGCCGAGCCTAGAACATGATGCGGAGAACATATGTCGTGGTTTGGGACAGAACCGAGAGAAACCGAGGGCAGAACTGGACGTCGGGAGCGCATGAGCGAGACTTGCGATTGGGTTGGCAGGCGTCGACCTGCGTCCGATGGCTGGGAAGGAGGAACGTGTACTGTCCAGTAGATCCAGATGAGAGAAGACCCAACTCTTGGACTCGGCGTAGAAGGCGCAAGCGTCAGGGAGTCGCCCTCCTCATTTCTCGCATGCCCCTGAGTCCACAAAAAGGGGTGGAAAGCGACCCGTGGTTCCAAGAGTGAAGTTTATTGACTCTAGCCGTAATCTACCCGCCAACACGCCTCTATGCCAATACAGGTCTAGCAATGCCCAGGAAACGGAGAAGTCTTGAACCCGAGATGTGGAGATGGGGAATACGTACTGCACCCAAGCCCCCCAGTTCATTGCGGTCCCAACAGACGTCGTCCGTCCTTCGCTCCCTAAACCACACGTTCATGCAGCCTCCCCACAGTCTCAGGCGTCAAGGCAGTCTTATGCCGCCTCGTCGCCAAGATATGCTCCCTCCACAGCCAGCCCATCCCGACCGTCGCCCCGGGCCCAGCAACCAGCAAACTCGCCACCCCGCAGCCGGCCGCCGTCAACCACCCCTCCCTCAACATGCCCGCAGCCGCCAGATCCCAGAACAGGTACCCCAGCCAGACCAAGTGCGACGCAAACGTAAACACCTCATCCCACCTCAAAAACTGCCCCATAAACTCGACCAACGAAGGCAGACTCCTCGGCAGCGCCGAGGGCACAAACACCCCGCTTATCCCCCCCATCCCAGCCCCCCACACCGTGCCGACCCACACCACGGCCGCCAGCGCGCTCGCCGCCCCAACATACCACCGCATCACCGGCAGGTCCTTCTCCGTGTGATACAGCTTGTCCGTGGCGACGGTGTCCCGGAAGCACAGCCTGCCGATGGCCCACACGGAGAGGGACAGCCACACGGGGTAGAGCTGCCAGAGGTAGAGCAGGGGCTGGCGGGCGGCTGCGAGGGGTTCGTAGATGACCAGGTAGAAGGGGATGAGGTAGGCGAGCAGCACGGCGGGGAGGGAGGCGTAGCTGACGCGGGTGTTGGTGAGGCGCAGGTCGCGGGAGGAGAAGTTCTCGATTGGGGAGAGGGTGTAGTGCAGGAAGAGGTAGATGGGGGCGATGGCGCCCATGCCGAGGATTTGGCCGGCCAGGGCGAAGAGGTTGGGGCTGGTGGATGGGCTTAGTCGGTTGTTGGGAGGTGGGAAAGGGAGCGGGGCACGTACAATTGGAGGGGGGTTAGATTGTTTGCGCGGCGGGCGGATTCGAAGATCCAGATTGTTAGGAGGACGGTACCGTCAGTGAGGAAGGAGATGAGTTGCTGGCGGGAGACCGGGTCGACGTTGTAGACGGAGGGAAAGAAAAGGATGTTGATGAGGGCGAGGAAGTCGTCGAGGCCTTGGATGTGGTAGAAGGTGCGGAGGATGGGAACGTGGCCGATGGGTTTGAAGATTCCGCTGTCACGGATGGCGGCGGTTGCGGCTATGATGGACTCGGCGTTCAGAACCCAGAGAGCGGCGAAAGCGAGGCCAAGAAGTGGCAGAGCAAGGAGTATGCGCTTGAGCCTGCTCTCGCGGAAGCCGTCACCTTGAGCTGGGTTAAACGGCTTTGTCCCGGTTAGCGATACCATGGGAAGTGGGAGGAAGTCGAGCTTAACGGCGCCAATGATGGCGTCGCCCATAAGCTCCGGCATGAACTCGGTGAGCCAGGGCAACGCGTAATGAACAAACAAGCGGGTACTCAGCCCATGCATGTTCTGTGCCCGGGCGAGGAAGCCAGAGGCATCGACAATCGCGTTGGCCCGCAGTTCGCGAATCTTCTTGTACTCGGCCAACATCTTCTCCACCTCACTCTGAGCTGGGCGGCGGCCCGTGGTACGCCAGGAGTCAGCCAAACGCTTGATGCCGTTGGCGACGGCCGCAGCGCTCTCCACGGCCGAGTTCCCGCCCACGCCGAGGTTGGGTGTCGACTTGTGGATGCTGTCGCCAACGCATCCGATGCGGCCCCAGTGCCAAAGCTTGAACTTGGCCTCCTCGATGGCAACCAGGCGGGAAGATACCGTGGTTTGCCATAAATCAGCGAGCGTTAGTCCATTCGGCCCCGGCACCACGATGAGGTCGCCGTGGCGGGCCACAAAATCCGCGGCGTCGTCCTCTGTGTAGCGCGGAATGTTGCCCAGCCGGTAGGTCTCCGGCAAGCGCTCCTGGGCAAAATAGTACACCTTGTCGCCATCGGCTGTGATGGACAGACAGCAACGGCCAAGATTGTAGGAGGTGTTCACATCTCCAGGGGCGAGCTTTGCGCAGGCAGCGCCCTTGGTGATACCAAAGAGACAGTTGTACTCGGAAATCATGCCTACAAGCGTCAGGAGATGAGCTCTCGCGGGAGTCGGTAAAGTTCTGTCGGAACTCACAGTTTTTGTCTGCTTCGATGAGGTCAGGATGGTCGGACGCAGCAAGCTCCCACATCTGGCTCCGCGTCTTGCTGAAGACACCATCGGCGCCAATGAGTATGTCCCCGCGAAACGACGAGCCATCGGCGCAGATAGCGGTAACCCCGGTGTTGTCATGCTTGATGTTGGCAAGGTCCTTGTTGGTAAGAATCTTGCTCTGGTCCTTCAGATTTTCATACAGCACCTGCAGCAAGTTCTGCCGTTCGCCCCAGCTGGTCTGATACCCTGTTCTATGAAACGGCGTCCGTGAGCCTTTTATTTGAGCCTGCGATGGAGGTTGGCCATCTCTCACCTGGCATGGACCAAGAGACTGCTGCGATCCGGTTCGGTGATTAGGCGGCCTTTGCTGTCTCGCGTGTAGAAAATCTGGAGCGGCTCCTGATCGGCGAGCATGAGAAGAGACCTGTATCCAGCGGGCGGGAGGCGAGACTTACCGAGCCCTCACTCACAGCCTTCCACGCTCCGAGCTGATCTAAGATCTGTACGAAAGATGGCGGAGTTGGCGTCATTACTCGTTGCATGGGGCACGGAGTTGAATTCACTTACGCGGGCTGCGCTGGGGAACATGCCAATGGATGCGCCGACTTGGGGGGCCACCTCGCTGCGGCGCTCCAGCAAAACATAGTCGACATCCGCTTGCTAAAGTGGCATACGTTTCGCGTGGTGAGCAACGGCGTACACGAGATGAAGAAAGAGGTTGAACACACCTCGAGCGCGTTGGCCAACGACAGCCCGGCCACACCGCCTCCAACAATGATGACGCGGAAACGGTCGTTCTCGGACATGATGCACTCTTGTCTGCTCTTCGGCCCAGTACTAAAGGTGTCCTAGGAGGTAGTATACCAGAGAGGCCTGCGGAGGCTGTGCTGTGCGTGGAATCGAATGTCGATGCGAGCGGTTGCAAGAATGAAAAGGAAGAAATGGATGTCAGCCATCGCTTCGGCTCTCACGGATGCGCGGCGTCGGATTTGTGCGACGTCAATCAAGAAATGACCGGGGGGCAAGGAAGCCTTGATCCTTCATCATCAGCAGCCAACCGGCGGCCACCGGGCCAAGCCACCAAATACTCAGATCTAATGGATTGGCTCGAGATTGGAAGACTGGGATCGCCAATTCTCAAGGCGCGTCCTGCCACCTTGGCGCAATTGGCGAGTATGATCCGGCNAGTCAGGCCACATAACAGCCCCAGGACGCACAGCAGTGACAGCATTGACCCAGTTTCGAACCAAACTTTGCACCTCTGTTGCCTGATTCAGCCACTTTCGGTGCGTACTGTGATTGGTATCCTCAGTCCGAGCTNCCCGGCTGCCACTAATTCTCCATTGTTGCTCCGACAAACAGTCTCCTCCTTGACATCCGCGTGATTCACACTCAAGTNTGCCAGCAAGTANCGCACCACGCCACCGGGCTTTGCTTTTGTATCGTTTTGAGCCTTGTTAAACATGAGACCCCGTAGGAGCTAGGTACATAACTGTACCTCTTCTTGACACGGACAGCAAGGAATATCAGTCATACCCACGCTTCACCCCCCTTGAACCTCAACTTGAAGAACTAGACTCAACTCCCTCATCCACACCACCCCACGACTCCGCCCTCACCCCTTCACCTCCAACACATCCAACGGCGCCCCCAATCCCGCACACACCTCATTATGCCCCTNCCCGAGCGGCACCTGCTTCCCCCCCCACTGCAGCACCCTCATNGTCGGCCTCTTCGCATCCACCGCCTCCCACCGCCCAGTCCTCTCCACCTCCTCCAACGTGCCCGTATACCCCCGAGCCTTCGACCACCCCCTCTCCGGATTCGGATCCCCCTTCCTCGCAAACGCAGCCCAGTAATCCACCACCAGCCGCATAAACGCGCCGTCCAGCCCGTCCCGGTCCGGCGCGCCCGCCCGCGCCTCCGTGCCAAACACCACCATCTGCTCCCCGGCGTGGCACTTGAAGTACTCCCCGTTCTGGGGGTCGCCGCGCGGGTGGTCCGCCGTCGCGGGCGGGTCGCACCACGGCTGCGTGTACCCGCGCGGCGAGTAGGTGCGGTTGAACTCGAAGAAGAAGGTCTGCTTGAAGGCGTGGTGCCGCGCCGCGCTGTAGGCCTTGGCGAAGCTGTTGCAGGTGAAGAGCCAGTCGGTTGTCAGGCGGATGGTGGCGTTGAGGATCTGGGCCGGGGTGGCGGTGTTGTTGAAGAGGGCGGGGGGCAGGCCTGGGAAGGGGGTGGAGGCGGTGAGGGAGGTGAGGTTGAGGGAGGAGACGAGGTTTGGGGCGCCCGTGCCGACTGTGTTGGAGGCGATTGTGTCGAGGTAGCTGGTGAAGGTTGTTGTGTTGGAGGGGCCGTTGGAGAAGAAGACGCCCAGTTCGTCGCGGTTGATGCCGACGAGGACGGAGACGTCTGTTGCGAGGCTGGAGGCGGTGTCATTGACGACGAGCCCGTGGTTGGTGAGATAGGTGCCGTCTGTGACGAAGCCGCTAGGAGGGGGTTAGCGCCAGGTCGATTGGATGGGGTCAAGGCTAGTTTTTTGGGAGAGGGGGGGACGTACTTGGCGTTGAGAGGAAGGTTGACGAGCTCAAACCCGCTCAGCTTGCCGAGGCAGGCGATCTTGTTGGTGGCGTTGAGACAGCCCGCCTGGTCCAACACCTTCTTGGTCGTACTCTCGTAGTTGTTCTCCAGGCTGTCGTAGTACGGCCAGGCCAGCAGCTTGCCGTTACCCGGCCACCCGTCTGCTGAGGACTGCATGGCGGCGCGGTGGAAGAGGCCCTTGGCCTTGNCGACGCCGAGGACGATGTGCGTGTCCTCGGCACCCGCCGACTCGCCAAAGAGCGTCACGTTATCCGGGTCGCCGCCAAAGTACTTGATGTATTTGTTCACCCACTCCAGCGCCGTGACTATGTCGGACAGCGCGTAGTTGCCGTTGTGGACGCCGTCGTTGAAGTTCAAGAAGCCGAGGGATCCCACACGGTAGTTCACCGAGACCGCAACCACGTCGCCGCGTGAAGCCAGGTTGGTACCGTCCGTGTTGGGGTTCTTGCCAGATCCCGACGTGAAGCCGCCTCCGTAAAGGTATAGCATGACGGGCCTGAGTTTGGACTTGGGGTCTAGGCCTCCTGAGCGCGGGAGATAGGGGGTCCAAACATTGGCGAAAAGACAGTCCTCGCTGCTCCCGTTCTTGACTTCTCCCACCGGTTGCGAACAATCCGCGCCCGCGGTGGTGGCATCAACTTCCCCAGAGTCCTCGAAGCTCGCGACCTTGGAGTATGTGAAACGCTCAGGCTTGTCGGCATAGCGGATGCCCCTGAATTTCCAAACGTGGTAGTCGCGGTAACCTGTCAACAGCTTGTTCCCCACAAACTGCTGCGCCTGCCACGCTGCCGAGTTGTTGCTCGAGCTGCTCGATGAGACTGGAGCCCCCTGTGTGCAGAGCGTTGGCAGCTCCATCCCGCACTGGACGGGGTGCGTGTTGCCTTTGAAGTCGATGGCCCGACAGAGGCTGTCGTCCGGATTGGCTTTGGAGATCCAGTACACCTGGTCCTGTCGCGCCCACCCTTGGTATTGCTGGTAGTTAAGCGAGTTGCCCAACGCGCTCTTGAAGTCCGCCGTTTCTGGACTCCACAGATCTTCTCCCAGGAGCATGCAGGAGGTGCGGGCAGACACAAATGGGCTCGGCTGGCTGATGAGATTGGCGGCAGAACCATCATTTTGGGCTCCTATTGCTGAGGTCTCAGCTGACCGCTTCACAGCAAAGTCTGGGTACAAAAGGACTCACCGTCGAGGTCATTCCGGGATAGAATCGTCAGGCCACCTCCGATGTAAAATCCTTCTACGACGCCGTTGGTGATCACCACCATGGCGGCCGCGAGAGCCGAAAGACGCTCCACTGACCTCATCTTGATCGACACCGTGAAGGAACGGTCTCCGGTTGACGACCCGCAATCGAAGGTGCTCGACAGCTGGGGAACTCCGGCATGGCAGCGGAGTGGTATTTAACTCTTGGATGAGCGGGAGCTATTTAAGCGAAACGGCCGGTCTCCAAGTATCCCGAAGTTGATGGAGATCCGCATAGCACTGGATACCTGGTATCCTGTCTCCAATTAGCCGGGAGATCCTCCGGTCTGTGTTGGGTTGGTTATAGCGAAGCGACGTGGAGTTTCCTTGCGTGATGCTTTCGTGAGCCATGGACTCGAGGGTCTCCAAGGTTTTCGCTGAATCTCCGGTATTTGGCCTTGATAATTAGAGCCAAGCCGATTACGAAGGTCCCAACTTCACGGAAAAGGAGAGTTGGTCGGTGATCCTGTAAACACTTGCCAGCCCCCTGTTCTCTGCGGGCCGGCCCTGCTACCGGGTAATGGGGTCAATAATACCGTGGACAGACACGTCGTGGAGCATTTCAACCGAGAAACATGCCCTGTCTTATGCGTCCATCGGTTGTAGGCGCAGGAACTAGCCGCAGGAACGTGTGATTGGAACTTACGGGTTTATTGTGGGCATCGGTGAGGAGGGTGAGCACGCGAGATGTCAGGATTGCCATCCTTGGATACGGCTGCAACTGTTCGCCGACCTGGTCAAGGAAAGTCGTTTCATGTCAGCACCTAGTTGACCTCTTCTACTTCCTTATCTGTTTCTTCTACATTCTTCCTTTTCCTTTGATACTTTTATCTCAATATTCCTCCTGTCATTTGCCCCCTTTTCTCTCTCTTTGCTTCTTATTTCTCTTTCATCCTCTTCTTGACCTGTTACACCCCGAGGAGAAGACCCACAGAACATTCTCAGACGAATACTCGATGTTAAGAAGAGAAACTCCTATTGGCCCATCTGCATCCAGAAAAGCTGACAGTGGAGTAGTACACATGTATGGACTCAAGGGATGATAACCCTTTGGACTGTAAGCAGGACGCCTGGTGTGTGGTCAGGATGATGTCCTGGACCGGGTATGCGGTGGCGAGATTGACCGTGTCCCTGATTGACCGGGCTCCAGTTTATCTTTTCACGATGATGGCGCTGATTGTAGGGAGCATTAATAATGGATGGACCCAGTCGTGGTGGATGAACCAGTCTGCTTTAGGTTCCTCCACCCTGACGAAGCACAAGACTCAGTCGGAATTGAGCGTCTGCTTTCGAAATTCCGTTTCTCTCCCAACATACCCCAGGAAGAGCCGCAACACCGTGGCAGAAGTGCATTATCGCCTCAACCAATGCCTACCTAGTACCTGGTAGGCAGACAGTCGGACAGTCGGTGAAATCACGGACATCCCTCGGCTTCCCAATCCATGTGCCCGGTTTGTCATGGTCTTTGTCAAAAATCGCATTTGTCATGACGGGGTCCAGCACCGTCACAGCGTCAAGGTGTTCCTTGTGCCGATGTAGCGGAGTCGCAGTGGCAAGTCGAGGCAGCAATAGTGAGTTGAGATAGAGTGATGAAATCGTGAAACTATCTCAATGATAAGGCTTCGAAGGATGAGCCACGAAAAGCGGATAAGGGCTAGCCGTCTGGGTCTGTAAGCCCTGGTGGTGCCGATAACGGTATGAGACGGGTTCTGAGAGCTGGGTCTCGCGAGGTTTGGAAAGGGGGCAGCGGAGACCAATGTGAGGAGTGATTGCTCGACTGACGGGCAGGTCGCGCAACAAAAGCAGCCGTGCCATTGGAACCTGAGACATGCCAGGATGCTGTGTTGCTGCCAAATTTGGTTCCGTTGGCCCGGGATCAGCGCCTGTCGACGCTAACACTGCAGGTGGCGCTAGCCCAGGACCCTTGGCGCCTGCGGCGATCGCACCACGAGCGGCGTGTCCGCCACGTTTTCTTCCACGTTCTGCTTCATCGAGCCGCATCGACGACGGGAGCTAATGGGCTGGCTGCATCATGTACCTTCAATCGCATCCAAAAAGCGGTCCATCGATTTCTAGGGATTTTCCAGGTCCTCGGACGAAAAATCGATACGGCCTCTCTCCACTCGCGAAATTCCGGCGCGGGCCGTCGATCTTGACTTCACCCCAACTCATCCCCGCTGGAGTGAGCAGGCACAGCACAAGCACGCTGCATTGGCGGGGTTCTCGGGCCCTCCTTGCATGCCGCACGCTGCACGCTGACCAGTGACCGCAGCAATTCCTCGTGGCTTTCTGCACGGAATATGGAAGACGGAATGCAGCAGACGGCGGCTGCTAACGGCGTCTTCCCAGTGGTCGCGGGCTGACGGAAGCCGGAGCATTAGCCTAAAGCGTCGATGGTGTTGACGATCCTCCTAACCCAATTGTCGACGCCTCCTAGGAGTTCCACCTGGTTTGGGCAACCTTTCCACTTGGCGGTGGTTGTTGTCATGCATTTTCCATGAATGGACTGCCAACACGCTAAAAATCTGCTGCGTGACGGAGCACGATGGACCCCCAATGTTGCAGCCAAGTTCCTCGGCCCCCGCGCCCAAGGTGGGACAACCGGAAAATAACCCCTGGTCGACCTCGCCCTCACCATGCAGGTCTTTGCTTGAGAAACAGCCAACATGCGCCGCCAAGCGTCGTGAGAACCTCTCGGTGAGCGTTCCGCCCCCCCTGGGCCGGCACGTGGCAATCTTTTCTCCGCC